>Ga0082212_10009446_pt1 | contig 12586 bp, 9 predicted proteins | sample TergutNt197P3_FD_71548 | JGI IMG/M metagenome (GOLD analysis project Ga0082212, IMG submission 71548) | Neocapritermes taracua P3 segment gut microbial communities from Petit-Saut dam, French Guiana - Nt197 P3 | ecosystem: Host-associated > Arthropoda: Insects > Digestive system > Gut ... | reverse complement strand
AATGAGCAAAAAAAGGAACGATCAGGAAGTATAACTTTTACTTATTACGATAGTAACGTATCCATCAACTTGGTTCAGAATGGTAATCCCCTATTCAACCTCCCTCCCAACAAACCCGATCTCCTCTTTCCTTTGAACAACGACTTCGATGTCTCTACCTATCCACTTTTTCATTGGAGTTGTTCCGATCCGGATGATGATCCGCTAACTTTTACTTTGTCTATATCGCAAGACGGGGCCAATTTTAGGGAGTATGGGCCATACAGCGACTCCTCTGTTTATTTAAACAACGAACTTGATTCCGGCACCACCTATTACTATAAAATAATTGCCAGCGATGGTGACGGAGGAGTCTCTGAATCTGACACTTTTTGTTTTACTACCTTAAACAGGAAGGTATATGCCGATGGAGAAGTTGTACTCTTTATGGATGCTAACAAACCCAAAGCGGTGGTATTGATCTTTACCGGAGATGGCTACCTCAAGCAGGATTGTAACGTGGGCGGTTTGTTTGAGCAAAATGTAACCGAAGGTGTAGAAGCGTTGTTCAGTGTTGAGCCATATGCTACCTACAGAGATTATTTTAGAGTCTATTTTGTTGTTGCCCATTCCATTGAGAGCGGAGCTACCCAAATCGATCAAAGTATTTATAAACAAACGGCCTTTGGAACCTCTTTTGACAACTCCGGAACCTCCATGACAACCAATACCGATAAAGCGTTTGAATATGCCCAAAAAGTGCCCGAAATAACGGAATATGGAATCAACAACACCACAGTGTTCATGATGGTTAACCAAGACCGTTATGCCGGCACTTGTTGGATGTGGCCATCGGGAAAATCTATTGCTATTTGCCCCGTAAGCAGGAAGTCGGGAACAACAGCATACCTCAATGTTGTGCTGCACGAAGGAGGAGGGCACGGATTTGGAAGGTTGGCCGATGAATATATCACCAACCAAACAGCCATCCCAACATCCGAAGTCTCCTCATATCGAGACTATCAAGAGAGAGGAATGTACCTAAATGTGGACTTTATCACCGATCCCCAAAAGATTTTATGGTCACATTTTATAGGTTTGCCCGGATACAGCCGAGTGGGGATTTACGAAGGCGCTGCCTTATACCGCAATGGAGCGTATCGATCAGAAGAGACAAATTGTATGATTAATAACCTCAAATATTTTAGCGCAGCGTGTAGAGAGTTGATTGTAAAGCGAATATTAACCATTTCCGGAGAGGGTTATTCCTTTGAAAAATTCTTGGAGAGAGACGATGTTCGGAGTCCCGGCAATGCAGAGTCACAGATGAAATCGTTTGATTCCAACACCTTTATTCCTCTTGCTCCGCCGGTGGTGGTATGGCAGGATTAGAATAGAGCGAGTACCTTAACCAAATCTTCCGGTTTGTTCCAGTTGATTTTGTTAGCTTTAACAAAGGTCTTAAACGCTCTCTGTTTGGCTGCATCAGGCAAGATGTTCTCTACCTCTTTGGCCTTTGCAGGTATCACAGATCCGCCGGTAATAAAGAAATATTTTTTCAAAAGCGGGATTTTCTTTCCCATATCTCTATTGTTTCTAAGATCTATATGGCTGGTATTGCCCGTTAAGATAGACCTTCCAATATCAAGCTCAATGGAAGATAAATTTTTGGTTGAACTTGTGTTTGAAGAAGTGCCGTAGGCACCGGCATTTTCTTGAAGAGCGCGTAAATCGCCGGTAGTCAATAGAGCAAGATACCCGCCTCTGTCTTCATCAAGAATCTGATAAAACTTTCCTTCAAAGGGAAGGAAAGTCTCTTTGAACAACTCTACTTTTGCTATATTGCTAATTGATTTTAGCTCAACAATATTTTCTCCTTCAATAAAGTGGAGGTTACTCCCTAAAACGTAAATGTTCAAAAATTTAGAATCGGTTTTTCCCGATTTGAAATAAACCGTACCTTGTGAGAAATCGGAAAAAAGGTAGGGCCACTGCGTGGTACACTCCTGTGTGAAAGCAATAAAGAATGTGGTTGACAAAACCGCAGATATAAGTAATTTCTTCATTTTCTGATGATTAGATATTTTTTAGCGATACGATTTGTTTATCAATTACAAAGATAGGAATTTTTTCATTGCTCCTGCCAGTCAGAAATAAATGAGTAGAAAACAAGACAGGCTGTTCAAATTTGAACAGCCTGTCTTAAAAATAAAAAATTAATCTTTTATCATAATTACTCCAGGCTCAAAGTAATTATACCATCCAGCAATATCTGTTGCCCCTGAATCATAATAGACTGCAGAAATAATTCCATCCATGATAGTCATTGATTTGAAATCTTTAGCAATAATAATAGTAATGTAGCCTCCATCTTCGATGTCATCTTCATCTTCATCACCGTACCACCCCTCAAGTCTGATGAGATCGTAAGAAGAGCTTGTAGCTATTACCTGGTTTACAGGAATACGTATTTCCGTCATTTCATCGTCAACAATACCATAAATTGGAGTGCTGGAACTTGATCCTCCTACAATAAAATTGGTTATCCATACTTTCGATACATCGTTGGCATCTTTACTTAAAGTAATTGTCCATGATTGTTCACCATTAAAACCGCTCTCTCCGGTAGCCGTGTAAGTACCAAGTATTGGAGTCAAGGGGTGATCTAAGTCTAAGATGGTGATGTTCATCTTTTTAGCAGCTCCCAAATTTACTGATCCGGTGTTGTCTAATTCAATAGAGAACGACACATCTCCGGTAAAGACACCCGGTTTATTTACAATTTGAACTTGAATGTTTTGAACCGGATTGCCGGGAGAAAAGGTAAGGGAATTGGAACCAACGGGAATAAAATCCTCTCCTTGAATAGCCGTTCCGTTTGAATAGGTAAACGACACAGTGCTTGAAACACCTTCTAACGAAACAAGAGTTACGGGAATATTGATTGTGCCCGCACTTTCATTAACAGAGATCGAAGCGCTTGAAAATGCAACAAAAGCGTCTTTATCATCAAATTTTGGGAAATCATTCAACGAGCAGGATGAAAACAACCATCCTGCCAAAGCTACAAAGCTTAATATTTGTATTTTCTTTTTCATAACCTATACTATTAATATCCTGGATTTTGTTCTAAATTTTCATTCACAGAGAGTTCTCTTTGTGAAATAGGCAAAGCCCATTTGGTACTTGGGTAGGGGATATCTTTATTGGCAAGCACCGTTCCGGTGAAGTCCGTTCTAACCATAGCCCTTCCGGTACGGGAATAGTCAAACCACAGGTGGCCTTCCCAACAGAGCTCTTTACGACGCTCCTGAAAAACATCTTCCCTTGTAACCCCCGTTGAATAGGCCGGAGCATTTCTGTTGGAAGTGATCTTATTCAAATCGGCTTCTGCGGTTACTCCGGATATGGAAGCTCCATTTACAATCGACTCTGCTCTAATTAGATACATCTCAGAAAGTCGCAACACAACGGTATTGTTCCAGTCGGGTACACTCTTTCCTTTTCCGGGATATTTAAGTGTCCAATAGAGATCGGCTACGTCATCAACACCTCTAAAGAGCGCTCCCCGCACATCGTCTTGGTCATACATAAACACCAAATCATTGCTGGCGGCGCAATCTGCGTAGCCTTCGGGATTGGTCATATAGGCCGGGCACTCCCACCATGCATCATAGCTGTTTTGCGTAGAACCGTACACTTCAAAGATTACTTCTCCCTGTCCCGGTACATCACGCCCCCAAACAGAAAGGTACTCTTCTGACGTCCACATCCTAAACTTTGAGTTGGTGATCACTTTTGTGGCATAGTCGGCAGCATTTTGCCATTGACTTGTATAGAGGTATGCCCTGCTCAACAGAGCTTGAATGGCAGGTTTGGTGCAGGTTGCCGTAGGATCGGTAACCCCTCCTCTTGTATAGTCGTCTGCCATAAGAGATTCGGCCTCTTTTAGATCGGCAATAACATAATTAAAGACCTCCCTTACGCTATTCCTTTGGGGTTTGGCATCAGGTTCGGTGTGAAAAACGTAGGGGACACCAAGTCCGTCAGGTTGGTAGTTAAATGATTGGGCGTATAGTCTAACCAAATCAAAATGAGCCAATGCCCTCAGGAACAAACACTCTGCACGTAAGTTATTTAGGTTTTGCTGAGTGGTAGTTCCTTTGATTTTATCTTCGGTTAAATTGTCCATCACGTTGTTGGCGCATGAGACTACATAGTAAGCTACTTCCCATAAACCAGGAGCGCTTGTGGCGTTGTTGTCCAAACCGTATGAAACCATATAACGTCCCGATGTATAATCAGATTGAAGCGCTCTTTTTCCATTGCCGGAGCGCATTTCCGATTCAAAAACAAACTCTGGACCATACCAGCCTGCCGATACCAAACGGCTATAGGCACCGGCAGTGGCCTTATTGAGTCCTGCAAATTCCGACATGGTTAATTCGGTGGACTGAGAAGTTTTTGGCTCCTCTATCAAATAATTGGTACACCCGCAAAGGAGTACAACCAATGATGCTAAGATAATAATTCTTTTCATGTCAATAATTGTTTAGAAAGTTATTTCGATCCCTCCAATAAATGATTTTGTCATGGGGTAAATCCCCGAGCCCATTCCGTTTACGCCTCTCTCAGGATCCCACCAACTCACATCGTGAAAAGTATAAACGTTTAAACCGCTGACATATACCTTTAGGTTGTTTATCTTTACCTTTTCCAAAACTTTCCTTGGAATGCTATAGGAGAGCGTTACATCCTTTATCCTCAGATAATCGCCTTTTTCTAACCAACGGGTATTGGAGCCTGTCCAAGCATTGGAAGTGTTGCCCCAAACCGGCTTGGGATTCACTCCGGTATCGCCCGGCTGTTTCCAGTAGTTGAGGCCCGAAGCAACCTGATTCATGTTTTGGTTGCCATCGCAATTCACATACCTTTGCTCTGTAATCAACACATTATTACCGCCCTTAAACTCAAGAAAAGCGCCCAAATTAAACCCTTTCCAATCCAAAGAGGTGTAGAGTCCTCCGGTATATTTTGGCTCCGGGCTGCCAAAGTAGTCTTGCCTTGCCTGATTAAAGTTATTGGTAAGGCTTCCATCTGCACTTCTCCACAAAGCTTCTCCATTTACGGGATTAACTCCGTAATAGTCATACAGATAGTATGAATAAAAACTTTTGCCAACCGCTTGTCTCAGATTGGTGCCAATAAAATCATTACCCCCAAGATCAAGGATTTCGGACTTATTAAAGGAGATGTTGAATCCTGCCGTCCACAGCAAATCTGATGATTTGACGATTTCTGCGTCCAACTTAAACTCTATCCCTTTGTTATTGAGTTTTCCAATGTTAATAAAGTTGGTATTGAACCCGGTGGTTTGTGGAACGTTCACACTCAACAACATATCTTTGGTGTCGCGGGAATAAATATCTATGCTCGCATCAAACCTGTTTAAAAAGCTAAAATCAACCCCCACATTCCACGTAAGGTTCCTCTCCCATGAGAGGTTTTGGTTGGCCGGGGCGCTGGGCCGTAAACCGGAAGTGCCCATATAAGCAGTGGTGGCATACACCCCGTATGCTCTGTAAGGCGCAATTCCGTTATTCCCGTTGACTCCGTAACTGAGGCGCAATTTTAATAGGTCAACAATCTGTTGATTTTTCATGAACGATTCGTTATGAATATTCCACGATGCGCCCACAGACCAAAATGTTCCCCACTTTGTGTTCTCTCCAAAGAGCGAACTTCCATCTTCGCGTACAGAGGCTTGGAGGTAATATTTGCCCGCATAGTTGTAATCCAAAATTCCAAAGAAAGAGAGCATTGTTTGTGATGACAGGTAGTACTCAGCCTCAACGTCTGCAGGCGGAATGGTGTTTGGGTAGGGCATCAAGGGATCAACTCCGGGTGCCCAAATGTACATTTCATCATAGTTTCTCCTCATGGCCTCTTGCCCTGCTAAAATCCTTAGCGAATGATTTTCAAAGAGTACATCATTAAATGAAAGGGTATTGGAGGTGGTCATCTGCACATATTCATTCTTTGACTGTTGCAGCACACCAAAGGTAGAGCCGTCTGGATTGACGTATGATGGATTGGTTTGGGGCGCCCAGTAGCGAATTCCGTTTCCAAATTTGGCTTCCACCGCATTGGTGGTTTTAAAGGTTAAAGATCTGATAGGTTTCCATTCTACGTAAGTGCTTCCAAGGAAACGATACTCTTTTTCGTATTGATCATCGTACTTTGCGGTGGCCCTTGGGTTGGCGTTGGAATTTTCCGGAATGCGGGAATTGTGCTCTCCATCATCGGTGTAAGCGGCCGTCCAAGGAAGAATAATGAGGCCCGCAAAAGCGGGGTTTACATAATACAACGATTGCATGGCAACGTCGTTGGTCTCTCCGTAAGCAACGTTTATGCGACTCCCCGAACTAATGGTGTTGGTCAATTTATAATCGGCATTCACACGCGCTTGGATTCTACTGTAATCAACTCCATAGAACACCCCTTGATTGCGGTGGTATGAGATAGAGCCGTAGTAAGATCCTTTGCTGTTTCCTCCGGTAGCGTTCACCTCGTACTCCTCTAAGATTCCTTGCCTCGAAAAGTGATCCATCCAATTGGTAATCTGCCCGTTTAACAGAGAGAGCGGGCGGTAAATACCGTTTGGATCATCGGGATCGCGTCCGGCATTCACTATGGCTGTCCTTTGAAAATTGAGCAACTCTTCTCCGGTCATTGGCCTAAAATTGTTGTCATTGGCCAATGCAGAAACCCCATATTTGGCTCGAGCCGTAAATTGAGATCTGCCATCTTTACCACTTTTGGTGGTTACCAGAATAACCCCGTTGGCAGCGCGTGAACCATAAACAGAGGCTGCTGCTGCGTCCTTCAATACCGTGATTGACTCAATATCGCTGGGGTTAATGGCAGAGAGTGCATTGTTGGTGTTGGTAAAATAACTCAAGTCGCCTTGAAGAACAGGGATGCCGTCAACAACCCATAACGGTTCGTTGCTTGCATTCACAGAAGAGATACCTCTGACCCTGATTTGAGAAGCGGCTCCGGGTTGCCCCGATGCTGCTGTAATTTGAACGCCGGCCATTTTCCCGGCTAACATCTTGTCCACAGAGGTAACAGGTACTTCTGCAATGGTAGCTCCGGAAACGCTGGCTACCGCTCCGGTTTTTGCTTCCGGCCTCACCACGCCATACGCCACCACAATAACTTCATCAATTCTCGTTGCATCCTCTGAGAGGGCAACATTATGGAGAGCGCCGCTCACCACAACAGTTTGGGTAATCATCCCAATGCACGAAAATTCGAGGGACTCGCCTCTGTTTGCAGAAATGAGGTAAGCGCCATTTACGTCAGTAATAGATACGTTTAGAGTATTGGCTACCCGAACGCTCACTCCGGCAAGAGGAGAGTTATCTCCCGCATCAACAACAACACCTCTCACCTGAATAGGTTGCGCAAATAGTCCAATAGACAAAAATATACCTAAAACTGCAATCAATAATTTGTTTTTTTTCATTAGATTGGTTTTAGTTGTTTTGTAAATATATAGATTTGGTTTCTACCAAAGTGGGCCCAGCTGGGCTTGAACCAGCGACCCCCTGATTATGAGTCAGGTGCTACTAACCAACTGAGCTATGGGCCCCTCTCTTTTCCAAGAGTATGTCAAAGACGATCAAACTTTAATCTCAACTTCTACTCCGCTCGGAAGTTCAAGTTTCATAAGGGCATCCACCGTTTTGGAAGTGGAACTGTAGATGTCCAAGAGTCTGCGGAATGAGTTGAGTTCAAATTGTTCGCGTGATTTTTTGTTTACAAAAGTGGCGCGGTTCACGGTAAAAATCTTTTTATCGGTGGGGAGCGGAATGGGGCCACTCACAATTGCGCCGGTGGCTTTTACCGTTTTTACAATTTTGTCGGCAGATTTATCCACCAACATGTGGTCGTAAGATTTTAATTTAATTCTGATTTTTTGGCTCATTTTGAGTTATTTCTATAGTTCTTCATCAACATATTTGCGTACGCCAAAGTTTTTTTCAATCACCTCTTTGGCAAGGTTTGAGGGAAGCTCTGAGTAGTGTGAAAACTCCATGGAGCTTGTAGCACGGCCAGAGGATAATGTTCTCAGAACGGTAACATATCCAAATTGCTCCGAAAGGGGTACGTTTGCCTTTACAATACGGGCATTGCCTTTGGAGTCCATATTGGTAATGTGTCCGCGCCGTCTGTTTAGATCTCCTATAACGTCTCCCATATACTCTTCCGGGGTAACCACCTCCAAAGCCATAATGGGTTCCATGAGTACGGGATGCGCTTTTGGAATCGCTTTGCGAAACGCATTGCGGGCACAAATTTCAAAAGAGAGGGAGTCGGAATCAACCGGATGAAAAGAGCCATCTTTGAGTACCACCTTCATGGCAGATAACTCGTAACCGGCCAAAACACCATTTGCCATAGCTGCTTTAAAGCCCTTTTCTACAGCGGGGATAAATTCACGAGGAATGTTTCCGCCTTTAACTTCGTCAATAAACTGAAGCCCAACCAAACCCTCTTCGGCCGGGCTCACTTCAAAGATAATATCTGCAAATTTTCCTCTGCCGCCCGTTTGTTTTTTGAACACTTCGCGGTGTTGAACAGAGGAAGTAATTGCCTCCTTATAGTTAACTTGAGGTGCGCCTTGGTTAATTTCTACGCTAAACTCACGTTTTAATCGATCTACAATAATCTCTAAGTGCAACTCGCCCATACCGTTGATTACAGTTTGGCCGGTGTCGTGGTCTGAGCGCACCGTAAAGGTAGGATCTTCTTCTGAAAGTTTGCCCAACGCAATCCCCAGTTTGTCCATATCCTTTTGCGTTTTTGGTTCAACCGCCAAACTGATTACAGGATCGGGAAAAGTAATGGACTCAAGAATAATGGGACGGTTTTCTATACATATTGTATCGCCTGTGCGAAGATCCTTGAAACCCACTGCGGCACATATATCTCCCGCTTCTACAAACTCAATGGGATTTTGTTTGTTGGAGTGCATCTGAAACAGACGCGAGATGCGCTCTTTTTTATCTGAACGGGTGTTGAGTACATAACTTCCTGAATCTAACCTACCTGAGTAAACACGCATAAATGCCAAATGCCCAACGAAGGGATCGGTTGCAATTTTAAAGACCAATGCACAAAAGGGATCCGATTCAGAAGGGCAGCGCACTTCTTCTTTATTGGTGTAGGGATTGATTCCCAAAACATCGGGTTTGTCTAAGGGAGAGGGAAGGTAGCGCATCACTGCATCGAGCAACAATTGAATCCCTTTGTTTTTAAAAGAAGAACCGCAAGTAACCGGCACTACCGACATATTGATGGTGGCTTTTCGTAAAGCCTCGCTAATCTCCTGCTCAACAATGGAGTGTGGATCGTCAAAAAACCGTTCAAGAATATGGTCGTCATACTCGGCAACCGATTCTATCAATTTGGCCCTCCATTCGTCAACTTCTGCCTTCATCGAAGCCGGCACCTCTTGAACCGTATAATTAACCAATTCTTTGCTGTTACAATCGTAGTAGTATGCTTTGTTGGCTATTAAGTCGATAACACCTTCAAACTTCTCCTCTGCCCCAATTGGCAGGGTAATGGGAACGGCATTTGCGCCCAATTTGGTGCGAATATCTTCTACCACAGCAAAATAATCTGCACCCACTCGATCCATCTTATTTACGTAGGCAATTTTGGGAACGCAGTATTTATCTGCCTGACGCCAAACAGTTTCTGACTGAGGTTGTACCCTGCCAACCGCACAAAACGTGGCAATGGCGCCATCTAAAACCCTAAGGGAGCGCTCTACCTCCACAGTAAAGTCCACATGCCCGGGGGTGTCTATGAGGTTTACTTGATAGGTGTCGTCTGCAAAGTTCCAAAAAGCGGTGGTGGCAGCAGATGTGATGGTAATCCCACGCTCCTGCTCCTGAACCATCCAATCCATAGTGGCAGCACCCTCGTGTACCTCTCCGATTTTATAGGTTTTACCCGTATAAAAAAGGATGCGCTCCGAAGTAGTGGTTTTTCCGGCATCTATATGCGCCATAATACCAATGTTTCGCCTATATTTTAGATCTTTTGCCATTCAACAACTAAAATAAGTCTCTCTCCATTATGTGTACTAAAAACGAAAATGGGCAAAGGCTTTGTTTGCTTCGGCCATTTTGTGCATATCTTCTTTTCGCTTAAAAGCTCCACCTTCTCCATTATGGGCAGCAATAATTTCAGCAGCCAACTTCTCTGCCATGGAGTGAGCGGAGCGCTTACGTGCGTACTGAATCATGTTTTTCATGCTTAATGAAACTTTCCGTTGTGGACGCACTTCTGTGGGTACTTGAAAGTTTGCACCACCAACACGACGGCTTTTTACCTCCACCAGGGGGGTTACGTTTTCGAGCGCTTTTTTCCAAATATCCAAAGGAGCCTTTTCAGAATCTTTCATCTTCTCGCCTACTCTCTCTAACGCATCGTAAAAAATGGAGTAAGCAATACTCTTCTTCCCCTTAAACATGAGGTTGTTCACAAAACGGGTTACCTCCACATCGTGAAACTTGGGATCAGGAAGCAGAATCCTCTTTTTTGGCTTCGTTTTTCTCATTTCAAAAATTTTTAATGATCATATTTACTACTTCTTTTTTACTCCCTTTTTAACGGGAGCTACGGCTCCTGGCTTTGGACGTTTTGCTCCGTATAGTGAACGACCGCACCTGCGGCCATCCACTCCGGCAGTGTCCAACGCCCCGCGAAGAATGTGATAACGTACTCCAGGTAAATCTTTTACGCGACCTCCGCGTACAAGTACAATGGAGTGTTCCTGCAAATTGTGTCCCTCTCCGGGAATGTACGCATTCACCTCTTTTTGGTTGGTGAGGCGTACACGGGCAACCTTTCGCATGGCTGAGTTTGGTTTCTTGGGTGTAGTGGTATAAACACGCACACACACCCCACGGCGTTGCGGACAAGAATCAAGTGCACGTGACTTGCTCTTTTCTTCAATCACCTCGCGTCCTTTACGGACTAACTGCTGAATTGTTGGCATAATCTGTTATTATTCTTTGCTTTAGATAGTTTTCTGTGTAAAAACGGGTTGCAAAGATAGGATATTTTTTTGGAATTACAAACATGTTTCCAACAAAACAGCGGTTATAGCTTTTCATTCCCCAAAAAAAACACTACCTTTGTTGCTCTTAATAGACATATTATTATGAATACCTCACAAAAAACACAACAATTTATTGATCAGGAAGCCCAATACGGGGCGCATAACTACCACCCTCTGCCTGTGGTGTTACAAAAAGGCATGGGCGCCTTTGTTTGGGACGTGGATGGGAAAAGATATTTTGATTTTCTTTCTGCATATTCGGCTGTAAACCAGGGGCACTGTCATCCAAAAATTGTAGAATCGCTTGTCGAGCAGGCTCAAACGCTCTGTCTCACCTCCCGCGCCTTTTATAATAACTGTTTGGGGCCTTACGAAGAGTATATCACCAAGTTTTTTGGGTACGATAAAGTGCTGCCTATGAACTCCGGCGCAGAAGCGGTGGAAACCGCCCTAAAAGTGTCGCGCCGCTGGGGTTATACACGCAAGGGGATTCCCGAAAATCAAGCGTTGATTGTGGGCTGCCAAGGCAACTTTCACGGACGCACCATCAGCATTGTGTCGCTCTCTACCGACCCCGATTCTTACAGTGGATTTGGCCCCTATACCCCCGGTTTAATTAAAATACCCTACAACGATGCCTCCGCTTTGGAAGAGGTACTCAACCAACACGGAAAACAGATCGCCGCTTTTATGGTAGAACCCATTCAGGGCGAAGCCGGTGTATTTGTGCCCGACTTTGGTTACCTCAAACGGTGTGCAACTTTATGCAAAGAGCACAACGTTCTCTTTGTGGCAGATGAAGTGCAAACCGGTATTGCCCGCACAGGAAAGATGCTCTGTTGTGACCATGAACAGGTTCGCCCCAATATTGTGATTTTGGGCAAAGCCCTCTCCGGCGGAGTACTCCCTGTTTCTGCAATTTTGGCAGATGATGATATTATGTTGACCATCAAACCCGGCGAACACGGCTCCACCTTTGGGGGCTTCCCGTTAGCCTGTCGCGTTGCCGTTGCCGCCCTCTCTGTGGTAAAAGAAGAACAATTGGCCCAAAAATCACACGATCTCGGCGAACTATTCCGCTCCGAACTGGCAAAAATCGACTCTCCCATGATAGGATTGATCCGCGGCAAAGGTTTACTAAACGCCATAGTTATTCAACCCCACCATGGCAAAGAGGCATGGGATGTTTGCCTTAAAATGGCTGAACTCGGACTCATTGCCAAGCCCACCCACAAACACATCATCCGTTTTGCCCCACCTTTAGTCATTACCAAACAAGAACTCTTAGAAGCCGTCACCATTATTCGCACTGCCCTAGAAACTGTTTAACAGAATACAAACAAGTGAAAACCCAAGAGTACCAAATATTAATGGTAAGGCCCTCACTCTTTGCATTCAACCTGCAAACGGCAGCAAGCAATGCATTCCAAAAAGAGTCTCCACTGCATCAAGATGCCATACATC
>Ga0082212_10009445_pt1 | contig 12587 bp, 16 predicted proteins | sample TergutNt197P3_FD_71548 | JGI IMG/M metagenome (GOLD analysis project Ga0082212, IMG submission 71548) | Neocapritermes taracua P3 segment gut microbial communities from Petit-Saut dam, French Guiana - Nt197 P3 | ecosystem: Host-associated > Arthropoda: Insects > Digestive system > Gut ... | reverse complement strand
TGAAATACGGACAGGTCATTTACAGGACAAGACAGGTATTTTAGAGGACATAAAGTAGAAAGGGTATCATTAATGATATTTGGAGAAGTTTTAGAAATACTACGTATTAATTCATCATACACTCATAGTTCAAATAGAAGCGAATATGTACTTGAGATATTCTCTGCTTTGTGCGGTGAATCTGACCCTTTAGTAGTTAATTACTCTGATTGGGAAAAACACGACCTAATAGGTAGTCCCAAACTGCCTGATGCTTTGCGGAACAATGAACCTTCTAACAGAAATAAATTATATCATGCAAAAAAACTCACTAAGCCGATTCAAATATATGTACGGCGAAATGCAAAGGAAGATACATTTACAGACTATCTTGATAACGTCGTATCATCTGAATGCTTGCCGATATTATGCAAGGCTCTTAAAATCCCCGAAACTTATAAACCATATATTGTATTTAAGATTGTTTACGAATACTTTTTGAAAATTGCGTATGGGAATACTGATGATTCAGAGGAGATTATAGCTGATATTATCAAAACGATAGCATCGGATATGAAACCAAATCAAACTGAGAATATTACTTCGCCTGATAACAATATAAATGAAGCAGTATCAAAAATTAGCGGAGAAGATGAAGGTATATTCGCTATGGTAGAAAAGAAATCAAATTTGAAAAGTATCCTACCGTATAGAACATATAAAAAAGCTCACGAGGATTGTTCTCAACAGGATAAACAAGAGTAGCCGCATAAACGAAAAAGTCAAGCAAGGTGTAATTCACACCTTGCTTGACTTTCTATAAATATTATATTAACTTTGTATGCGGGTCACTAATAATACCATATATGTGTATAAAACAGTAGTGGGAATGTGGGAATCCCACTATCCCACCGCTATTTATATACATATACCGCGATTAATAGAGCCATAGGTAAGGGTACAATCCCTGCTCAACTATTTGGGGAATATTGGATATTAAATTTTGAATTCATTTTGATAAGTATTGTTTTAGTGCTTCGTCTATGAGCTTCTTAATATCTTCTACGCTTTGCTTCTCATCGAAATATTGTGATAGGAACTCGCCGCTAAATGTTATTGGTTTGACTTTAGAAAGCTCTTTTTTCGGCTCTATAATTTTAAGTATATCAGATTTCTTCAATTCAGTTTCTGACGATGCTTTACGGAGCTTCTCGGCTTGCTCCATATTAATATTCATATTATCTTTGAGAAGGCTCTCGACGATTTGCTGCTCTTTCTTACGCAAATATGACAGCGATACAGCCGAACGCATAGCTATCTCGTCATCGTCAAGTCGTGATTTCAATTCGGGAATTAATTTATTGACACGCAGATAACGTGTGATTGTATTCTTGCTCAAACCATATTGTGAACCGAGTTTGTCTCTCGTATTTGACCTATGCCCCAGTGGGTCCGCGGTCAGTTTCTCAATATCCTGTAATAAGTCGGAGCGATAACCGGATTTCTTTTTCATGGCATCATAATGAGTTGCCAGCGCAATAGCTCGTTCGCTATGCTTCAAGTCTGCAAACGACCGTTGAATGAGGTTTGTTTCCGTAACTATGAGTAACGCTTCACCGTCTGTGAGACCCTGTTTGACAACAGCAGGAATCAATGTTAATCCGGCTTCTCTTGCCGCCGCCATTCTGTTATGACCTGAGAGTATCTCGTATTTATCATCAGCAATCTGTCTGACAATGATTGGCAGTATTACGCCGTTTGCTTTTATACTTTCAACCATGTCTTGAAAACGTTGTCCTTCGTATGGTTTGAACGGGTGATCCTTGAAGTCCACGAACCTATCTATGTTGATGTTTTTATGAATGTCTTTGCTGTTCGGATCGAATCCAAACTCAGATTCTGTATCTTTGCTATCGCGTTTATCTTCCATAATATACATGCTCCTTTTTTATGCTATAAGTATTTCTATATCCATAAGTGTATCATAAAATAAAATTGAAGTCAAGAATATATCTTTAATAAAAACATATTTGGACCCGAGCAAAAAAACAAAAAATAAGCCACAAGGAGTTCGCGCTAACGAACCCCCTGTAAGCAGTATATTGATATATCAGTTTAGGACAAATACTCAGTCAGGAGTTCTCCGAATCGGTGTTCATTACCGAATATGAATTGTTCCTCGAACGCAATACCGTAATATGTACGGAGGGGGTTGGGAATATGTTCGATTCCCCATTCTCGCGGTATGGTTACGGGATTTACCATAATATCGTCTAAGTCTTTTAAAGACCGTTTGAAATCGTTTATATCCACTCTTGAAATTTTATATTTAGCTTTGGCAATACTCCGGCATTCGTTGATTTTCTCTAACGTCCAAATCAGCCGGTCCTCTTTATCTTGTCTGAAATTGTGTTGCCCGATTATCCACTTTGCACCGTCTAATGTTAAATAATCGCCTCTCCGAATTACCTTATATATATACTTGCAGATAATATCTTCAGAAATGGCATTGGATAGCATTATATCTATAGGGTTTGTGATAATCTGACCGTATAATTGTTCCACCCAGAGTTCTTCCCCTGACATTGATTGGTATAGCCTCGAATCGTATCTGTTTTCTTTTGCCATCGAATATACTTTCGGATACTTACATTGAATTTCAAAGCGTATCAGGTTGCGGGAATCTTCCAAGTTTGGACATTCTGGAAATTCTTCGGTCAACTGCGAGTGTTTTCGATAGAAATTGATTGTAATCGATTCATTCTGCAAATACAAAGCGTCTTTGTTAGCCTCTTTTCTATGCGAAGTATCGTTATATTCCGTCCACTCTTTAAAATGTTTCGGAATGTCGCCGCGTTTAATAAGTTTCATCAGTTGCTTTGCAGAGCAGCCTAACTTCAATTCATCAACGTCAACATTCAGGCAAAAATCCACGCGGCTCATGGAATAATGGTCAAATGTATTCAAGACGTGGGAAATTTTAGCCGCTTCAATGTTGAACTGAACTTCAACGCTGTCAAGATAATCCTCATTGGCAGCCGCTAAATAGTCGTTGACACCGGCAAGGATTTTAGGATTGATTGTGGCTCTGACGCTATATGGAGTAGGTTCTCTTTGATATTGTGGGCTTTTTGAATTAGAGGACGTCTCCGTAAACGGGGATAATCGGTCGTCAAATCGTACATACCATTTGAGACCCTTATTTGCTTGGATATATTCTGCAATGTAACCTTTGGGAAAAGCGTCAGGGTGGTTTTTGTCCTTGCCTGTTGGGCGAATTTTAACGTATGGATATTGCTGAAACGCTTTATACAATTCTATAGCTTCTGAATATGTTAATCGCATAACTATAGTAAATGTATGATAGCCGAGGGAAGTAAGCATATTATAATACCTCATTTCATTATTATATTTTTTGCATATTTATTATTATGTAATGAATTTTAATAATATAAATATACTTTCCTTTATGCTAATAAATACGTGTAGTAACCCTAATATTCATTAACAGAAACTGCGTATGAAAGAGTGTAGAAACTAAGGTAATATGGGAATAGAAGTGAAGTATGTCTTCCATCTCTTTAATGCTATCATAGACCAGTACAGGAGTTCATAACTTCATTAATCTCCTATATCTCGGATAACCCATGAGAGAGATTCCAGTAGATAGCCTTACATGGTATCCTTGATTAACTTCATTTCCTGAATATGAATTGAGAGAGTTGCAGAACGTTATGATGAACATAGAAACTTGTTAAGATTTCTTACAGCCATTACTTCGAGAATTTTTGAAACAATCTTGAGCAGGTTCATAGCCGGGTAATCCATGACGTGGTATGCCCTCATACTCTTACGACGTCGTACTAATGTTTCTGTAACGACCATAACCATGAACGAATGTGTCACCTGCATTTCCTTACCCGGTAGCCATTATATAGTATCTGCATGACGGCTCTTTCTGGCAGTCGGGAACATGGCAAATGGAAGGTTCTGTAACAGGATTGCTGTTCGTTACCCTCTCCATTGACTACTCTTTTCTGGCTCCAATATCCCCTGTCATTCCTTGATTAGATGATTTTCTTCTTCATTCCCAGAGTCAGGTTATAGTTGACAAAAGCAAAATAAGGTGATACAATGGAAATATTACATATAGTAAAGATTTATAGATAAGAAATTATATTATGAACCTCCCCTACATCGGAAACCATTCATTTTCAATACGTAAAGATATAGATGAGTCGGAAATCAATCGTTTAATTAATGACTTTAAGGGCTTTAACGATAAAACTAATGAAATGAATATTATACAAAATGAAAAATATCCGAATACTTGTAAGATGTTTTATCGAAACTGGAATGGTATATCTTGGAATATTAATTATACAACACAAGAAGTCGAAATACCATTATCTTCGGGGTTGGGAGAGCGTTGGAATTCTACAACACAAAAATATGAATATAGAACGCCTCTGTATAAAAAAATTTATAAAAAGAATTATAAAATAGAAGCCCGTATAAATCCAAGAGTTTTCTTTGGGATTCAGAGCAATGTTATAGAAAATACTGCGGACATTTTTGAAACGGTTAAAGATAAATTTAATCAGGAAGCTAAACGAATATCTGGAATTTTGGGAGAATTTTCAAAATATAAAATGTATCGTGGAAAATATTATATTGATTTCGATTTAACTGAATTAAGAACCCCTTGTACTGCCGAACAAATGTTGATTTTACTTAACTACGGAAACGTCCCTTTTGAGTTGAATTGTGATTATAATTATTTTAAGGATTATAATGACGATTTGTTCGAGGAATACACGGGTCCCGTAGACGACTTATACTTGCAATGTGTAGTTCTTACAGTCCAATGTGAACACTTTTTGCAAAGGAGTTTTTATAATAACCAAGAAAAACTACGTGATATGATCCGATTTGAAGTTAAATGTGGCTATAAAGAATGGACCTATTTGATGAAAAAGCTTCTAACCGAAAACTCGGATTATATTTGTCGGGACATACTCTATGATTGTTATAACTGGTTTATTATGGGCGGGGATTATTATAAATTGAGCCAAGCGACCAATCGAGTGATAAGTGCTGTATCCAATGATAAAGAAAGGGACCGTTTGATAGAGGCTCTGGAACTAATCAGTAAAGAAAAGGGAATATCAAAAGCTATATATTCTCTTAACGGAGAAAAGCTAGTTAAGTTTTATAAATCATTACGAAAATTAAAGGGTTTGGGTATTAATCCGGTAACTATACCTGAAGAATGGGATATTGAATTTGTCCAGAATTTATTAGATGCTCGAATTAATGGACCTTATGATCCATATAGACCCTTAGATGGTTTTAAAAATCTCTTGTGATATTAATTTTTCAAATCAACCCCTCCATAAAAATATGCCATTAGGGTGTACTCTAACAGCATAATGAAAATATATCCCAATAGAGTCGCTTTTCGAGTTTTGGTATATGCCATTTATTACAGCAACCCTATTGGGAATAAATATAGATAATTATTATTATGCCGCCGCCTTTTGAGTCCGAGTCTTGTACGTGACTTGTAACCTCTGGTCCCGAACCACCCTCGTCAATAGTACCTGTCCGGTGAAATCTATATTGCCAAAGGAACATATACTCTCGCCGTTGTCAACGAAGATAGGGTAATTACGACCCGACAAACGTTGAATAAGCGTAGCAATATCCAAGCCGGCACGGACTTTCTCCGACAGGGACAGGCATTTGTAATCGCGTCCGTCGTAGGAGAACCGGAAACAATCTTTCACTTCCCCGGTCGTCTTTATAACTTCCGTAAGAACGATTTCGGTATTGCTCATCTTCAGTCCGCCGAGCATCAGCTCTATACGTTTAGCCATATATTGAACGACTTCATTTATCAGCTTTTTAAGTTGAATCGTTTCCGCTTCAGTCTCCGCAATCAACGCGGTATAATCGGAATCGGTGACGCTGCTCAAGGTTTTTATTTGAGTTTCACATTCTCTCTTAGCTGTTTCCAGTTCGGAGAGCCGGGACATCTGCTCCGGTGAGAGATTACCGTCAGCCAATCGACGCTCCTGCTCATTGATTTTGTTTTCAAGAGCCGTAAGCTGTTCACCGTAATCCTCGGTATCAAGTTCGCGGGCGACATTCATCTCATGTAACTGTTGATTCAACGCTGACAATTTATCGCGTTCAACCGTCAATACTTCGGATTTTTGTTTCTCATACTCACATTTAGAGGCATTATCCTGAGCTTTAATCTCTGCCAGACCTGCCTTAGCCGATTTGCCGTCAGCGACGAGAACCGACAACCGTTCATGCAAGCCCCTTTTGACTGCACTAATATTTTCAGCGGTAATCACAATCGCACAGGCAGGACATTTGTCCCCGACTGCCATGCTGGTCAAAGTCTTGTTTATACGGGCGTGTTCATCATATAAAGTCTTTAACCTCGCTTCAACTTCGGCTATATGTGCTGTGAAAGCTGACGTATAATTTTTTGACTCTAATTTCGCGATAAATTTTTCGCTTTCCTTGATTTCACCCATGATACCCTGTATCGCTTTGTCGGCGGCTTTATTCGTAGCGTCCGATAATAACTCAGTCCGAAGTTTGCGAAACTCCTCCAGCGATGATTCTTCAGCCTTCCGGTCAAAGCCATTATCGCGAATGTCCGTAAGCTCCGACATCTCAGCCGTTATCGTATCAATATCAACCTGTAATTTGTCAATATTAGCGGTGCGTTCCTTACTCTGGTGGTCAAGCAACTCTTTCTGGCTTCGATACCCGATAAGAGTTTCCTCTAATTCCTTGAGTTCGCTCCGGCAGCTTTTAATGAACGTCTCCGGCGACGATAACGGTTGTCCTTCCAGTATATCCCGCGAATATTCCGACAGAGCCGCCAATATTTCCTCATGGCTTACCACGGGCAACAGTTTCTCCAAGAGATTTTTTCCGTTGTCACCCAGTACATTGATAAAGTATAACGGGTTTAAGATAGACAGGAATATGTCCCTGTCCCCGAAAGACGAATTAATATCGGATTGTTTAGCGGTCAGACCGTCGTAGGCAATCGTGGTATTGTCACGTTTACGGGTACGGGTAAGGTTATGCGTTTCGCCTTTATCGTCAATGAAGTCAACGCTTACCGTCATTTCGTCCATATTCCGGTTATGAAGCCTGTCTAATCCTTTATCACCAAAGAAAGGCATACCCATGAACGCAAAGGCTATAGCGTCGGCGATGCTGGATTTGCCCTGTCCGTTTTGGGCTGTTATGAATGTCGTATCTCCAAAATCAAAGGAAGTCATGTCCTCGAAGCATTTGAAGCCTGACATGGACAGCTTTGTGATTGTAAAGCCGTTTATTTTCTTCATAATATTATCCCCCTCGTCACGCTGCCAACTGGTAGGTATTAATTAAGTTATACTCGCCGCGGTCGCTGTTCTTTCTCTCAATCTGAACCCCACGCAAACGAGAACCGGCAGTAATCGTCTGGTCGCTGGCTTTAATAAACGCCGTGATAACTTCGCCGTTACCGTCAATCAATTCCAATATCTGACTCGCTTTACCGGACGGCTTGATTGAATGTACTTTGAAGTCATGGTCGGAATTTTCAACCGTTTGTCCGTCGTTTGCATTTGCCGGTGCAGACGGAGTAGCGGCAGACTTGCCCTGTTGTTTAGGAGCAGTTCCGAATATTCTGTTGACAGCCGAGTTATACGCATTCTCCAACTTTCCGAACTGGTTTTGCTGAATGCCGAAGGATTTACCTTTGGGCTCAATGTCCACCCATACCCCGTCCATTTCATATAAATACCTGCCGATACCCCACGTGGAAGCTGCGCGTTTTAACGAATCCGACAAACCTCCCTTGATAGGTTCACTCTCTGAATTCTCCGCACCATCGAATTTCGTCACCCATTCGTTACGCTCGTCGTTGAAAATGCTGATACCGCAGATTTGAGAGTTATCGTGCCACAAGGAGTAGACATTTTTCCAGTCAAACGGACCTATAACTTCATCAAGCCGTTTCTGAACAGCGCGGGCATCCATATAGGCAACAGCCATGCCTCTCTTTTTGTCTGATGTCATGACTTGGATTTTCCATTCGATTTCATTACTTTTGAACGGCTCTTTCAGCCGTGTTATCATTTCTTCATGGTTATTGTTCATATTCATAATTTCCTTCTTTATTTTATTTAATTTATGCTACATATTCCCCGCAACGGGGACATTTATTTGGGTCGGACAGCACGCCGTAAATGTCGTCAACATAAAATAGTCCTACGAACGGGTTGAATATAGCGGTACAACGTTTACCGTCATACTCGGCAATAACGTCGTTATTATTTTTCTCGTGCAGGATTGTAACCTCGTCCTGCGCTTGCAGGCTGTGTACCTGCGCTTTAGTTTTGAACATAATCATCGCTCCTATCTTTAACTTGGTCCTGATTATTGGACGAATGTTCCATTTGCCAGAAATCCTCGAATGTGAAAAAGCCGGACGAATACAATTCGCTCTCGAATATAGTTATATGAACGCTCCGTCCTGTAGCCTTATCGGTCAGCTTAATTGGCGTCCAGATGAACGGCTCTGATTTTTGGTCGTCCATATATCTACGTACCTCCCTGTGACAAATATTTCCTGATTTCTTTTTCGATTCTGGATTTAGTGATATAAGCAGGCTTTTTCTGTACGTCGATTGTAATGAAATCTCCATCGACGACATAAGTTCCCTCAAAGTTATGACTTGAACAAGACCCTCTGTTATTGTCGCCCTCATAGAGAATATTGTATTTTTGAGTATCATTCCTTGCCCTTGAGATAACAGCCTGTAAATCGTTCGGCTTTTCAATTTTAATTGTGAATGACATTGTATCCTCCATTTCTTCGTCGATTATAATATCCGAAATATCGACTTCGGTAAATCTTTTTTGTGTTTCTGAATTATTTTGCATAAAACAACCCATTCTATCACAGACTCCTTCCGGTTATAAAATCATTTAATACCGCACCGTTCGACAGTAGTATATCGCTGTAGTAAAACGACGGCTCTTTATCTTTCATAAGTTCCAGTAAATCACGCATCTCAAGCCCCGGTTTGTTATTTGACGGCTTGAAATGGTCGTTGTTGTTCGGCATCGCCATTATATAATATGGAAGGCTTGCCAATGTATGCAGACTGTCACACTTAGGAAATGTATTATTACCCGTACAAAGATTAAATCCGCTGACGTTTGACAGCGGATAATGATACATTTTCGTTTCCGGTTTGAGCATATCATTGTTGGCGATAACCCCAAGCCGACAGGAGCTGACGCGCCCCTCTTTACTTAAACGAAAACCAAACACGAGCCTCGGTAACGGAAAATCCTTGTATTCCGTACCGAAATAGCTAACGTCGGCTTTGTTTTCGGAGTGGAGCAGAACGACGTCACGGTTCCCGTCGTCATAGACGCTGACCGATAAACAGTTCTTCGGGAGCAATCCGGTATGCACCGCTCCTCGGAGTAGGCTCATATTGATACATTCCAACAGAGTATCGGGGGCAATCTGCTTAAAACTCTTTATTCCATCTTCGTCTTTTTCAACCATAATCCTGTTGTCGTCGCTGATTCTGATTATTGTTTCGCTCATACGGCAATTACCTCCTTTCAGGCAAACGAAAAATCCCCGCTGCCGTAGCGGGGATTTTTGAATATATTTGTATATTTTACTCATGATACGCCATATCGTCCAGTTCTTTTTCCATATTCCTTTTGCCATACATGATACGTATAACCATAGCAATACGGTTTTTATTATCTACGGTATATAACACGACGTAATTATCTACCGGCATGACGCGGAGATTACGGCTCCGCCACGGCTCTTTTTCGTACCGACGGAAACGCTCCGGCATTTGCTCAAGGGAATATACGGCACCTTCGATATGAGTTAATTGCTTCTCCGCGACTGCCGGCTCCATCAGAGTGTCCGCAATATACTCGTATATCGCTCTCATGTCATGCCGAGCCTGTCCGGTTAATTTTACGTCGTATGTCATATCCCAAGCTCACCTCTCAGCGAAGCAAACGCTTCTTTTGCCGGAATTACATTGCCTCTTTCAGCATCAGTATAGCCTTTTTCAAGCTCCGCATGAAATTCTTCCTCGGTAAGCATGGATATATCAAGCGGATGGACTGCGGGGAGCGTTACGTCAAACGGAAGCCCGCGTTTGAGTATGACTTGTTTCAAAAACATACCTACCGCGTTTGACATCGGGATTCCAAGCTGTGTTAAAATCGTCTCCGCGTTTTCTTTCACTTCAGGCTCGACCCTGATATATAAATTCGTGCTTTTACTCATTTTCTATCACCTCGTGACTATTATAACATATCGTGCGTACAATAGCAATACTTTTTTGAAATGTTTACAATTCATGCCGCCATCACTCCCATATCAAGCATTAATTGCCCCGCCGCGTTTTCGTGGAGGATATTACATAACTCGACGCATTTATCAGAAAACCATTCGTGAAGCTCAATCAGCCTGTAAGCCAGAACGCCCAAATCCAAACAGTCGCAATCATAGCTGATAAACAAGCCGAGCCTGCTGTGGAACGGACGTTTCGGTTCGGTATGCCCCATAAGTTTCCAGCCAAGGCAATGAGATATATCAAGGAGTTCTTTTGTTTCTTCCTTTGCCGCTTTTATATATGAATTATTGTTGTCGGGAATATTGTTACGTCTGCCGTATTTCCCTGCGAGAACATAGAAATCCACGATAACAGGGTCTGATAATATGTGAAGGTCAATATCTTGACGCTCATGGTACCGGCAGTCGTAATATTCAAAAAGGTTCTGTATCAGTCCGTACATATTCTCGTAGTACACATCGTACTCAATCTTATCAAAGAAACTTTTCCTCACGAGTTCATATTTCCCCATGTCGTGGAGCTTCTTGGCTATATAAACGGTGTTGAAAAACTCGTTGAAACAGTCAACGACCATACTTTCACCCCCACTATACGAACGCGGCGGCAACCATAGTCGGCGTCATCTCTTGTAATGTGTGCGCTAACGTATCCGTTTTATATTCGTCAGCTTCCAAAACATTGGAGTACAACTCCCTCATGGAATCTATATCGTCAAGCTCGAACCTGTCGTAGTCAATCTCTGAAAGCCGCACGTTTTCGCTCCCGGACAACCGCCTGTAGAGATTATTGTAAACGTAATCCGTCCCGTCATTCATGTCGGGCAGCTTATAAGCTCCCGCTTCCTCGATAGCTTCTGCTAATTGTTTAATACTTACCGTAATCATTATTTTTACCTCGTTTCTAAATATATTTTATTCGATAACCTCATGACAAAATTCCTGTAAATTCCCGCCCTGAGTCATAATTGTTTTAGAAAAACTGTCTTCTGTATAAGTGAAAGCACAGTTTAAAATGCCGGCGCGGACATCGGGGAATCTTGTTCTGAATTTCCTATCAGCTTCTTCTTGATTTTTTGCGATAACCTCAACCCAGCCTCTCTTATACGGGAATTGGTTATCAGTTCCGAATGTGTAATAAAACTTCATATTTATAAATCCTCCATAATAATCAGGCAGCGTCGTTATATTCGTCGCCGCCTGTATCAGTATTTTCGTTATTGCTATAATCTGACAACGACATAAACCCCTGCGGCGTCAGCAGATTGAATATCATCTTATTCGACCGTGTTTCAATTAGCGTTGCGTATTTCATATACCTTACCGTCTCTGGCGGGGACGATAGATATAACTTTACCCGACTTCTCAGCTTCTTCCATGTTGGTGAACACACCCCTGTATGATGTCGTACCCTTACTCTGAGCGGTAACGCGGGGTTTGATTTTACAAGTCGGATTCTTGTCTTTCGCCCTCTTTAAACCGTCGGTGAACTCTTTGGACGTTTCAATATCGGATTTCATTTTACCGATACTCATGCCTTTGGGGTCGGAAACGGTTTTGGTGGTCTTGCCGTATTCGACAGTCCATGACACTCTTTTGCCGTCGTCCAACTCAGGGAAGTCCGTAGCCTTTTCAATACGAAGCTCGTCAAAGGCCTTTGAGGTATCGTCGATATTTTCCGTAGCTCCGGCATATTCAAAGACGGGCGGCTTTTCGCTTAGGGCTTCTTCCGCTTTCAATTCTTTTGATTCCGTCGTCTTTGCAGGGGTTTCCGTTTTAGACGATTCTGTTGTGGGAACTTCCACTGTTGAATTTGTTGCTTGAGATTGGGTTTCCGCTGTATCTTCCGTAGCGTTTGTGTTTACGGCTTCCGTTTCAGCATCTTCTTCAAACGGGTCGAAGTCGTCGTTAATAGGGTCGCTGCCGAGGTCTAACATTTCTTTGTTTTCTTCGTTACTCATTTTTCATATACTCCTTGTATTTGTTTTGATTTTTATGCAAATAATAACGCTCTGGGAGACTGACTCCCAAAGCGTCATTCATAAGCTGACTTTGTATGTTCCCTCTATAGATCATAGAAATAATTGATAAAATTTACTGATAGGTATTTTATATCATAAATTTATTGTATTATGACTTATTTTTTTATTCAAGCTGCCGCTTCAAAGAAGTCGAACAGCGAATCGTC
>Ga0082212_10009444_pt1 | contig 12587 bp, 12 predicted proteins | sample TergutNt197P3_FD_71548 | JGI IMG/M metagenome (GOLD analysis project Ga0082212, IMG submission 71548) | Neocapritermes taracua P3 segment gut microbial communities from Petit-Saut dam, French Guiana - Nt197 P3 | ecosystem: Host-associated > Arthropoda: Insects > Digestive system > Gut ... | reverse complement strand
CTCAAAAGTTTTGGTAATAACCGGAGCTGTAGGGATTCCGAGTTTTTCAACCGTCAAAGAGTGGCCGACGACCGCCGGCGAACAGGAGCTTCAATGCCCTATTCCCATAATCATGCCGTGCCCGTTCTCCTTGATTTCCGCCCAGAGTTTTGGGTCGTCGTCAAAATACGTGCCTGATTTTACACGGACTTCCCACTTGGTTTTGGGATACCGTTCGCCGAGCAGCTTCTGCATCTCCGTAAAGAACTGGTGCGTATCGGTAAATCCGGTATCGACAATGAATATCGTCTTGCCTTCCAGATTGTCTATGCGTGGCGCCATCGGAACACGATCAATCGGAGGCGGCTGCCCGAGCGGGTTCAGCACAGCGATTTTAGCCTCCTGCGGCCACAGTGTTCCCGAAAACAGCGGAATAGCCAATAATAATGCCAAAAACAAAACAGGGCTTTTTCTCATAATTCTTTTCTCCTCAAAGCGCGTAACAACAAAAACTATCACGGGAAATCCATGATATTGCAAGCATAAATATGCGCCGCCGCTTGCCGGTAACTTCGTTTTACCTTGTTTTGCGCAAAATGTCCGACAGCGCCGCGATGAATTTCGTGTGAACGTTCAGCGATTCCGCGCGCCGATACTCCGTGATGCCGAGTTCCGCCGCCAGATTCGCATATTCGATATCCAGTTCGTACAGCGTTTCGATATGATCGGACACAAAGCTGACCGGAACGGTCAGAATATTTCGGACGCCGCGCTGCGCAAGATTCCTGAGAACGCTTTCCGACGAAGGCCCGAGCCATTTAACCGGGCCGACTTTGCTTTGAAACGCGAGGGAATGCTCCAGTTCGTAATGGAGTCTTTCGTTCAGCCGGTTATTTATCAGCGAAACACATTCCTTCGTCTGGCCGAGGTAGGGATCGCCTTCTTTGATGTATTGTTCCGGCAGAGAGTGCGCACTGTAAAAAATGTGTATATCTTTACGCCGTTCTTCGGGGAAGCGTTCGGCGGCGGCCGTAATCATGTCCGTTACGGCGTCGATATAAAGCGGGTTTTTATACCAGTCCGCAATACGGGATATTTCGATTTTTCCCGACAGGTTGCGTCGGTCGGCAAGCGTACAGATATAACGAAAACACGCTCCGGTGGTTGCGCCGGAATACTGCGGAAACAACGGCAGAAGGGTAAGTCTTCGCAAGCCGTCCGCCGTGATATTGTCAAAAGCTTCGTCGATGGACGGCTTTCCGCAAAGCATGCCGGCATATACGCGCGCCGGAGTTCCTTCGGCGTCAAGCGCCTTTTCCAGCGCGGCCGCCTGGGATTCCGTGATCTTCCGCAGGGGCGACCCTCCGCCTATTTGCCGGTAAAGGTTTTGCGATTTTTTCTCGCGCGCCCGCGAAATAACCCACGCAAACATACGGCGAAGCGCCGGGTTTTTTATCCTGATGATTTCCGGGTCAGAAAAGAGTTTATAGAGAAAAGGCCGGACATCCGAAAGCGTTTCAGGACCGCCGAGATTTAGAAGAAGTACGCCTGTATCAACCATAAATAAGTATTATCCCGGATATTTCATGAAAATTCTACTGCGGCGGCGTTTCCGGGTACGCGCTATAAAAGTGCCATGAGACCGCGGGCGTCCCCGCCGGCGTGACATGGGGCAGCGGACGTCCCGTATGCGGCTTTATAAATAAAACGGGCGCGATTTATCGCGCCCTACAATTGAAGGGCGTAGCACGCTACGCCCCTACGTCCCTACGTCCCGCGATCATTTATTAAAGCGCGGACGGGACGTCCGCTACCCCATGTCACGCCGGCGGGGACGCCCGCGATCCCATGTCTACGCCCGCGGTCCCATGGCATTTCCTATGTCTGGAACTTTTAGGCCGCGCGCCATATACTTTGTCTATTATGGAACAACGATCCGGTCGGCGGGAAATTGAAATAATTATTCCTAATCTCAATTCGCGTTATTCAGGCGTGACCGCGGCCACAGCCGCCGTCATTCCGCACCAGACAAAGGAGTTTGGTTTCGCGCAAACCGGTTACACTCTGCCTCTGGACATTCCTTGTCTTGGATTGCGCGAACTTTTCCGGCTTACGGCACGGCCGCTTCCGGGCGGCAATCCGCGCGTTTTTCACGCCCGGCGCAATATCGAAATGCTTGCCGGGCTTGTGCTCAGGAATATTTTCCGCCGAAAACTGCACATTGTCTTTACATCCGCCGCCCAGCGCCGTCATTCAGCATGGACGCGTTTCCTTTATCGCCGGATGGATACGCTTATTTCCACTTCGCCGCGTTCGGCGGCGTTTTTGATTCGCCCCGTAAAGGCCATTGTGCCGCATGGCGTGGATATCGAAGTTTTTCAACCCGCTTCTGACCGCGGGCGCGCCTGGGCTGAAAGCGGCGCGCCTGGACGTTACGGCGTAGGTATTTTCGGCCGCGTCCGTCCGCAGAAAGGAGTGGAGGAATTTGTTGACGCACTCTGCCGGGTTTTGCCGCGTTACCCCGATTTCACCGCGATAATTACAGGGGAAACGACGCCTCAGTTCGCTGCCTTTGAAGCGGGGCTGAAAAGAAAGATTCGGGATCGCGGGCTTGAAAACCGCTTTATATGGCTCGGAAAGCTTCCCACTGAAGAAGTTAGAAAATGGTTTCAGCGTGTTTCATTGGCTGCGGCAGTTTCACGCAACGAAGGTTTCGGCCTCACCTGCCTTGAGGCGATGGCAAGCGGCGCGGCCGTCGTCGGCACGCAAACCGGGGCGTTCGACATGATTATCCGCGACGGCGTGGACGGCCTTATTGTGCCGTGCGGCGATACCGCTGCGCTGGCGGAAGCGTTTGACATGCTGTTGTCGTCGCCGGATGAACTGGCACGCATGGGCATGGCTGCGCGGAGGCATGTTTGCGATTCCTTCAGCATTCAACGCGAGGCGGAGGGGCTTAACGCGGTTTATCGCGGCATTCTCAATAAGCAGACTCCGCAAACCCCAAAATCAAGGCTTGCGACCGAAACAAAAGCTGTAGGGGGCGCCACCCACGGCGTCCCGTTTGAGGGTTAAATGAGCATTTTGTCGAGGGAGCGCAACGCAGAGTTCGGGGTTTTCGAAGGTCGCCCATAAATAGTCACCTTCTTCGCAGACGCTTTTCTTCCTTCTCCCGTTCGGCCAAAATAGAAAGCCCTTCATCCGCGCCGCCAAGAACACCGCCGGTTATATCAATCGCGCTGTTGATATGGTTGCAGAGTTCTTCATCCTGTTTTTCTTCGGCGAGTTTCAATAACCCGGCCAGTCTTTTAAGGTTGCCCGAACTTTCCGATTTCAGCGTCTGCAGTGCTTTTTTGATATTGATGTTTTCCCTGAGGCGCGGCGATTCAAAAGCGTCGCCCACGACAAGCATGATTCGATCCATGATTTTGTAATAGTCGTCAAGCATGTCTTGCCGGCTGTAAAACTCCAAATCGTCGCCCGGCGACGATTCTTTTCCATCAAGGCGTTCCAGTGCCGTGCGAAGACGCAAAGATGCGGCATCCATATAGATCCCCGTCCGCCTGTCAATATCCTGGGTATTCTGCATCTTTTTGATTTCCTTATCCGTCAGAAAATCACGCGCCCAGGCGCCGGAACCCGCCGCGAAAAATAAAAACGCGACACCAGCTATTTGAAATACGCTTACCATTCCTTTGCCCGGAATCCATCCGACGGCGCAACGATTTCGACGGCTTTGCCGGATTGGACGATGGCATACAATCCGCTTTCCTGCGCAAAGTTTACTGCTTCGTCCGTGGCAACGGCTCCGGCAACCGCTCCAATAAAACGTCTTTTATTGACGCCCTTGGCATCAGTACACCGCCGGTATTTTTCAAGCCGCTCTATATGGCTGCGTACATCCGCCGTTTCCAGAGTGGTCTTGACTTCTATAAGAATGGCAACCTCGCCGTCGTCCAGAAACAGATCAATCTCGCCTCGGATTCCTAATTTCTTATTCTCGAAATACTTGTTTCGGCTGCATTCGGTAACCTCGTATCCCAACTCCTGGAATTTTGTAACGATGTTTCCTTTGACCATGCTCTCAATGATTTCCCCGATGCGCGAGCCGAGAGCCGAAATCTTTTTGTCGGTTTCCTTCATCTGCCTGTCGGTTTCCGCCATCCGCCTGTCGGTTTCCTTCATCTGCCTGTCGGTTTCCGCCATCCGCCTGTCGGTTTCCTTCATCTGCCTGTCGGTTTCCTGCATCCGCCTGTCGGTTTCCTTCATCTGCTGGCGGGTTTCCTGCATCTGTCTGTCGGTTTCCCGAAACATTTCAAGGATTCCTTCGTAAGTTAACGCACTCTGTCCTGACATCGCTTCTCTCCTTTGCCGATCGGCTATTTATTCTTCGTCCGTAATAACAATCATAGTAACATTGTTTATCGCTAACGCCGGATATTTCAGCAATTATTGGGGGCGTCAACCTTGCGCCTGGTTCCATGTCAAATGCAATCCCGCTCAACCGCTCACGGGTGCGCGCCCCAAAACATGGGGCGCGCGCCATAAAAGTTCCGAGAGGAGCAAGAAAAATGCGGGTGCAAGGGCATTCTTAATATGAAACAATAGTAAGATTACCGGAAACCGCAGGGAGTGTGTCTACGGGATATGGCAGAGGAGCCGCCTCATGGCGACTTGCGGTTGAACCATCAAATAGGTAACTTGCGAGCGTCAGCCATGGGAGCGCGGGCGTCCCGCCTGCACAATAATGATTAAACACGCGCGACCGCGCGTATCAAATTGGAAGCGGGCTTTGCCCGCGTTTTTGGAAGTGTGCAGGCGGGACACCCGCGCTCCCATGTCCAGAACTTTTATGGCGTGCACCCCAAAACATGCAGGCGGTTGACTTGCGCGGCAGTGGGTGTTAGCATGGCGACATGATTACGCAAATTTATGGAGATGGATGCGCCGGAAAGATTTCCCGCCGTTTTCTCGCGCTCGCGGCGTCGGCGTTGTTTTTGTTTCACCTTGCCGCGCCGGTCAACGCGCAGCAGCAGCAGAAGCCCGACCTGCCCGACCCGATCAAGTTTATGAACACTTATGATCAGGTTATAAATATGACCCGCGCCGTCATGGAGGACATGGGGTTAAGCGTAGAACGTGACGACCGAAAGGGCGGGCGGATTACCACGCGCCCGTATGAGTTTATCACCGGTTCTCTGACATTGAGTGAAATGGAAAAAGTTGCGGTCTGCAAAGACACCCAGGGAAACTGGATAAAGGCGCGTTACAAAACCGAGGCGGTTATAGAGATCGTGTCCCCCAAAGAAACAATGGTCACCATCAACGCGGATATTGAAGGGCTGCGCCGTGACGTGGACGGAACGGAAAAATGGGTTCGCATGGATTCACTTGGCGCGGTGGAACGGCGCGTCCTTGGCAGAATCAGCGTTAAGCTGCTCGGAACGGATGCTCCGGCCGAATCCCGTAAAGGATTCTGGGGGCAGAAGCCTCAGCCGGTCAATCCGCGCCAACCGGGGGTGTTTCCGGGTGGACAGGTCAGATAAAGCGTTGATAAAACCTTCAGGCGCGTGGATGGATATCGGCAGGGCGGTCATCCTTACCGTCGGCGTTATCGCGCTTACAGGCGTTACACTGGTTCTTCTTCCGCAAAACACGGTTGAAAAAATAGCCGCGCGGCTTGAAAGCCGCCACAACGGCGCTGAATATGAAAAAATAGCACTCATCTATCTTGCCGACGAATTTACGGACGGCGCGTTTCGCATACGCGGCATCATACGAAATATCACCGACGCGCCGACGGAACGGATAGACGGGGTTGTGCGCCTTTACAACCGCCAACGCGCGCTTATGGAAACGGTCGTTGTGCGTCTTGACAAAGACATCATCGCGCCAAACGATTTTGCGCGGCTTGAGCTGACGGTTCCGAAATACAATGAAGGATTCGCCGGCTACGCGGTGGAGTTCAAATTGCGCGAAGGCGGCGGCGTGCCTTATAAAGACATACGCGGCCAAATTTCACACAATACCAACCCATGAAAGATCGTAAACACCCGCTTTTATTTTTAATTCCCTACCTCGCCCGCTACCGGTCAGAAGTCGCGGTTGGGTCGCTTATGGTCGTTTTCATGGTGTTTGCCGCAATGGCATCGCCCCGTGTGCTCATGTACGCGGTGGACGGTCTTACAAACAGGATTGAACCGAAAAAACTAATCTTCTACGCCGCGCTGATTCTGGGAGTCGCCGTTGTGGAAGGGTTTTTCCGCTTCTGGATGCGGCGCGTCCTGATCGGAGTCAGCCGCAAGGCGGAATACGACCTGCGCAACGATTTCCTTGAATGTGTGCAGAAAATGTCTTTGACGGCATTGGGCGCGCGCAGCACAGGCGACGTAATGTCGCGGGCGACAAACGATCTGGCGGCGGTACGCGCCGTGCTCGGGCCGGGCATCATGTATTCCATGAATACTTTTATAACCTTCGTGGTCGGCTCCATTCTGCTTTTTCATCTGAACTGGAAATTGACGATTCTGGCGTATATCCCGCTGGCGCTGGCGTCGCTGACCGTCAGATATTTCGGCAGCCGTATTCATGACCGCTTCGAGGAAATACAGGAGCGGTTTTCCGACATGAGCACAAAGGTACAGGAAAACATTTCCGGCATCCGGGTAGTCAAGGCTTTCGCCCGCGAAGACGCCGAGGTGAGCGCGTTTGAAGCCCTCAATAACAGCTACATCAGGTCCAACGTTTCTATGATTCGCCTATGGGGCGTCTTTCATCCGCTTATGACCGTGCTGCTGGGGCTTTCCGCCGTCGCCCTCCTCTGGTTCGGCGGACGCCAGGTGGTTTTGGGCAGGCTGACGCTTGGCGAATTTGTCGCCTTCATGGGGTATCTGTCGATGCTGACATGGCCTACCATAGCCATCGGATGGGTCATGAATCTTATACAGCGCGGCACGGCGTCAATGGGGCGAATTCTGGAGATTATGAATGCGGAACCGGATATAAAAGACGATCCGGAAGCCGCGGCGCCGGATGTCATTGAAGGCGCCGTGGAATTCAGGGATTTGAATTTCAGCTACCCGAATTCAAAAACGCCCGCGCTCCGCAATATCAATCTTCGTATCGCGCCCGGAACAACGCTGGCCGTCGTAGGGCATACGGGGAGCGGCAAATCAACGCTGGCAAATCTTCTTCCGCGCCTTATCGACCCGCCGCCGGGATCGCTTTTTATCGACGGCAAAGATGTCCGCGAGTGGCCGCTTGACGGTCTGAGAAAAGCCATCGGCTGCGTGCCGCAGGAAACGTTTCTGTTTTCCGATACCGTCGGCGAAAACATTGCCTTCGGCAAAAACGGCGCGTCGGAAGGGGAAATACACCGGGCCGCGGAAATTTCGCACATACTGGAAGACATCGAAGCTTTTCCCGACAAGATGGAGACATTCGTCGGCGAACGCGGCATCACCCTTTCCGGCGGACAGAAGCAGCGTATCGCCATAAGTCGCGCGATACTGCGTCAGCCTGAGATTCTGATTTTCGACGATTCATTGTCGAGCGTGGACACTTATACGGAAGAACGCATTTTGAAAGAACTGGGAGCCGTTATGCGCGGGCGCACGACGATTTTCGTTTCGCATCGCATATCAACCGTGCGCGGCGCGCATCAGATCGTCGTACTCAAAGACGGCGAAATTATTGAACGCGGCACGCACCATTCCCTGCTTGGACTCAACGGCGTTTACACGGATCTATATTACAAACAGTTGCTGGAAGACGAACTCGCCGCCAGTTGAAACGATATGACTACGGACAATAACGAAGAAGAAATATTGGGAAAAGCATACGACGCCCGGTTGATGCGGCGGCTGCTGGGATACCTGCGTCCGTACCGCGGCGCCGCCGCTCTTGCCGTCGTCTGTCTCGTTGCGGGATCGGCGCTTTCCATCCTTCAGCCGTATCTTATTAAAATCGCCATTGACGAACACATAAGCAAGTACGACGTTTCGGGACTCGGCGTTGTCGCCGCGCTTTATATCCTGACGCTCGTCGGCGCTTTCGGCCTGAGCTACGGCCAGAACTGGCTTATTAACCTGACGGGGCAGAAAATCATGCGCGATCTGCGCATGGAAATTTTCCGGCATCTGCAGAAGATGGACGTTTCGTTTTTCGACAAAAATCCGGTGGGACGCCTGATGACACGCGTTACCACGGACGTTGACGCCCTGAACGAACTGTTCACATCGGGAGTCCTTTCGGTTTTCAACGACGTATTCACGCTGACGGGCATTATCATTTTCCTGTTTGTGCTTAATTACAAACTGGCGCTGGCTATCGTAATCATTCTGCCGCTACTGGCCTTTGTTACATTGATGTTCAAGATCAAAGCCCGTTATTCCTACCGCCTGGTGCGCGCCGCCATCGCGCGCATAAACGTATTTTTGCAGGAAAATATCACGGGAGCCTCCGTCGTACAGCTTTTTAGCCAGGAAGAACGGCAGTACGGCCGCTTTAAGATCGTCAATAAAGAGCACCTTGACGCCAACATTCTGTCGATCTTTTATTATGCTATTTTCTATCCAATGCTGGGGACGATTTCGGCGCTGGCCATAGGCGTCATAATCTGGTACGGCGGGCACGAGGTGCTTAGAGGGGCGCTGACAATCGGCACTCTGGTCGCCTTTATTGAATACTCCGACCGCTTCTTTAAACCGATTTCGGATCTGAGTGAAAAATATACGATATTGCAATCGGCGATGGCTTCATCCGAGCGTATTTTTAAACTCCTCGACAACCCGCCGGTAGTGACGGCGCCGGCAGAGCCTCAAGCATCGGAAGCCAGGGAAGGGAGCATAGAATTCCGCAATGTCGACTTCTCCTATAATTCAGGCAATCCGGTGCTGCACGACGTTTCTTTCAAGGTGTCGCCCGGAGAAAAAATCGCGGTAGTCGGCGCGACCGGCGCTGGTAAATCGACGATTATTTCGCTTTTGAGCCGTTTTTACGACGTTTCTTATGGAAGCATACTAGTGGACGGAGTGGATGTCCGGCAGTACGACTTACGCGGGCTGCGGCGGTCCATAGGGATTGTCCTTCAGGATGTTTTTCTTTTCTCGGGAAACATTGAAGAAAACATAAGATTGTGGGAAGCGGGCATAACCGATGAACAGGTGCGGCAGGCGGCCGAGACGGTTCATGCAGCACGGTTCATCAGCAAACTTGACGGACAATTCGCCGCGCGTATCGGCGAACGCGGCTCGTCGCTGTCCGTAGGTCAGAAACAACTGCTTTCATTCGCCCGCGCGCTGGCGTTCAATCCGAAAATTCTGGTACTGGATGAAGCGACGTCCAGCATTGATACGGAAACGGAACTCTTGATACGCGACGCTCTCGAAAAACTGATGGCGGGGCGGACGTCAATAGTTATCGCGCACCGACTTTCGACAATACAGAACGCCGACCGGATCCTGGTTCTGCATCACGGCCGCGTCAGAGAAACCGGGACACACCAGGAACTTCTGCGCCTGAAAGGCATATACTGGAGGCTCTACCAGTTGCAGTACAAGCATCAGGGTTGAATTTTTATTATTTAGGGAAACGCTGATTAATTACCTGGGCGAGCGAATCGCTGCGTTGCGCGGTGCTCGCAACCTCGACTATCCTTTTGATATGTCTCGGTTTCTGCGCTCCGTGCGCCTTGCGCTTCATCTCGCGCAGATAATTAATCAGCGTTTCCTTAGGATAGTGGGCGTAGCACGCTACGCCCCTACACGGCTCCTACCGGGCTCTTTTCGACTGCGCGCGGTAGACAAAACGCACAAGGCGCGCCCTGTTGTCTTCTTCGAGCTTCAGAAACTGTATGCCCACATGAAACTTGTTTTGATTTTCAGGCGCCGCGAAACAGTGCGCCACCCGGCATGATATTTTCAAAGGCGGTTCTCCGTCAGGCAATGAAAGTTTGACCACGGGAAGGGTGCCTGCTTTGACGGCCGTTGAAGTGCGCAGAGAAACGCCGCTGGCGCTCAGGTCGTAGGTATTGGTTTTTAAATGCAGCTTCGCTTTATGCAGTCCGCTGGAGGTTTCTGAAAGCGTGGCGACGACCTCGAGGGGAATAAGGCATTTCACGCGATAATCCTGACGGCGTTGTATGCGCTTAATCGCGCTGGAGATAATAATCGTGACAGAAGGCGTAGGCTCTTGGGCAATTCTGTCCACCAACCCGTTGAATGAATAGGCGTCGCCTTTGTGTACCAGGGAAAAACCGAGTACTTGATTAGGGTTTATCGGCAGAGGCGCGCCATTATCCTTGGGCCATGTAATCAACATCATTCTTTTTAGGGCATCTTCTACCCGGCTGTAGTAATTCCCGGGATTTTTATTGCCCGGCAGCCGCACCTTCACAAGCTCATTGATCATGAGCTTGGATTCCAGATCGTTTGTCTCTTCCAAAGTCTTTTCTTCCGTATGTTTTTAATTTTTCAACCGTGGTTCAGTCTCGCCGCGAATCCCGGCGAAATTCCGGACAGACATTCCGAAGTTCAAAATTTACCGGATACCGGGTCATGTTTCAACCGCCTGTTTAAAGAGAGACACATCGCAGGCTACGGATATTTGACTTTTGTGATTCCGAACGTTATCCTGATTAACGTATTTATCACATTTGTCAAAAATGGGGGTGTACTGGATTCGACGGGGGTCAAGAGGCTGCAAAGGCGTGTCGAGTTGTCCGCGACTCGTAAATATCGTGGAAATTAAATATAACTGCTGACGATCAGTTAGCTCTGGCTGCATAGACGGCCACGTCCCGCCGTTTTTTCCCGTGAAAACGGGCCGGGGCGTCACATAGCGGGATAGGCTGAAATTCAATCTCCGGAATTTTGACCGAAACCAAGGGGATAGCGGGCGCGCGCTCCTGCCGGTTCGTACGTTGCGTTCGCGAAATTTAACGGATCGGATACACACGTAGTCTTTGTTCGCTGAAGTCCTTCGGACGCGGGTTCGATTCCCGCCACCTCCACCACCGCACTGTCCAAATCAATCCAATAAAGCCCAAAATCATCAATAAATACGCGGGTTTTGTCTATTTATTTGTCCATACCCGTCCATGCTGGTATACTGGAATCCGTTGCTTTTTGGTGGTAGATTTGGTGATATACCACCAGTAAAAAAACGACATACCACCATTAAGCTGACGATGATCGTATAAATAACGGTTTTTCTTAGGGAAGCGGGACATGAAACTAACGGACATAAATATCAAAAAGGCGAAACCGGGCGATAAGGTACGCAAGCTGTCTGACGGCGGCGGACTGTTTATACAAATTGAGCTAACTGGCGGGAAACTCTGGCGGTATAAATACAGATTCGAAGGAAAGCAGAAACTTCTGGCTCTGGGGAAATATCCTGATGTGCCATTACAGGAAGCCCGTAAACGGCATCAGGAAGCCCGGGAACTATTGGCGCAAGGCATTGACCCGGCAGCGGCCAAAAAAGCTGTAAAGACTGCCAGAGGGGAACGGGCGGCAAACTCTTTTGAAGTTGTCGCGCGAGAATGGCTGGAAACGTGGAAAAAGGATAAGACGGAGAACCATTCAAAACGTACTATGACGCGCCTCGAAAAAGATGTATTTCCATGGATGGGCGGTCGTCCGGTTGCCGAAATAAAAGCGCCGGAAATATTGGATGTATGTCGGCGAATCGAAAAACGCGGCGCGATTGAAACGGCACATAGGGTAAAGGTGATTATTTCACAGGTCATGCGATATGCCATTGCAACAGGCCGAGCCGACAGAGATCCATGCCCCGATCTTCGTGGCGCATTACAGCCGGTTCAACCGCAACCACATCCAAGTTTGACGGAGCCGGTAGAAGTTGCTGAATTATTACAAGCTATAGGAAATTACAAAGGAACGCAGATAGTCCGGTCGGCTCTTTCTCTGGCTCCGCTGGTATTTGTACGTCCCGGAGAACTCCGAGCGGCGAAATGGGTGGATATAGACCTTGAAAATGCCAAATGGATTTTCGTCTATTCAAAACAGCGGGCAAATATAAAGACCAAGCGTAAACTTGTGGTTCCACTGTCGCGTCAGGCCGTGGCAATTCTCAAAGACCTGCATCCTCTGACCGGCGATGGAATTTATGTATTCCCCGGTTTGCGTCCGGGACGCCCCATAAGCGATGGGACAATCAATAAGGCTCTGCGCACGATGGGTTACGATACGCGGAATGAAATTACCGGACATGGTTTCCGGGCAATGGCTCGAACCGTAATAGCGGAAAGGTTGCATATTGATACACAATGGATTGAGCGCCAGTTGTCACACAAAACCAACGAAAAACTTGGGGAATCCTATGATCGCACAAAATATATTGACGATCGGCGGCAAATGATGCAGACATGGGCGGATTATTTGGAACATCTTAAAGGGGTTTATTGAAATCCGGTAATATTTGTTAATCAAGCTATTTCAATATGTTAGTTCAGTCAGCTCTCCAATGAAGTCCAATAAAATCTATTGACATTTCCACTGAATAGGGGTTGTATTAAGGGGTTTGTAGATTATTTTAGGGGTTCATTTGACTGGGGTAAAAACTATGGCAAGACTGATAAAACC
>Ga0082212_10009443_pt1 | contig 12588 bp, 10 predicted proteins | sample TergutNt197P3_FD_71548 | JGI IMG/M metagenome (GOLD analysis project Ga0082212, IMG submission 71548) | Neocapritermes taracua P3 segment gut microbial communities from Petit-Saut dam, French Guiana - Nt197 P3 | ecosystem: Host-associated > Arthropoda: Insects > Digestive system > Gut ... | reverse complement strand
ATAAAATGTCGAAATGTACATGGGAACTTGTGCGGCTATCATTTTGTCTTTCTGCCTGCCTGTGAGTCTATATTCTGTCTGTAGGGTTAAAAACCAGCCCCGCTTCCCCTTTCCCGTACGTAAAATAGGAGCAATACCGCGGCCAAATTCCAGTATCCTCCTATTACTTACAATAACAATTAGTAAGCAATTACAGGCCTGGACAGACCCTGATTGTTCCAGGAGTTTGGGGTTCCCAAATTTCAAAACAATAGGCACATGAAGGTGGTAAGTTTGTCGGTCCTAGGCACCGGCCGCCTTTACTCCCAGGAAATATTCCTGTACTCTTTTCTGTTAGAGGCTGAGTCAACCTCAGAGCCATAGTGCGGTCGGAAGGATTACGTCAATGAAAAATTCCATCCGGCTTGTAGTGCAACCGCGCGTCGCTATAATTATAATGTTAAAGTTAAAAGAAAAATGTGTTGTTTTTGATTATGGTCTCTCCTCTCAGGAAATGATTGATATTGAAAAATTCTACAACATTTCTTTTCCTGCTGAACTTAAAGAGTTATATTCTTTTGGGTTGCCAATATCAAAAGGTTTTTATAATTGGCGGGATATGAATTCAGAAAATACTAAATCTATCAAAAATGCACTTGACGTGCCTATTAATGGGTTACAATCAGATTTAGAAAATGGATATTTTTGGTGTGAAAATTGGGGGGGGACAACCTGAACGTATTGAGGAAGCACAAAAGGTATTGTTAAAGCACTACAACAACGCTCCCAAGTTGATTCCCATATATTCTCATAGGTATATGCCTTTCATCCCAGAGAATACAAATATCCCTGTGTTTTCCATAATGCAATCGGATATTGTTTATTACGGGACAGATTTAATCTCATATTTAGAGATTGAATTTGGGTTAAAACAATATAACGATATTATGCAAACTAATTTTCAGTATGTTATTTTTTGGAGCGATTTACTTTAGGAAATGCTGATTTCTAACCATGCTGGAGCGCATGGCAATCGACTATTAACCAGATACAGCGAGCATTTTCAGAGGTTTTCGTCGGTGCCATCCCGCTCAGTCGAGGCAATCTGCTCCTGGTCATGGTAAGGCCAACCTGGCGATCAGGTCGGGGAGCACCGACTCCTCGTGGACGGCTCGGGAGTGGGTTCGCATGGCGGCACCGAGTTCAGAATCCCAGGACGGTTCGACAGGGGAGCCAGTTAGTAGGGGGGCATCGGCTCGTACGGCGTCCAGATAGTCTTGTGCACCAAGGCACCAGGGCCTGGCACCGGTGCGTTCGATGATACGGTTTGCGATGCTGATTCCGGGCCAGTCGAAGTCGCCGTGGTAACTCAGAGTAGCACCGGCGGCGCCCAGGAGGCTGAGCACACGGTCGGCGACCAGATTCGGCTCTCCGGACACGCACACCAGTGCCCATCCGGGCACCGTCTGTTCAGCGATCGCCTCCAAAACGCGCGGATTCTCGCAGATCAGCACTCGACCCTCAGCCGAGGTACAACTTTCGACTCGGCGTAGATCCCACTCGGTTAGGTGGATCGGGTCGCCCGCCTCGGCCGCGGCGTTGATGCGGCTCGCTGTCGGGCCTGTCCCAGACGTTGCCACTCGCCAAACCAGGCAGGTCCGGGAAACCAGGTCAGGTTCGACGCCGTACAGCCTCCAGAGTGCTTCCCGCTCGCGGGAACCGGATGGCGGCGGGCTCCCAGATGCAACGGCGAGCCCTCGCACGACGAGTTGATGGGTTAACCGGTCAACGTCGAGACCGTGCGCGTCGCCAAGGATACGGGCGGCCAGTTCGACTCGAGCGGACGGTCGGCCCCCCGCCATTTTCTCGACGGTCAACTCGGTGAGGACGGCCACGGCTTGGCGCACGGCTTCCTCGGCATGCGGGCGGTTCGTCAACAGCCCGGCCCGGCGCAACTCAGCCACCCAGTCTGCGACCCACTCCCCCACTCCGGGCACACTCTCCAGCGCCGCTGCCAGTTCGAGTGGCCGTTCCCGCGCCTGCCAGGCGGCCTCCCGTTCAGCGGGACGCGAAAGTAGGGCCCGACCGGACAGAGCGGTGAGGACGGCGCCGAGCCCGCCGACGCCTGACCTTTCGCGTAACCTGGAGTCGAGGACGGTAAGGTCAATCTGGACCGCCTCACCGGTCAGTGTCCGTCCGAGTAGATCACTCACCGCCCGCCGGGCCGCTCGATCGGGGGTGGCAACCCGAACCCGACCAAAGGCCTCAAGCCCGGCGTTTTCGAACCGTGACAACACTCGCTCCCAGCACGGCCCCAATGCTGGGTTGGTGATCCACTCGGGAAGCAGGTTCGGCCCGGTCATCTCGCTCCCACAGCCTGGAGGACGCGTCCGTCCCAACGGTAGGCGTACTGCGCGATGCCGCGCTGACCAGGGTCGCGCAGTGCCTCGTAGATCGCGAGCGCCGGAACGGTGTTGTGGTCTCCCCACAGCCGTTCCGATGTGATCACGAAATCCAGATCGAGTTGAACCAGCAACCCGAAGAGGAGCGGGTGGGTCCGCACGTCGATCTTTGGGAAGGCGTCGTCAAGCAGCACCATCCTGGGAGCGTGAGGAGCCGCTCCGGCCAGGGAGGTGAAGTGTGCGGCTGCAGCGGCGAACAGCGGCAGGTAGCACAACACTTTCTGTTCGCCTTGAGACAGTGGCGAACGCGCGTGCAGCTTGTCCCATTCCCCCAGGCGTTCGGGACGGGCATAGCGAATCTCGAAGGCGTACCACGTCCGATAATCAAGGGCAGCCGCAAGGTGTTCAGCGTAGGACAGTTCCGGGTGCTCGGTTCGCGAAGCCTCAATCAGACGGTGAAGCACATCGCGCAAGGTGGCGCGTTCTTCGGGTAGCAATGCCCCGACCGGCTGGTTGAGTAGTTCCACGGCGCTGCGTACCTCGGCCGGGGAGTCGGCGCGCAGTTTCCAGTCCAGCTTGACGCGGATTCCCTGCGAGGTGGTGACCGGGCGAAGCTGATTGTTCATCGCGTTGACCAGTTCTGTGGCCTCATGACGGCGGGCTCTGATCGCTTCGCCCAATTCGCCAAGGATGTGCTGCTCGAACTGGGCCTTCTCACGTTCGGTAAGCAGGCCTCGATCACGGTCGAGAGCGGCCTGGGAGCGCTGGGCGAGCGCAGTGACGGTCTCCTCACCAAGATCGTCGTGTCCAAACACAGCCAGGAGTTGGCCAGCCTCACCACCGGGGTGGGTAGTGATCGTCGGCTGAAGATCAGCCGCAGCGCTGCTGGTGGTATCGGCGTAGACATGCCACAGCTTGGTCGTCGCCTTCTCAGGGTCGGAGTCGGCCAGGGCGGCGAGTCTGCTCACCGTGACAGCGACTGGACGCGGAACCGGCTGGTCCCTCGGGTGGTCCGCCAGGCCGGCAACGACGTTCATCGCCTCTGGTTCAACCCCGCAGGCGGCGACCAGCCCCGGCACGGATTCGGCGGCGGCGAGCGATGCCAGCAGGGAAGATCGCTTTTCCAGGTGCGCGCCGAGCAGATTGGCAGCCTCGTCTTCCTTGGCGCGGGTCTTCCCGAGTTCTTCGCGGATGGCGCCGACCTGGTCGTTTGCCTCCTTTTCTTCCGCTTGGAGATTCTCAAGCGCCTGCCGGGCTTGGGCGATCTTCCGCTCCACTTCAGCGACGGAATCGCCGACCGAGTCAAGCAGTCCTTGATAGGCAGCTTCGGCCGCCTTCGCCTCCGTTCGAGCAGCGTGCGCATCGGTGGCGGCCTCGCGAGCATCGCCCTCGGTCTCGATGAGTTCGCGAACGGCGTCGACCCACAGCCCAAGCCATTCACGCAACGGCTCGATCCGCCGGGCCTCCCTGAGGTTGTCAGCCAGAGAAAGCAGCGCCTGTTCGACTGCGGCGAGCCCGGCGGAGTCAGCGGGGAGCCTTTGTTCGGCGGCAGATCGGGCAAGCAACTCCCGGGCGGACGCGGCCCGCCGTCGCGCGGCCTCGGCCACCTGTTGAGCCGACCGGTTCGCCTGCTCGGCACCGGCCTCGACGTCTTGCTTGACCTCCACGTCGCGCCAGGCCCGAAGCAATGGCCCACCCGTTGGGACGTCGCGGACCCAATCATTGAGCGCGCACAGGGCATTGTCCGCGGTCTCGAAGGCAGACCGGGCGCTTTCAAGTAGAGCTTCCTTCTCGGCAAGGGCGGCGTCGAGGGTGGCCAGCCGTCGAGCTCGCTCCACGGCCCGCGCGGTCGCACCGATGTACTGGGCGGCGGCCTTGTCGGTACGACCCAGCGTGGGGCCCAGCCCCCAGGATCCGTCGAGGCTAACCCAGCATCCCCCGTCGCTGGCAGTCATGCCGATGGACGCCAGCGCGCGCTCGATGTCGGAGATCGACAGGTCACAGCCCTCGGGAAGATCGGGCACCAGCCAGGCGGCGAGCCCGTTGTCTCCAGCGGTCGGACGTAGCAGCAGATCTCGGTCGTCGGCGTCGAGCAGTCGCCCGCCCGGCCGTAGCCAGGCGTCGAGTAAACCGGAGGCTTGGAGGGCGGCTTCGAGTTTGGCCCGCTCAGCGTCGGTCAGCCCATCGGTGAAGTCGACGACCTGCCACAGGGCGGCACCGTCTTGGCGCTCAGTACGCCCAAGAACCGGAGTCGGCGGTGCGGGATCGCGCTGCGCGGCGACAACCGCCCGCTCCTTGTGTAACTGGCCAATTTCGGTTTCGTATCCCGAGCGTTCCCTGTCAGCGTCCGCCTTTCGCTGATACCACGTACCAAGTTCTTCTCCGGCCGCTTCGCGGGCGAACTGCGGTAAAGTCTCAACAGTCTCGACTGTGAACTCCCGCGCGAGCTCGACCCCACCGGGCGCCCCCGGGGCAACGATCCAAGCCGCCAATTGGTCGCGCAGGGCGAACTCAGCCTCGGCAGCGGTCTTGTCGGCGGCGACTCTGGCCTCGCGGGCTTGTTCCCAGCGGGCTTCCTCGGCCTCGGCGCTCTGCTCGGCTTGGCGTTGAGCGGCCTCGGCCTGACTGGTGGCATCCAGGGCGTCGCGGACCAGGCCTACGCCTGCCTGCCGCTGCCTCAGGGCGACCACGGCGGCTTCGACCCGTTCGTCGGCCTTGTCGAGTGCGGTTGTGATCGAGTCAAGCTGGTCAACACTGGCCAGTTTCAACTCTTCCAGCGTGGCGGGGACCGCAATCGCGCTGCCCGGCACCGCCTCGCGCTGACTTCGGTCGAGCACCCGGAGCTTATCAGCATAGGAGGCGAGCCTGGCCTGAGTTTTCTCGCGGCGCTCGCTCTCGACGGTGGCTCGGTCAGCTGACTTCATCGCCGCCTTCTGACTGGCGGCTTCGGCTCTTCCCGCCCGCTCGGTGGCCCGGACTGCCGCCAGGGAAAGCTCGGCCAGTCGAGCCTGGTTGCGAAACTCGGGGCTGGCTTCGTAGCTGCGCAGCTTTGCCGACTCCTCCTGCTGGGTCACGGCGGCGGTCTTGGCGGCGGCCTCGGCACCGGCAAGCCGGGTTTCGGCGTCCTCGACTGCGGTGGTGGCGGACTTGTGGCCGAGACGCAGCTGACGTTCGGTGCTGATCGCCTGGGCGACCTGGCGAGCCCGGGCGGCCAATGTCGCCTGGGAGTAGCCGCTGTAGGCGTCAGCCAGCGCCGTGATCGCCTCCACCGCCGCGGCTCTTCGATCAATCTGCTCGCCGAAGGCGGCCAGTTCATCGAAGGCGTCACCGGCGGTACGCACCGCCGCCTCGTAGACTTCGGGCAGCGCTGTCGAAAGTTGGCGGGCCAGTCGAGTCGGCTCGATGTCCTCACCGATCTGGGGCTGGCGCAACCAATAGAGCAGCCGGAGGACCTCATTGTACGCGTCCGGGTCGAGCCCGAAGAGGGCCCGTCCGACATGCTCCTTGTAGGCGGCCGATTTCTCGAAGACCTGTTCCGGGCCGAGGAGTTGCTCCAGCCGTTGCCGCGGCAGCGGTCCGGCGGGGTCCTCAAGTGAAAAGTCGATTCCCACGCGCTGGTCGGTGGCGAAATGCCAGGATGTGGCCGTGCCTCCGGAGGCGCTGGAACGGATCCCAACCCCGCAGGTGAACGCGGCTTGGCGCCCGTTCTCGTCGGTGCGCAGAAACTCGACCCAGACATATCCTAGCCGGGCCTGGCCGTCGTAACCGTCGGTCATCAACCAAAGCAGAGAGGTGTGCTGCTTGGCCGAGGCGGTCATTTTCGCCTTGTCCCCGTCGAGCGCGAACGGCAGCAGCATCTCCAGAGTCTTGGACTTTCCGGCACCGTTGGCTCCGCGCAACAGCAGTCGCCCGTCAGCGAAGGTAAACACCTGGTCGTCGTACTGCCAGACGTTGAGAATTCCCGCGCGACTGAGCTGGAACCGGGTCGACTGACTGGGTTGCGCCTTCCTATCGACAGACGCTAGAGCGGTGACTGTCATCTATCCTCCTCAAAGAGTGATCGCTGGCCGGGTGGGCTGGCGGCCAGTTCCGGTCTTGGTGCATAGCGCGCTGCCGCAGCGTGGACCAGCAGGCTCGCGCCGTCGCGACGGACCAAGCCAATAGCCACAAGCAGGTCGATGGCCTCGTCATAGGCGTCATCCGGGTTGTCGCTGCAACTCTTACGCAAGCCGCCTTTCCAGCGTTCAAGGACCTTGTCCGCCAGTGTGCGCGCTGTCGAGGCGGCGAGCCAGTTCCAGGTGAGGCCGTCAGGGTCGCTGGTGCGCAGGTGGTCGACGAACGCTCCGATCAACAGCAGCGCGAGGTGTCGGGTTGACCCGGTGCCCGGAAACGTAATGTCGGAAAGATCGCCATCAAGGTCGATCGCGGCGGCGCCTTCCGCGCGCAACTCAAGTTCCAGACCGAGCCTGCGAAACCATTCCCGTTCCCGTTCTCGATTGCGCCGCCACCAGCCTGCTTGCTCGGGTGTGAGATCCTCCGACGACAGCACCGCCCGTTCAGTCAGTACCCGCCGCACCGCGACCCGGGCGCCACCGGCCGAAGACGGCACCGCCACGACGTCGAAAAGGTCATCGGGATGTTCCAGCCCGGCCAGCGACGCCACTGGCAGGACAGCGAGACGGTCGCGGTGGATGTCGAGTAGCGATGTTCCGCGCCGCCCGACCCAGTGTTCCAGGTCACCGTCGCGCTCGGTGAGCACTCCCAGATCAATCAGGGCCAACAGGGCCGAATGCAGTGCCCGCCGGTCCGCAATGGAGTCGAGGTCGACATCGAGCCCCGCGTCAACTGCCGCGGACCGGACACCAGCGACAAGCTCGTCGACCATGACCTGTCGCCGCGCACGGGTCAGCGTCGCCAGGGTGAGGGCGAGCATGAGATAACGCCGGGGAGTGAACGGGGTTTGATTGCGGCGCACCAGCCCGTGGGTGCCATCGGCAACCAGCCCCGTCTTGAACAACCGCGCCAAACCTGGCTCCACGACCAGCCGGTAGCCGAGGCCCTCCGCGAACAGCCTCGTCAACTCCCCCTGGTGGCGCCGCACCAGCGCCAACTCCTCGCGGTCGGCGTCGACATGGAGTAGCGGACGGCGCAGCAGTGCGCGGGCGGCGCGGCGCAGATCCGCTTCGGCGTACGGGTCGCTGACCGGCCGTTCGGTCAAAGTCGTCGTCATGCCAGTGCCTTCCGTCTGGACCCTCCGTCATCGGCACCGACAGTGGCATCGACGACGGAAAGATGGGCAGTTATTCCTGTCAATGTCAACACCCCGGACGGGCTTCGCAAGGTGACGTCGTGACCGGGCGCCTGCGCCACCTGCAAACCAAGCAGAAGGTCACCGACGCGCGTCGAACTTTCGGCAGACTCGTCTTTGCCGAGGGGACGCCCCTGGCTGGCCATCGCCTGGCCAAAGAGCTCAAGGAAAGCGATCCGCGCCTCGTCGTCGAGACGGACGTCATTCAGGTCCCCGGCATGATCGGCCAGGTGTCGTAGGGCAGCCTCGTGGCTCTGCTGTTGGGCGGAACGCTCGGCGAGACGGGCCGCTTTCGCGGCCGAGTAGTCCACCCGCGCGCCGGTGCGACCACCGCTGTGACGTTCGCCGTGGGTCCGCAGAGAAAGGGGCACCTCTGCGACTGCGGAGTTCCACCAACTGCGGGTCGCCGGAACCGGGTCACCCTCTGGATCGGCCCGGAACCCGAGATGGCGGGCGGGGTAAAGCCCGAACTCTGCCTCCCATATCCGGTGTGCGGTCAGGTCGTCCGCTTCGCCGAACCAACGTGCCAGTAGCACCAGATCGGAATACCGGCTCTGTTGCCGATCGGCCCCGGCCGAGATCCGGCGCAGGTTGGTCAACAAAGACCGCATCGCCTCGGTAGCAAGCAGACGGACGTTGGCGGCGTCCGAACGGCGTCCGGACGATCCGACGAACCAGGCATGCAGTGACCCCCAATCGTCGGCTTGGAGGCCGGACGCCCGGCGGGCCCGCTCTCCGTCCAACCCAACCAGACGGTGGTCTGCGCCAGCCCGTGCGCACAGCGCGTTGACGTGGGGCGCGAGCGCCACCACCTGGTCACTGACCTGCGGCATATGGCGGGCGATCTCATCAACGAACATCTGCAGGTAGCCGACGAGCGCCGATTTGAAAAGCACAAACTCGTCGCGCGCCAGGTCGAACCGGGTCAGCACTTGGTTGAGATAGGAGTAGAACTGCCGCGTCGAAGAAACCAGGACCTCAAACTGGGCGAACAAGGTGGTGATCTGGGCGGCCAGTTCGCGCGGATCGGCATCATCCAAGCCGCGTTCGATGCTGCGGGACAGTTCCCGCAAGCCACTCAGGATCGGCGGCAGCATTTCACTAGAAACTTCTCTGGCATCCTCGGAATGGTTGAGAAGCTCCTCGATTTGGCGATGGACCAACTCGCCCCGGGGAGTCAGCTGATAGCGAGCCCGATTGGTGAGATACTCCTGAACGGTGCGTGCCTCGGTCTCACGCGGGCTGCGTGCAAGATTGCCGTGGTCGACGAGATAGGAAAGTCGCAGGTCGACCCAGTCGCGCTCAAGCTCGAAACCCCGCTCGGCCATCAGTGCTGTCACGTCGTCGGCCGACTGGTCGGAGAGGAACCCACTCATCCCCGAGGTAAACAACCGCATGATTGCCAGATAGACGACGGCGTCATCGTTGACCGCGTAGCGCAACGCACCGAGAGTCTGACGCTCGTGAGGTTCCAGGGTCGGATTGGCCATGCAGAGAATCATAGTAAGTCTCTCCGACATTTTTTGCTCGGGCGATCTTTGGCTCAAATATCTGATCGATTTTACGCCAAAAGTGGTCTCCTGAACCGGGTTGCACGTCCACGGATAGGATTTATAAGTTGCATTTTCCGCTCCAGTCTCCGGTATTTTTACTTCCGATAATATAAATTATGTCAACTTTTCGGTTTGGAATCCACTTGCGCCACACAAAAAATTGATTTTATCGCCGAAATCCGTATAATGAAAGCTGTTTTTTGAAAAAACTGCGGTAGGATAGGCTAATAGGTGAATCATATGGCGAAAATCTTAGCTGATTATTTAGAAATTTACACAGTCTACCCTGCTGATGCTTATTTATCGAAAGCTCAGCGAAAAGCGCGTCATCAAGCACTTACAGCGTGGGCGAATCAAAAATATAAAATAATGCCGACCTTTGAAGAGATCGTTGCATTTATGGCGCAAAATGAAACGTTGAAATTTGAAAAACCGTTTTTAATGCGGGTTTTGATTCCGCGTGTCGTAGAAGATGTAGAACTAGGAAATACTGAAATGCTCAAGTTTTTGTTTGAATGTGATGTGAAAGAGGAGTGGCTTTTTCATAACAGAATTAAAAGGAATTACGTCCAACGGAAATATCATGTTCAGATGTTATGTGAAGCGACAAATTGGGAGTATAACGATTGGCAACTTGCTCGCATTGTTTTAGCTAAGGAACCAGAAAATGAAAGTGTGATGCATGTACTGTACACTGGACTTGAGCGTTTTCTAAGCTATTCAATTCATGAAGTACCGTGTGGTATTTTAGCTGGTATAAACGGTGCAGATAAGGAAGACATGCCGCAAATGTTTAGCAATTTAGAAGAATTTGCTCGACTTTCCAAAAAGCTAAACAAAGACGACCGTGCCTTTATTGAAGAGTGTTATACTTATTACCAAGCTTGGGAAACATATCTTGATCATATTGAGCAATACAATGGTTTCCAGGATTATTTAGAGCAACAGTTTGGGAGCAGTTTGAGGCATGGCGATAAGTACAACTGAATCGAAAGTCGTGATGATAAATGAGGCTACAGAGTTAAGGAAATCTTGAGATTCACTCAAGATGACATAATGTAAATATATTCTTTGTATTCTACTGGAATTGATCTATTAAAAGTCAAATCTTTCATGGGATCTATATTTTTCATTTAAGAAGCTATCTGCAACGCTTAACCTTCGTTTTCCAATTCTCTTCTTTTGTTTGGCTGTTTACCATAACTATAATCTTCATAAATTTCGAGGATATCCGGATTGCTTGATCTCATGCAAAATGTAACTAAAAAAGTGTTTAAAAAATCTTTTAGCTGAAGAAAGTTAAGCAGACTTACAATATTTAAATATAAATAATATTGGTCGTTATTCTCGTTTTTTGAATAGATATTATTTAATATCGCATCAGGTAGATTCTTTTCCAGGAAATCCCTGTCAATAGAAACAATTATTTTTCTAGCCCAGATTATTTGTGTGGGGTTACCATCTATCGCATAATATACTATTCTTTCAAAATAATCACTTACTTCATTCTTAATATCACTATATAAGAGAGAACCAAATAGACTAAGAAGTACACAACTGGAATCGACGGTACTGAACCTCAGTTCAATTTCCTCTTTTGAGGCCTTTTTAAGGTAATCATAAGCTTCGCTAAAGTAAGAAGACTGTTTCTCTTGAACTATCTCCCATCTAATTTGCTCGTTCATTTTTTCTTTCCTCCCGGGCATGTTGGTATCTTTTTTAACTTACTCTGAAATTCTACCATGTCCTTTGTTGGATGAGAATCCGGGTTAATTCTTAGTTCATTTATAGCCGTTCACAAATCTTTTTTTGAAAATTGCCGAATATTTTTTAAATTCATTTGGATAAAAACGAGATAATTTATCTAAACAAATGTCATTTCCTGTTTCAAAAAAATAAATCAAACGTGTTGTCAAATTCCAGTTAAGCTCCATATTTATCAATTCATATTTACGAAACAATTCTTCATCTTGAACAAAATCCAAGCCTCTTTTTATGATTTTTGCATTAAATGAATCATATATACCATCTCTAAATATAGGCTCGACCAAACAAGGGCCATCGGCAAATCTCGTACTAATAGCATATTGGGGCGGTTTTATTGAGATCGGTTTTACTTGTTTTAATTTTTCAACTAATCGATCTCTGCAAAAGAATCTGTCAGTGGCTACAAATAAATATGGTGATACATCTGTTAAATCAACATTTCCCCACTTTCCTGTATTATTTGAGATTTTAAAAAACTGTAAATATGGGTCTTGATACATTTGTACCAGAGTAAATAAATCATATGTTAATTTTACATTAACGATTGCATTTTCTTTCCAGATTACCCCCATTGCTATTTCCTATCTATTCAGTAATAAATTGTCCTAGATGCATAAACTGCATTTTCCGCTCCGGTCTCCGGCCTCCGGTATTTTTTCATCCGATAAGTACAGCACCGCGGTTTTTTCAAAAAACACCTTTTATTATACGGATTTCGGTGATAAAATCAATTTTTTGTGTGTCGCAAGTGGATTTCGAACCGAAAAGCTGACATAATGGATATTATCGGAAGTAAAATACCGGAGACCGGAAAGGAAAATGCAGGTTTATAAATCTTATCCGTTTTGGAATATATACAAAATTTGCAGAATAGAATAAACATTGCGGCCGAGCAGAATACGGCAAAAATCAAAATTTGTTTTAAACGAGGTATTTAGGTATGTATATTGATAAATGGTGGGGCAATACAACTTGTGGCGATACTGATGATTCCATGTTGTTAATGGATTATTTTGAAATGAAAAATAAAGAACAGTTTACTTTAAAAGAAATCATACATGACGCACAGCTTGACAATGTTTTAGGTAAAAAGCCGTTATACGTATCAGAAGAAATAGAATGTTTTTTTTGGATGGATGGCGATGAAGACAAATTTCATGCAGATTTCCAAATTCCAGTCAATTTAATTATTGATTTGAGCGCTCTTTTGCTACAAAGTTTTGTTGAAGGTTTTATCGCGATTGAGCATATGGGCAAGAAAGTCAAATTTTCAATTTCTACGGAAAAAGAAGAATTGAAATTGATAATTGACGAGCTTGAAAACGCGGTGCAAAAACCAGGGTTATACTATCCTGATTTTTTGCAAGACGAATTTGCAGAAATGAAAGATGGTATTATTGAGATATGTAATGAGCTTAAAGCTTATTGTTAAGGGGGTTTTTGTCTATATCAATAATGTACAATATTACCTTTCCAGACTTTAGTTATGATGATGACATTGATAATGATTATCAGTATCATATATCATCACCGTCACTTGAGGATTACGATTGTATCGCTTTTGTCGTAAGTAATGGCG
>Ga0082212_10009442_pt1 | contig 12589 bp, 13 predicted proteins | sample TergutNt197P3_FD_71548 | JGI IMG/M metagenome (GOLD analysis project Ga0082212, IMG submission 71548) | Neocapritermes taracua P3 segment gut microbial communities from Petit-Saut dam, French Guiana - Nt197 P3 | ecosystem: Host-associated > Arthropoda: Insects > Digestive system > Gut ... | reverse complement strand
CGACGTCATCGAGGACCAGTCGGCGACCGCGCTCGAGGGGCTCGTCGCGGACTTCCGCGTCAACTGGGTCTGGATGCCGCCGTGGGGGCCCGAGAAGATCACGGACGAGGGGCGCGACCAGCTGCGGATGCTGGGGTTCAACGTCTGATCGTGACCCGGGTCGGGCCGTGATCCCGTGACCAGCGGGAATGCGGCCTGACCTGGGATGACGCTCTGGGGCGTGTGGGACTCGAGTGGACAGGAATGGCCTTGCGGGGCCACCTGAAACCCCGCTGGTGCCCCACGGATCCGCCGGTCTTGCTGCAGGTCAACGTCCGGATCGGCGGGGTGCATGGCTGAGCCGTAGCCCCGCTGGAGAGCGGTGGGCGCGGCGGCGTACCTGGGTGGGTGGAGAGGACCCACTCATGGCAGGCACGGCGCGGCGGACCTTCGGGACGCTCGAGGCCAGGAAGAACTCGGACACAGGCAAGGTGACGAGCTGGCGCGCCCGATACCTCGGGCCCGATCTGGAACGGCACCACCAGACCTTTGGCGACAAGATGGCCGCCGAGGCATGGCTCAACGCAGAGCGCATCCTCATCGATCGCGGCGAGTGGAAGTCGCCGACACGGCGCGAGCAGGAGGCGCGGATCGCGCGAGCGCGCGCGATCACTCTGCGCGATTGGGCAACCCGCTCGATCGAGGGCAAGTCGCTCCGCGACAGCACGAAGTACCGCTACACGAGGGCGCTCGAGAAGCGCATCCTCCCGGTCCTTGGCGACATTCCGTTGAAGGACCTCACCCGTCTCGACGTGACGAGCTGGTACACGGCGCTGCGGGTGACGCTCGCGAACGAGGCCAAGGCGCGCACCTGGGCCGGCGAGGAGAAGTCGGACGGTCGTGGGGCACTGTTCTCGGCCTACCAGGTGCTTTCTTCGATCCTCAGCGACGCGGTAGATCACGAGCTGCTGGAGGCGTCGCCGGCGAAGGTCAAGGGGGGCCTCAAATACAAGGCGGTCCACGACCCGATCGTTCTCACCGCCCAGCAGATGTGGTGGCTGGCCGACCTGATGCCCGACTACCTGCGCGCGATCGTGCCGCTGGCAGCGAGCACAGGTCTGCGCAACGGCGAGCTGCGCGCACTCAAGGTGCGCCACCTCGATCTGCGCAACCCTGCGCGGTCGACGGTGACCGTGCGCGGGACCGCCGCCAACCACAAGTCGGCGGGTCAGTACACCCGGATCGGCGACCCCAAGACCGATGCGTCGAAGAGGACGGTCGCCATCCCGTCGTTCGTGGTGCCCGTCCTGAAGCAACACCTAGGGCAGCGCGAGACGGTGGGCCCCGACCACCTTGTGTTCCCGGCGCGGCGCGGCGGCGTCATGCACGCGTCGATCATCGAGCGGAACTGGTCTGTTGCGCGAGCCCAGGTCGGGCTCGACGAACTGCACTTCCACGATCTCCGGCACACGGCCCTGACGTGGGCCGCGAGGGCGGGCGCGACGCTCGCAGAGCTGATGGCGATCGCCGGGCACCGGAACCCCACCGTCGTGCTGAGGTACCAGCACGCGAGCGACCAGGAGCGCCTGCACGCCATCGCCGAGTCCGTCGGCGCCACGTTCGGCGACGAGCTCTACGCACGGCGTCAGCGTCGGGCGGGCGGGCTGTCCGACGGGGGCGCCGCCCACGCGGACGATGCGTGAGCGGCGCCTTGTGGTACGTGCGGCCACGTTGTCATCGACGCCGCGCCGACGGTATCGCGATGACGAGCTGCCTCGACAGCTCCTCGAGATCGACACGGATGAGGCGTCCGACGCGGTAGCCGCTGATCGTTCCGTCCGCGATCCTGCGCCGAATCGTCTTGATGGATACGTGGAGCTGCTCCGCTGCCAGACCGAGCGGGACAAGATGGGCCGTTGCGGCGGTCGACATCGCTTCCTCCTGAGTGGTGTCTCGGCAAGGAGTCTCTGTGACTCACGGACCGTCAAGCCCACCTCGGTGCTGCCGGCTGCGTTCGATGCTGGGTTTCAGCGAAGCGGCGGATTGGACCCGTGGCGCGCCCGCCGGTGTTGTGAGCCCGACGCGCTGCCCGTAGGCGATGACGTTGTTCGTGGCCGTGGTGAGGAGTCCGGGGAACAGATGGCGGCTGCCGACGACGGTGAGGTTGGTCGGCGCGTGGCCGGTGGGGTCGTACTGGGTCGAGCCGAGGACTTGGTCGACGGCGGTGTCGAAGTAGGTGTTGACGTAGACGTGCCCGCGGTCGAGCTCGACCGGGGTCGCTTCCTCCCACTCGGCGCCGCGGCGGGCCGCGCCGGACTCGCGGCGCCGGAGCATGAGGAGGTCGGTGACCTCGTCGGTGCCGGTGGCTGGCCGGTAGATGCCGGCGGGGAAGCGGATGGCGCCGACGAGGTCGGCGAGGTCGCCGATCTGACGGCGCCCGAACGGCATGGGGTTGTCCATCAGGTCGTGGGTCGCGACGACGGCGGTGAACCCGCCGGGCTTGGTGACCGCGACCGCCAGGAGGGTGTCGGTGATCTGGTCTGCACGGCGTCGGACGATGTTGGGCGGGTAGGTCAAGCGGACGTCGTACCCGGTGAGGGTGGCAAGGACCGCGTCGAAGTCCTCGCGCTCGTCCCAGCGCTGCATGTCGCTGATCGGTCCGACGGCGTTGTCGTGCCGGTCGACGCGGGCGATGACTGAACCGTGCCGGCGCGTGTCGCGGTCGGGTAGGCCTATGAGGGTGCCGCAGCCGTCGCCGATGGTCAGGACGTGCCCGCCTTGGTTGCCCAGGGCCTTGAAGGTGCGCCAGATCTGGGCGGCGACGATCTGGTGGGTGCGGGTGGCGGGGTCGGCGAGGTGGTCGTGGGCGGCGAGCTCGTCGGCGGCGATCTTCATCTCGCGCGGCATGTCGATGCTCATGCCGCACCCCCTCGGTGGGTCTCGTGTCGGCGGGAGGCGGCATCGTCGTCGACGAACGCAGCGAAGTCGGCGTCGCGATCGGTGATCTGCTGGTCGACGGGGACGGGCTGTGGGGGTTCGCCGGGCCAGATGGTGGTGCGGGTCGGGCGGTCGCGGTCCAGGCGGGTGCCGCAGGCGGCGACCCAGTCGCGCAGCCGGTGGCGGGCGTCGGCGAAGTCGCGCATCCACGCGATGGGCGCGGACGGGGAGGCGTCGGGGTCGTAGCAGGCCAGCCAGTGGGTGTGCAGCGCGGACAGTTCCCAGACGAGCTCGTCGTGGCGGTGCCACAGCGGCGGGACGATCGTAGGGGGCAGGCCGAAGGCGTTGCGCAGCCAGATGACCCACGCGTTGAGGTCTGCCCACGCCTGACGGGCCTCATCGGGGGTCAGGCGGTTCCAGTTGACCGGGACGATGTCGTCGTCGTCGCCGGAGTCCGCGACCGCGGGGAGGAAGTCGTCGGGCAGGGCGGACAGTCCGGTCGCGTCGAACAGGGGTGGCATCTGCTCGAAGGGCCACTCGTCCGGGTTGGTGGTGCTCATGGGAGGTCACCGCCGCTCAGGTTCCGAGCGGCGAGGCGACGCCGTCGCGCGGACTGCCGTGCCGGACGAGGGTCGGCTGGGCGGGCAGGTCCGGCACTGCCCGCAGCCGTCGTCCCGACGCCGGCACCTTGGCCGCGTCCTGAGCGCGGTGGGTGTCGAGGTGGCGGGCCTGGTTGGTGGGGTGGTGGGCCATCGACCGGTCGAGCGCGGACTCGGTGGCGTCGTGCCCGATGCGGGTCGCGACGAACTCGTAGCGCACGTCCTCCACCCCGACCCGGTCGACCGGGTAGGAGCGGGTGCGTCCGGCGGCGACGAACCGGTCGCCCTTGTGGAACTCGCCCGCCAGTCGGGCGGCGAGGTCGCCGTAGATCGCGAGCGTGTGGAACGACGGCTCGAGCCTGCGGCGGGCGCCATCGGGGTCGCGCGACCAGTGGTCGACGCCGACTCTTGCGGCGAGGCGGTAGGCGCCGCCGGCGGTCGTGGTGAGCTGGGGCTCGGTGACGAGGAAGCCCGCGAGGGACTCGCGGGTCGGGATCTGGTCGGCCATGGCTACTCCCACCTGGAGCGCGGCCCGTTCAGATGGCCGCTGGTGCAACTCAGGTGCGAGTTGTGCCCCGTCGGAGGTGGGGGTGTCCTCGACGACGCGCGAGGCCCAGCCCGAGGGCCGGGCGAACCGTGGTAACCCGGCGGTGCCGGACTACACCGCGTTGGGTGCGGTGATCAGTCCACCCGACTGGCGGAACTCTTCGGCTGCCGGCTCGAGCGTGAACTCGACGAGCGGGACGTTTGAGCCCTGCAGGACGTCGAGAACCTCTTGCGGCGTGCAGTAGAAGAACTCGCGGCGCGGGTTGATCTTGTTCACTCGTCGCTCGGCGAAGGTGCGGTGGAGCATCGCCTCGGTGCCGGGCGCGTCATCGGAGAAGAAGAGCGCGTGGACGTCGTAGCCGAACGGCACGGACGCGTCGCCGAGTTCTCGGACGCGGTCCATCGGCTCCTGGCGGCGGGTCATGCCGATCTTGACCATCCGCTCGCCGAATGCGCCGACGTTGGAGATGACGTAGACGAAGCCGGCGCGGAGGTTGGCGGCGCGGTAGTCCAGGTCGGTGATGGCCTTTTCGGTGTCGGCGATCCGGGCTTCCATCTGTGCGATGAACTCGTCGGTCGCCTCGCCCGACGCCTGCGCCTTGGCGATTGCGGCGCGGACCTTCTCCCGCTCCTCACGGAGCTGCTTCTCGAGCCGCTCGCGCTCCCGCTTGAGCTCGGCCTCGACCTTCGCCTGCTCACGCAGTTCAGCCCTGCGCGCTCGCTCAGCCTCCTTCTCGACCTCGAGCGCGCGCATGTGGCGCGAGGTCAGGTCGAGCTCGCGCTGGCGGAGTCGTTCGTAGTCGTCCTGGATGACGAGGTCGATCATCTTCCCGTACCGCTCGATGCGGACGGCGATGTTGCGAAGACGTTGCACGGCGGCGGGCAGGTTTCCGGCCTTGACGGTCTTGACGGCGTTCTCGGCCTCGGAGTTGTAGGCGGCGAGCATCATCTTCGAGAGGTCCGCGACGAACTTCTTGCCCTTGGCCGCAGAGTTGTTGTACGTGAAGTTGGCGGTGGCGCGGGTCGCGCGACCACCGGCAACCGACGCCTTGATCTCCGCGCGAACCTGGGCGAGCTCCGCTCCGAGTGCCACAGAGTTCTCCGCAGGATGCTCGAAGTCGTAGAGGCTGACCTCTTGCAGGACGGCAGCATCACGCACGTCGACGACCTCACCACGGAGGTGGTCGAGCTCGGCGCGCGTCCGGGCGACCTCCTCGCGAAGACTCGCCAACTCCTTGGCTGCCTTCGCGACCGCCTGTTCGTGCGCAGCCCGAGCCTCGTCGGTCTGGCGTCGCACCTCGACGAGATCGCTCGCTCCCAGCTGGGAGAGTTGCTCGGAGAGTTCGCGTGCGCGCTTCCGGCCACCGAACAGGGGGATCTTCTCGTCTGCCACCGCGTTCTCCACTTCGAGTTCCACAGGTTCGGCGAAGCCGCCGAACGCGTGAGCCACCGTTGAAGGCGCGTCACGTGTTTGCTCACCCTATTGACCATCGTCGTGATCCTCTCGGAGCCGTGGCGCCAGACGAAGGTTTCACCCCGTTGTCGCCGGGTCGATCGACCGTTTGGGACGGTCGAGCGCACAGTCGCGAAACTGCTCCTCTGCCCGCTCCCTGTTCAGTGCGAGCTCAGCGGCATCCGGGCGTGACGTCCACGAACGCAGGTCGGTGACCATCACCGGCGCCGAGCGCAGCAGAGCGACTGCCGTCCCGAACGGCATGGTCCGCAGCGCCTCGGGCGGCATGATCGGCACCCGCCTGGTCGAGCGCTGGGTGGAACGCATCCCGTCGGCGCCGGTGGAGACGGAGTCGGTGAGGTCCTCGCGCTCCCCTATGAGCGCGGACACGTCCTGGAGATCCTTGGCGACGGACCCGCCGCCGAGGAGCACCTTGACGATCGCGGAGTCCCAGATGGTTCCCGCGTCGTCGATGCCCCACTTGGAGCGGGCCTGGGACATGGATTGCAGGACGGGCATGGTGGTGATGCCGGAGCCGCCGCCGTCGGACATGAGCTGAGGCAGTGACGGGAGGGGGGCGAGGTTGCCGATCTCGTCGAGCGCGAGGAGCAGGGGCGGGTCGAGGCGCTGCTTCGGCATCCCGGACGCGAGCCGGCGGGCGACCTCGACGAGGTCTTCGATGAAGGCAGCGACCAGGGGGCCGGCGCCGGCGGCTCCGCCGGCGGTGCCGAGCAGGTAGAGGGTTCCGCTCTGTTGGATGAACCGGGCGGGGTCGAAGTGCTCGCCGGGGCGGGGTGTGACGGCGTCCATGACTTGGGGGTCGGCGAGGCAGTCGAGGGCTAGGGAGACGCCCATCCACACCGAGTCTCGGGTGCGGGGGTCGGCGTGGATCTCGGTGGACAGGGAGTCGGCCCAGCCGGGTGCGGCGTCGGGGTGGGAGGCGAGGATCTGGACGGCGGCCTCGGCGGCGGCGGGGGACAGGGACCAGTCGTACAGGTCGCGGGCGCCGAGTCCGGCGAGGGCGGCGGCGTGGAGCATGCCTTGCAGGGTGGTCTTGGTCTTCTTCTCCCAGAACCCGCCCGAGTCGGTCCCGCCGCCCTTGGCCAGCCCGGTGGATGCGGCGAACCCGTGCGCGCGGGCCATGGCGGTCTGGGCTCGTTCGCAGCCGCGCACGGGCGACCACCGGATGGCGGAGGTGATCCCGGCGGCGAGGCATTGGGGGTCGAACACCGCGACGGGCCCGCGCTGCTGGCGGGCGGTGATGGTGATGGCGAGGTTGTCGGGGCGGGTCGAGGTGGTCACGACGGCGCCGGGGGCGTCGAGGATCGCGTTGACGACCAGGTGCAGGCCCTTGCCGGACCGGGGCGGGCCGAGCACCAGGGTGGAGTCCTCGACGGACGTCCAGATTTGCTGGCCGTGGCAGGTGCCGAGCAGGTAGCCCAGGTCGGTCGCCTTCGGGCGGTGCAGGGACGGGCGAAGGTCCTTGCCGCGTCGGCGGAGCTGGCGGGTGGAGGCGGCCTTGCGGACGTCGGCCGCGGTGGCGGTGCCGGGCTGGTGGTGCGGGTCGCGGCGAGTCGTCGGCGTCGTCTGGCGGAACAGCCGCCACACGCCCCAGACGGCGGCCGCGGCGGTGAGGAGCAGGACGGCGGCGACGGCCCAGAACGCGACGACGTCCAGGTGCGGTGTGCCGAGCACCTTTCCGGGCTCAATCGGCTGCCGGAGGATCCGGAGGGTGGCGGTCAGGGCCGCCGACGGTGGTGGCGCGCCGGTGATGCGGGCGGCGATCGTGCCCGCGAGGCGCAGAAGGCCGGATAGCGCGATGGCCCCGGCGAGGAGTGCGAGGGCGATGTTGAGCAGGAGGTCGTTGCCGGTCGGCGTGGGGTGTGGGGTTGTCATCGCTGGTCTCCGCCGAACGGGTCGGCCAGGACGAGGGTGCCGGACGTCTGCCCGAACAGGACGAACGGGCCGGGGCGCCCTTGCAGAAGCGCGGTCGGCAGGCGCGCGGACGCGGTGCCGTCGTCGTCGGCCTGATTGCGGGTCACGATGACGGCGAACGCGACGTGCTCACCTGGAAGGAACCCATCGCCGGCCAGCCCAACGACGACGCCGTCGACGTCGTCGACAAGGAAGGGCGCGGGTGCGACCCTCGTTGCTGGCTCGAGATCCACGCGCGCTGGGACGACGGTCGACGAACCCGGATGGGTGTCGGGGTCGTCGGGCGTGACGATGTCCGTGAACGGCGGCCGGCCGCTCTCGGTGACCCGGACCCGGAGAGCGGTGTCGCGGACGCGGGCGAGCTCGATGATCTGGGCTCGCAGCGTCGAACGGTCCAGCGGCGTCGAGGGTTCGAGCGCGACGCCGTCAACGGCAACGCTGATCGGGCCGACGTCGGGAATCGTGACCTCGACCAGCGGCAGCGTGATCGGGACCGGTGCGGGTCGCTCGCGCGCCTCGTGGCGGATCATCGCGCCACCACCTCACGCTGGTGGTCGTCTCCGCGCTCGGTCGTCGAGGCCGGGTGACCCGGGGCTCGCTCGCGAGCGTGGGCTTCGCGGTCAAGGCCAGGTGGCAGGCCGTTGCCGATCTGTACCGTGTCGAGGCGGTCGAGGATGGCCGTTGCGGTCCTCGCGACACGGTCGAAGGTCCGCATGACCGTCTCGACCTGGTCGCCTGGCACCGACGACGCCCACGTCGCGACGTACGGGACGGTGTACTGGCTCGTGTCGACGCCGTGGGCGCCCAGGACGAGCGCGGCGGTCGACTCGGCCTCGACCTCGACGATCCCGCGGTGCAGTGCCGCGTCCTCGCTGGCGGGGCCGTGAGCCATGACGTGGGCGAGCTCGTGGCACAGTGTGCGGGCCGCGGACAGCGGCTCGACGTCGGTGCGGACCTGGACCGTGTGAGCGCGGTAGCGCGTCAGGCCGTTCGCTCCGCCGATCTGCTCGGCGGACTCGACGAGCTGGAGGTCGAAGCCTCGCGCGGCGATCTGCGCGGCGAGGCCATCCCAGAGACCGTCCGGTGCCCGGCCGGTCAGGAGCACCGGGGCCGGGAGCGTCTCGACAAGTTCGCCCTGGGTCTGGCAGATGTCGAACACCCGACCGACCTTCGTGTTGACGAGCTTGCGCTTGAGGACCTCGCCCGGCGCGAGCCTCTCCCACGACCCGAGCCGACGCCAGGAGTCCTCGGGCGCCTCGGGGAACTGCGCGGCGTACCGGCCGAAGACCGGCAGGCGGATCGCCAGGCCGTGCTGGCCCTTCATGACCGTTCGGCCGAGCGTGTTCCACTGCTTGATCCCGGCGACCATCGTGGGTGTGCCCGTTGGGACGAGGCCCTGCTCGAACTGCTCGGCGAGGCCGACCCAGATCAGCACCGCGTTGAGGGGCGAGTACGCGCGTAGGCGGGCGCCGACCATCAGGACGCGCATCCAGTCGTCGCTCGTGACGAGGTCGCCGACGGCGGTGGTGAGCTTCTCGTGCAGGGCGTGCAGGTGGGCTTCCTGTTCGAACCGCTTCGTCTCGTCGATCGTGTGCATGTCCAGCCTCCCTGTGGCGGAGGTGCGCGCCCGATACCTCTGCCCTTTGGAGTCGCTCGCGACCCTTCGACTGCCTTAAGGGACAGGACTCAGTGTCAGAGGCGGCTGGCAGTCTGGCGGTATGACGCACTACATCGATGGCTCCTGGAGCGGCTGGGACGGCAGCACCCTCCTCCGGCTCACGGACGGGTCCGTGTGGGAGCAGGCCGAATACCACTACGAGTACCACTACGCATATCGTCCGAGCGTCGTCATCACAGGCGACAAGATGTTGGTTCAAGGAATGCGCCGAGCGGTGCGAGTGCGACGCCTCCGCTAGGGCATTTCTCCCATAGGTCTCGACATGCGGCGTGGTGCGCTGCAGTCGAGTGTCGGCGCGTGCGACTCGTCTGCTGGTGCGACCGTCGTGAGTCCCGCCGTGTGGTCGATCCGCGAGTGATCGGCTGTGCGCGGACCGCTTGGTGAGCGACGGCGGGCTATCTGCGTTCCCCCGTTGCTCGGCTCGACGTGTCGAACAACTCCAGCTCCGCCGGATGAAGCTGGTGCTGGCAGACGAACGCCCGCTCCCGGATCCGCCACAGCCCCTGCCCGGTCCCGAGCGTGGGCAGGAGCGCCTGCTCGGTCCGGCTGAGCCCGAGCGCCGCAGCCGTGGCGTCGAGCTGGTCGGTCTCTTGCCGGTAGATGATCCGCGTCTCGGCGTTCGCGAGCAGCGACGCGGCGAGGGCCCGGTTGGCGGAGCCTGCGTCGCCGGCGTTCTGCAGGTCGGTGAGCTTGTGGAAGATGAGCATGTTGGCGATTCCGTAGTGGCGGGCGAGGCGCCAGTGGGCGTCCATGCGCCGCAGCAGTGCGGGGTGCTGCATGAGCCGCCACGCCTCGTCGTAGATGACCCAGCGTTGCCCGCCGTCGGGGTCGAGGAGCGCGGACTCCATCCACGCGGACGAGCAGGTCATGAGCACCGACAAGGCGGTTGCGTTCTGCGAGACGCGGGACAGGTCGAGGGAGAGCATCGGCAGCGTCGGGTCGAACGAGACCGTCGACGGTCCGTCGAACATGCCCGCGAGATCGCCCGCGACGAGCCGGCGCAGCGCGTGCCCCGGCAGACGTCCGTCCTCGGCGAGCCGGTGGTCGACGTCGTCGCGCGGGTCGGGGTGCAGCAGCCGGTCGACGACCATCGGCAGCACGGGCACCTCGGCGGTGCGGACGGTCTCGCGTAGGGCGACGTCGACGGCGGTGTGTTCCAGCGGGGTGAGCGGCCGGTCGAGGACGGTCTCGGTGAGCGCGCCGAGCAGGTCGCGTCGTCGGGCGGTGACCCCAGCCGACCATTGCTCGTCGGGGAGACCGGCCGGGTGGTGGCCGGCGTCGAGCGGGTTGAGCCTGTTTGGCAGCCCGGGTCCGAGCTCGATCGCCCGGCCCCCGACCGCGCGGGCGACGGCGGTGTGCTCGCCCTTGGGGTCGCCCGGCACGTATACGCGCCGCCCGAACGGCAGCGACCGGGTGTAGAGCGACTTCGCGAGTGCGGACTTGCCAGCCCCGACGATCCCGGCGAGCACGATGTTCGGGGCGGTGATCAGCCCGCGCTGATAGAGCACCCACGGGTCGTAGACGAACGACGAGCCCGAGTACAGGTCCTGCCCCACGAAGACGCCCTCGGAGCCGAGGCCCCCCTCGGCGAGGAACGGGTATGCGTGCCCCCACGTCGCCGAGGTGTCCTGGTGCTTCGCGATCCGGAACCGGCCGGGCGTGCGCAGTGCCGCCGGCCCGGGCTGGCCGGCCGCGGGGAGGTAGGTGGTGGCGCGCCGCTCGTCACGGTCGGCGTCTCGCTGCGCCCGCACGGCCGCGCGCTCGGCCTGGCGCGCCGAGGCGAGGACGGCGGCTGCGGCGCGTTCGCGTGCCCGACGACGGCGGCGCCGCTCTCGGTGCGGGGTCACCAGGACGGCGGTGTGCACCCGTTCGCCGGAGGTCACAGCGACGGCCCGTCCGGTCTGTCGCAGTTCGCGCGCCTGGCGGCTGGGACGGGCCGCACCGTCGAGCGTGGTGCGCGCGGGGTCCGGTCGGGCTGCCAGATCAGGTGGCTCGTCGTGGCCAGCGCGTAGTCGGCGCTCGTGTAGGAGTCCGCGACGTCACGGGACGCCTTACGGAGGTAGCGCGCCGCCGCCTGGGCCCTGGCCCGGCCTGCATAGGTGTCGCGGACGTCGTCGTCGGTGACGGCGTGCTCGGCGTGCTCGTCGTGGACGCGGGCGAGGTTCTGGAAGATCGTCGCGACCGAGCTGACGATCATGAGCATGTCGCCCATGACGTCGAACATGTCGCCCGGCCGATCGCCGAACTTGGTCGTCGCGTGGGCGAGGGCTCGTACCGCCTCGGACGCCTGGCGGGCCGAGGTGACGGGCTGGTCGTAGTTCGGCATCGCATCCTCCAGAGACGTTTCCCGGGAGGTGCGGGCCGCGGACCGTCAGAGCAGGGGCCCGAGCGCGATGGCCACGTAGACGCCGGCGACGATCGGCGGACCGAACGGGATGTCGCGTCGTCCTCGGGCCAGCGCCCACAGCGCGAGCGGGACGGCGAGCAGGTGCGCCGCGACGACGAACGCGACGACCGCCTGCCACCCCGCCGCCCCTGCCATCGGCGCAAGCGCGGCTGCGAGCCGCACGTCGCCGAGGCCGAGGCCGGTAAACCGCCACAGCGCGAGAAAGACGACACCCACCAAGATGCCGGCGGCTGGGCCCGCGACGAGGGGCGTCCAGGTGTTGCCGAGGATCGCGAGAAGGACGCAGGTGCCGTTGGCGACGGCTCCCGATGCGATCGTGAGCCGGGTGGGGATCCGGTAGGTCCGCGCGTCGGCCACAGCCAACGCGGCCGCCAGCGGGCTCAGGACGACGAGCCCTCCTCGTAGGCCGACGTCTTCCACCCCCAGCAGGGCGACCGCGACGAGTAGGAGCGTCAAGCCGGCGGCCATCCACCAGCTCGATCCGGAGAACCCGGGGACGGCGCGGAGCGAGGGTGACGGTCCGTGCCTGCCAACCGTCGCCGCGACGTCGTCCCGGCCTGCGTCCATGGACTCACGGTACGAACCACGCGCGCAGCGCGCTCCCGGCGGCGCCCGACGTGTGGACGAGCGCACCACGGAACTCGGCGGCAGTCAGTCGAGGAGGTGTCGCAGGTAGCGCTGGGGTGAGTCGAGGTAGGCGCGCCAGTGCGCGACGAGCTCGAGGTCGGCCCACTGCGTCCGGCGAAGGCCCCACTGTCCGACCTCGAAGATCGTCGCGCCGGGCAGAGCCGCGAGCACCGGGGAGTGCGTCGCGCACAGCACCTGGCCGCCGTCGGAGACGACGTCGGCGAGCACCCGCATGAGCCGGAGCGTGGAGGCGAAGGAGAGGGCGGCCTCGGGCTCGTCGAGGCAGTAGAAGCCCGGTGAGTCGAACCGTCGCTCCAGGACTGTGAGGAACGACTCGCCGTGGCTCATCTCGTGGAAGCGCGGGTCGGGGTTGCGCGGGTTGCTGCCGATCTGCTCGACGTACGTGTACCAGCCGTGCATGGTCTCGG
>Ga0082212_10009441_pt1 | contig 12589 bp, 10 predicted proteins | sample TergutNt197P3_FD_71548 | JGI IMG/M metagenome (GOLD analysis project Ga0082212, IMG submission 71548) | Neocapritermes taracua P3 segment gut microbial communities from Petit-Saut dam, French Guiana - Nt197 P3 | ecosystem: Host-associated > Arthropoda: Insects > Digestive system > Gut ... | reverse complement strand
AAGAAGTGACGATGGCCAGCCAATTGGGGAATTTCAGATACCTTTTGAAAAATTTGACAAAGATATTCAGGATGTACGCTAGGAAAAAACCGCCCACAATGCGGGACAGCACAAACCAAACGCCGCCCCACAAACCGCCTAAAAATTGCACCGTGCCCTCAAAATTGGTAATCAGCGCGAACAAAAAGACACCCAGCAGAAAGGGGAGGATATATTTTCTGTATTCCCGCAGTTTGGTAAACATGGCGCACCTCAATCATATAGATATAAAATCTTAGCTGCTTCGGCGCGGGTGATGTTCCCGGCCGGGCGCATGGTGTTGTCGGGGTAGCCGCTGATCAGGCCCAGCGAGAGGAAGGTCTGGATATGAGGCTTGGCGTAGGCAGGTATCTTGCCGTTATCGGCAAAACCCAGCGTGCGGGGCGTAAAGCCGCGCGGCAGCGTGCGGCCCAGCAGCGTACAGAATTCCGCCCGGGTGATGGCCGCGGCCGGGTCAAAATACAGTTTGCCCTGGATGTTTTTTCCCTTGAGCACGCCCAGCGAATACAGGGCGCGCGCCTCGCGCAGCGCGTTTTTGGGGACGCGGTCCAGATCGGCAAAGGGCAGAGTGACACTGTCGTATTTGGACAGATCCAGCCTTAACAGACGCGCCACATAGACCGCCATGTCGGCCCGGGTCAGCGCCCTGTCGGGGAAGAAGGCGGAAGCGGCGGCGGGCCGGTCCAGTATGCCGCGTGCGCACAGGCTGGAGAGGTATGCCGCGGCCCAGTGAGCGTCCGTGACGTCGCTGAACGGCGGCGGCGCGGCGGCCTGCCCGCCGCCGGCGGACACGTCGGCGGACACGCGGTTCCGGTTGCCGGCGGGATCGGCCGCCTCCAGCGTCAGGCGGTGGGGCAGATCGTCCGTAAGGGGCAGCGTGAGGCTAAAGCGCCCGGTGACCGTGCTGTAGGAGATTTTTTGCGCTGCGCCGTCCCACGTGAGGGTCACGCCGGACGCGTCCAGCGGCAGACCGGCGGCGTCCCGCGCGCGGGCTTCCCCGGTCCCGCCGCCGCCGCCGGCTTGATGATAACCACTCATAGTGCCGGAGTTACCGCCGCCGTTCCAGCCGCCTGCTCCACCGGAAGTACCGTTATAGCCGCCTTTTCCGCCAACATAAAAATATAGTGTGGTAGGCGCTGTTATGGTATAACTACCTCTTGAATAGCCTCCTTTTCCGCCATACAGACCGCCGCCATTAGCGCCCCAACACTCTATTTCATAACTTCCCGGCTCTAAGGTAAACTGTTGTACACCGCCGGTATATGAAAAAGTTACAGGACAGCCATTAGCGCTGTTTCCGGTGGGAATAGCAAATCCCGTTATTTGATGATATTCTCCATGATTACCAATTTCGCCGATATGTGTAAGCGAATTAGAATCTAAATTAAGGCGATAAAGCGCCGAATAGTCACTTTCATCATAAGCCGCCCAATAAATGGTGTTAGTTTGGCGATCTACTGCCAAGTCTTGATAATAAAATCCCGTATTTATATCATCGCATGACGTAATATAAGTTACATCACCGGTAGAGAAGTTTATTGATATAAAGCAGTCATACACTAAATCCAACATAATGCAAAGTCCTTCGTTGGTAAAGGCACATGGTCCGCCATAACTAGAAATAATACCCGGAACATACGGAACGTAACCAACATAAGTATGAATACCGGTAGCAATAGTTCCTTTATATATATCGCCATACACATCAATAACATACACCAGTCCATCTGCCGGATTATAACTAAATCCCATAGCATTGCTTAAACTGTGGGTACCGGCAATGTCCCAGTCTCCACTTGCATGATCCATTTTAAGAATGTAACTACTAGAATAGGCTGCATACCATGAGTCGTTAATCCAATCACCGCCTCTCAGTACCGGAATTCCGGGTCCGAAATAGGCAAGGTTTCCCGGATCGTTCAGAGGCATTCTTGTCGCCCGACCATCTCCAAAGTCAAACATATACGCTACCGTACTCGGACCTCTGCCTTCAGGGTCGGAAAATTCAATTCTGCTTGTTCTCTCCTCGTATTCCGAAGTCGAACTTGGCTCTACGAACAGTAACCCGTTTTCGCCCTCTACAAGGTTGCCGATGATTTTTGGAAAAACTTTTTCGCCGCCATCCTGAGACGGTCTTTCACCAACCGAGAGCGTAGCTATTTCGCCACCCTGTTCCGGTTTGTTTACATCTTGGGCATTAATGCTCCACACGCATAGCATAAAAATAAACGCCATGCAAACTGATTTTGTAATAAACTTAATCATAATTATCTATTTTTTGTCAATTAATTTATAGGGGGGCAAAGTTAGAAACTTTTTTCATATCTCCAACTAAAAAAAAGTTAAAAAAAATTAAAAAATCGATTTTTTTCCTTAAAATACTGAAAAATAACGATATAAGTGTTAATAATTTATTTATTTTAAGATACTATTTACATAAATCATTACTGATAATTTGGAAATAAATAAAAGAACAACACGTTATGTATTGTATATCAATGAAATATGAAGACCCTTCGCTACCGCTCGTTAAGAAACGAGTGGCAACAATGCAATCTCCACTCACTTCACCGCCACACGCAGCAGTCGCATATCTTCGATAAACGCTTCCAGCACATCGCCTATTTGCACTGTCCCAACGCCGGCGGGCGTTCCGGTAAAGATAAGGTCGCCCATTCGGATGGTAACATATTGCGAGATTTCGGTGATGATGCGGTCGAAGTTGTAGAGCATATCGCGACTGTTGCCGGACTGACAAATTTCGCCGTTCTTTTTCAGCGAAAAGCGAATACCTTGTTCTATGTTAAGTTGTTCTTTCGGTAAAAATGTCCCAACGGGAGCGGAACGGTCGAAGGCTTTGGCTTTTTCCCATGGCTGTCCGTGTGCGATGAGGTCGTGTTGGAGGTCTCGTGCCGTAAAATCGATGCCCACTCCTATTTCATTATAATAGGTGTGGGCAAATTTTTCCTGAATGTATTTACCGTTTTTACACACTTTCAACACCAATTCTGTTTCATATTGAACATTTTTCGTCCATTCGGGAATAAAAAACGGACGATTGCGCTGCACCAACGCCGTGTCGGGTTTCATAAAAAACACCAACGCACTCGACGGCGCATTGCCCATCTCGCGAATATGTTCCGCATAGTTTCTACCGATGCAGAGGATTTTCATGTTAGTTACGAGTTACGAGTTACAAGTATCAGGAGTTAAAGGAGTTAAGAAGTTAGACTTTTAGACACAAGACTGTTAGACCATTTCATTCTCAACTCTCAATTGTCAATTGTCAATTGTCAATTGTCAATTAAAACGAGTCTCTAATCATCAAAAAGTCTTCGACTGTCAGTGATGCGCCTCCGATGAGTCCGCCGTCGACGTCGGGCATAGAGAATAACTCTTTGGCGTTCTGTGCGTTACAACTGCCGCCGTAGAGGATGGGGAGGTCGTTGGCGACTTCGTTGCCGTATTTGTCTAAAATCAGACGGCGGATAAAGTCGTGCATCTCCTGTGCCTGTTGCGGCGTGGCGTTGACGCCCGTTCCGATTGCCCAAACCGGCTCGTAGGCGATGACAATTTCGTCCATCTCCTCGTCGGTAAGGTGAAATAAGGCTTCGGAGATTTGATTGGCAACGACTTCAAAATGGTTGTCTTGATTGCGTTCGTCTAATGTTTCTCCGCAGCAATAGATGGGTGTGATTTGAAACGAAAGGAGGTTTTTAATTTTTTCCGCTATCACGGCGTCGGTTTCGCCAAAATATTTCCTACGCTCGGAATGTCCTACTATACAATGAGTTATCCCCATCGATGCCAGCATCGAGGCGGAGACTTCTCCCGTGTATGCGCCTTTGATAAACTGACTTACATTTTGAGCGCCTACAAAGATGGGAAACTCTTCGCTGTAATCCGTTGCCAACTCCAAATAAACCGTCGGAGGGCATACAATAAGTTGAACATCACCTTCATACTGCTCTTGTTGTTCGGAAATCAAATCCAATAACTCTTCGGCTTCGGAAAAATTTTTGTTCATTTTCCAGTTGCCTGCTACAATTTTCTGTCTCATGGTTTTATATTTTTAATTGGTTTATTTTTATCCATTTTCCGCATAAGTAAATCCTTTTTCCATGCGTTCGTTTTGAAGTTTTAACCATGCGTCCATTCCTTTTTCTCGAAGAACGGAATTATCGTGTTTTAGTATGGGGTAGCCTTCAAAATATCTTGTAAAAAGTTCGCACGGGTAATTTTCGCACAATGCGCACACTTCTATGCCTTTTTCTTTCGCACATATTCTTACTTTACACGCGGGATTTCCGCTTCCTGCCTTGCACGACACACACACGCCGTCAACTACCATCCCTTTTAGGAACGCCCAAAATCCGGCGCCCTCCGGAATCATCGGTATAATATCTTCAAATCCGGCTTTTTTCATCTCCTCGTACAAAACTTTCGCCGCCGGTTCAACCTTCACCTTTACCGCACAATTTCCACAGTAAAGTCCGCAATAGCAAATGTGTTCTTTATTCATTTTTATATATTCGATATTTTTTATGGTCTAATTTCAATACGCGTCCCGATTTTTACTGCTCTATAAAGTTCATCAATCTCTGTATTTGTTACGGCAATGCATCCCAAAGTCCAGTCAAACCAACGATGAAACTTTCCCAAAAAACCGATTCCGTTTCTAATTCCGTGTATTTTAATCTCTCCTCCTGCGGATTTTCCAAGTTGGCGGGCATTTTCTAAATCATCTTTATTGGGGTAAGAAATACCTAAATTTTTATGATAACCGCTGTTATTGTTTTTGTCGTTGATAGAATATACGCCTTCCGGTGTCTTTTTGTCTCCTTCAAATTCTTTATGCCCGATTGGTTGTCTTCCTAATGAAATTTTATACGTTTTTAGTAATTCTCCATTAGAAAATACCAACATTTCTCTTTTTGATTTATTCACAACAATATTATCAATCTGAATGTCATTTGGAAGTCTCTTTTCCGGATAAAAATAATAGATCAAAACTCCCACGAATATGAGTAAAACTGTTAGCCACATGATTTTTCTTTTTGCCCTATTCATTATTTTTGATTTCATTTCTAATAAACGATTCCAATAATTTTTTATCGGGAAGTTTAAGTAAATATTGCGATATAAACATTTGATTATCAATGCTTGTTGTGGCATATCTTGCCAATGCCTCTTTTTTATTGCCGCAAAGAATGAGTCCGACGGGCGGGTTGTCGCCTTCGCACATTTCGTTTTCTTTGTAATAATTCAGATACACATTCATTTGTCCGGCGTCGGCGTGGTCAAATTTTCCGATTTTTAAGTCAATCAGAACATGGCTTTTTAGAATGCGATGGTAAAAAACCAAATCAATGCGATAATGTTCATTGTCGAAAGTTATCCGTTTTTGTCGCGCTTCAAAACAAAATCCTGTGCCAAGTTCTATCAAAAATTTTTGCAGATGATTCAAAATTGCCGTTTCCAAATCCGTTTCGCTGTATCCCGTTTTTTCTTCCAAATCAAGAAATTCCAACACTACGGGATTTCGCATTATTTCGGCGGTTGTAGTGGGTTTTAGATTTTTTATCTTTTTTATAATTGCCTTTTTATCAGTTGATAACGATGTTCTAAACGCCAACGAAGTATCAATTGCCCTTGCCAATTCCCGCACACTCCAGTTGTTTTTGATAGCCTCCACTTCGTAAAAAAGACGTTGTAGATTGTCTTCCACCTGAATAAGTTCGACGAAATGGGTGAACGAAAGTCGGGAAAGCAGTTGATACGGGGATAACGGATATTCTTCGTTCAATTCAACCGATGATGTCGGTTGAATTTGATTTTTTTGATTATCAATGTGTTGTAATTCGGGGGTCACTGTCCCCCGAATTGGGTGCAATTCGGCAGACGCTGTCTGCTGAATTTGTTCTTCTTGATTATCAGTTAATTGGAATTTGGGGGACACTGTCCCCCAAATTGGATTTTCAACATGATGTTCAAAAGCCAATCTTTCAAATTCGGCAGACACTGTTTGCCGAATTTGCGGATAAAGTAAATAAAATGTTCTGCATACACGTAATGTTCTCGAATCTAAACCTTTAATTTCTTTGACTTTTATCTGTTTTGCCATTTCTTCCAAAAGTCTTGTTCCGTACTGCGCTCGGTCTTTGCCTTTTTGTTCATATTCAACAATATAACATCCTACCAGCCAGTTACGCACCGTCAAATGATAATTTATGGCTTTTACAGTGTTTTCCTGTAATAAACAATGGGTTTTATAAACACTGTGTATCAGGTTTTCAAAATCGTTGTTGTTTTGTTGTTCTATCTGCTTCATCTACGTGCTTTTATTTACAGTCTGATAATTTTCAACGATTCTATACCTCTTGCGTCAATAATCTTTACGGCAACATTTTTTCCGGGCTCGAACGGAAGTGAAACCGTTCCGCCAAACGTTTCTATTTTCTCCTCGTCAATTTCTGCTTTCAGATTTTTGGCTAAAGTTGCCCAGCCTTCTTTGGCGCCTGCCATTGGGAAAAACACTTGCGAGGGGAACAAACTTCTGCCGTCGTAATCGTGGTCGAGCATCCACATCGCAATGTCGCCTTTGCCGCCGCTATCAACGGTTCCCGTTTTTGGATTGTAATAATCAAAACCATTCACCTCAACGGTGTATTTGCCTTTGTCTTCGCCCGTTTTGATTTCATTTATACTTACATCGGGCTGACCGATGAGCCAAAAACTTTCGTTGCTGCTGCGCTTCTTTTTCAGGTCGTCTGTGAGCAAATCGGCGTTCATTTGGGCTTCGAGCAACATGATGCCGGGCCAGTTGGTTTCTTCAATATCTTTGCGGGCTTCGGGGTCGAAATGGAAGGCGCAGAACAGCACTATTTCGGGTTTTGGCTGTAAGGTTCTTGCCTCTTCCAAAGCCAGTTCTACCATACGTTGCTCCAACGGAGCGTGTTCGGGACCAAAACAAACCACCACACGTTTGGGATTATCTTCCTTGGTTTCTGCTTCGGCTTGCAGAAAGCGAGTTCCGCTCAATGGCTCTACTCTTGTAAAATGTATCTGCTTTCCGCCTTTGGCTCTTACGCCTGCACGCAACAGTTCGTTTCGCCATTCGTCTTGACGCAAAGTTTCACCGCTGCGCGAAACGGAGTTGTCTGCCTCTTGGGTGGTGAGCGAAGTCGAACCATCAACTTCGTCAAAAGATTTGGCAATGGGAGCCGGAACTGCTTCAACGGTAAAGGGACCGGTTACACGAGTTTTTTTTGTGTCTGTGAATGGCTGGTCGTATAAGGTTTCCTGTGGCGCAGGTTCGTTATTGGCAATGCTTTTGAGGGTAATGTGCGGAACGGTTTTGTATTTGAAACCACTGCCTACGCCTTCATCCGGATATGCCAATTGAAAATAATCGAAGTTGGCAGTCATTAAACGTTGTTTGGCTAAGGTGATGGCAACCCTTGATGTGTCGCAGGTGATCCAACGACGCCCCCATTGCTCGGCAACAAAAGCGGTAGTGCCGCTGCCGCAGGTAATGTCCAATACAAGGTCGCCGGGGTCGGTGGTCATAAGGAGGCAACGTTGAATAGTTGTTGTACTTGTCTGCACGACATAAACTTTTGGGTCACTCCTACTCTGTATTCCACCAATATCTGTCCAAATATTTGTAATTGGATTTGAAGGAAAATCATCATAATATCTGATATATCTCAGCCTGCTACCCTGTACCATTATCCTGTTCTTTTCAGCCAATCTTTTCAATCCTTCTTTATGAGTTTGCCATTGGCGATTACTACTTGGTTTGAAAATTCGTCCTTCAAATTCAAATTCAAAAGCATTAGTTACACTATTAGTTTGTGCAGATAAATCGGAATCAGCAAAAAGCCTTCCCTCTTTCAAATCTCCGTTAAACTCAGATAATGGAATTCTCTTTCCATTCTTTAATTCGATACTTTTATATCGACTTGCACCTGTTTCTCCAGCAACCTTATCTGTGAATAACTGACTATATTTTATCTTTTCAATGTCTTTTGCATACCAAAGTATATAATCACAAGTTAGCGGAATCAGTGTAGATGCTAACGGTGAACTTTTTTGATAAGTAATTTGACTTACAAAATTCTCAACCCCAAACACCTCATCAAGTAAATTTCTTACTAAATGCACATTCTCATCGCTAATCTGCACAAACACACTGCCACTTTCGGTCAATAATTCCTTTGCCAACAAAAGCCTGTCTCGCAAATAGGTTAAATACGAGTGTATGCCCAATTCCCAAGTATCGCGAAATGCTTTTACCATTTCGGGTTCAGCCGTTAGGTCTTCGTCTTTTCCATCTTTTACATCTCGCTTGTTTACAAACGGCTGAAAGTTGCTCCCATATTTAATACCATAAGGTGGGTCAAAGTAAACCATCTGCACTTTGCCACCCATACCTTCTTTTTCCAATAGGCTGTTCATCACCAAAAGGCTGTCGCCGGCAATCAAGCGGTTGCTCCAATTTTCTTTGTGTTTGTAAAATTCAATCGCTTCGCGTAACGGTTTTTTCTCGGTTTCAAACAAACTCATTTGCGGAGAGGCTTCTTCTGCTTTCCTTGCAGTTTCTACAATGCGTCTGGGGTCTATGCGCTCGTGTACGTGCAAACTCACCGTTGGCACCTCAAAAGTTGTGTGTTCTGCTTTTCCTGCCCATTGTAACTGCGGGTCAAGATGTGGGTCATATTCGTAGGTTTGCTTTTTGAACCCGCCGTTATCGGTGTGCGCATCCACCAGCCCAACGGGCGGATTGTTTACTCGTTGCTTGTCTTTGTGTTCGTATTGCTCAATGGGTTTAGGAGCAGTTGCTTTTGTGCTATTTGCTTTTGTAGCCATAAAATTCTTTTTGACCTGCAAAAATAGCAATTTATTGTCAATTTTTTTTCTTTTCCGTCAATCATCTAAATATTTTACAATCACGTTGTCAATACATTTACAGTTTTGTGAAATTAAAAATTGTAATGTTTCCATAAAGTTCCGCACTTCGTGTTGAATCCATTCCTCTTTTTCGACATTGATACCAATTTCTTCAGGAAAAGAAATTTTATCAATAACAGTATTTAAGGTGGTTAAAGTTGTTGGAATATCCCATAGCTCTTTTGATGGATACTTATAAACTTTATGAAGTGGTTTTTTCCAAACACTACTTAGAATTTTGGACTTAGTGTTTTTATAATGTTTCTCAACGTTATTGTGAATATCTGCTATATTTTTCGGAATTAATATATTAAGTCTAAAATCTTTTTTTTGTTTTTCCGAAAATTGTTTAACAAAGTTATCAAAATAGCCTACTGCTAAAGCCGTAGAGGGAACAATACTAAATTTGTACGATTTTTCCGTATCTTTTAAAGCGTCTGTTATCTCACTTATTTTTGAATCTAAGTTTGTATTGTTGTACAAAGAAACTGTAATACCTGCATAGTCAGATGGTAAGTTGCATTCTGTATCTGCCAAGAGAAAGGCACGTGTCCATCCCAGACTTCCAAGAAACATACCAGCTTCCAATAGAACATTATCTCTCGCGCAGGGAGAAGAAATATACTTTTTCAAAAGCATATCATCAACATTCGCTACAAAAATACCATACTCATATTTTCGTGCAGATTCTAATAAATTATGGTAAGTGCTTTTGTTTAAAAGGAATACTTTTTTATCTGACCAAAGATAAGGTTCTATCCATTCGCCGCATTCTTCTATGATTTTTGTTTTTAATTTTTTTGCTACTGTAATACTTTTTTCTTCCGAAGAAGAACCAATAAATAATTTTCGTTTCATATAAGTTCCATTTCTTTTAAATAATTAGACATATTTTTTTCGCCAATTTCTCTTATTTTATTAAAAATAACATTATGGCATTTCTTAAATTTGATACCACTTCCACAAAAACATTTTTCATTACGAGCAATATTAATTTTTTTCTTACCAAAAGAACATAAGACGTATTCGCACCACAATTTTTTGTTTGTAGTTTTCATTAATTCAGAGAAAAACTCAAACAACCCTTCTTTATGGTGCGAATACTCATTTAGATACTTTCCCGTAATTTTTCTGTGAAGTTGATTTGCCAAATGTGGTATTACTTCATTATTTACGAAAGTTGATAGGGAGATTCCTATTTTGCATTTTAGAATCTCATCAGGTTCCACTGTTATGCAACAAGAACTATCAGAATATTTGTGCCAATCGGATCCGCAAGGGATATCGCCTCCCACCTCAAATAGTTTTGGAAAACGGTATGGAAAGCCATCCTTATAATGTATTTCAATTAAAAAAGACTTATCAGAATTAGGAATATCAATAACGCCTTTCAGGTATTTTTTATCCTCTACCGATTTTATTTTTAAATTTGGAAATTCAACACAAGTATTCTCTAATTGGCTAACAAATAAATCATATCCATTATACATAATATGGTTTTGAGTTACCTATAGTTGTAATAAGTCTTTGAGTATTTGTATTTTCCTCGTCTTTATTTTCACCTTCGGGAAATCTATCTCCTAAATGTTTCTGCCATAAACGGCTTGCTTTTAATAGATTTTTTTCATCGTCAGTTGCCTTTTTTGCATCGGTTATAAAGTTTGACAAATTATTGAGAAAATTGGCTTTTCGAGTTTCGTCATATTCTGCAAAAATATCATCATGGGGGATTGCCGGTACGATACATTCAAATTTATTTTTTAGAGTTTTTTCTATTTCAATTAAAGTAAATTTCAATGCAATATCATCTCTATCATGTGTTTGAAAATCATTCATTGCAAGCACGGTCATTGCCAACCCACTCGGCATTTTTTCTCTTTTGTAGTCGCACCATGCTTTCAAATAGCGAACAATTTTAAGTAGTTGCCCCCTGCTGTCTTTCATAGCATTGAATGCATCAATCATTTCCTTTGGGTCATCTGCTCTCCAATCTCCGTTTTTTACTGCTAAAGATGGATTGGCATCATTTTCCTCATCATAAACATATACGGGTAAATCAATATTATAATCTGCTCTGTAATTAACTGTTATACATTTTTTTCGATGTTGAATATCATCGGTTGTACCTTCAACTGCATTTTTTACCCATGTTTGCAAAGTTGTACATGCTACATCGTCTGGATTGCTGTCAAACCAAACGCCGTCGTCTATGTCACATGTATCATCTTTTGTTCTAATCAGTGTTCCCATTTTATAAGAACCTTGAATATAGAATTTTGGAGTATATTCATCATGATTGTTCTTAAAATAATTTCTTATCTTTTTTCTCAAATTTTCTCTTGAGATTATCATTTTCTCTTTTTTAGAATCTGTTATTTGTATTTCAGCGTTAAATTTTTGAAATAAATTGTTTAAATCTGCCATAATTGTGATCTTTAATTAATACTTGTTTTAAAATGAAAGGTTTTACAGAGTTCCTTCAAACTCATAATGTTAAAACTAATTTTTCTTTTCTCGTTGCGACAACGCACTACCAGCAACGCTTTTACTTATTTTACTAAACCTATCGTCTCGCAAAACTTTTGAAGCCTTGGTTGCCACCTTTTTTGAAGTAACTTTTTTTGCCATAATTCAAATTTGGTTTTGTATCCGAAATCCTATCGGGTCGGAGAGTTCCCGCTTACATTTACCTGCTGAAAGTTACAGTGTGGACTTGACCACAATAAAAAAATAAAAATTCTATTAATTTATTTTCTGAAACCATTATATACATATATGGTGCCAAAATGCCAATTTTAGTTTACTGAAATATTAACAATTTGCTGTTAATAAATTAAATGGTTAGAACGAGACGAAGTTGGTTGGAGACTGAAATATCCAAGCTTATTCGCCTTGTGATATTATTTTGGCTATTTCTATAGTGGTCATAGAGTTATATTATAGGGTATAAAAATAAGAATATTTTTTATCATATTTTTCTTTATTTCGCCCTATATTTTTAAACAGAGAAATATGATAAATCCATTTAATTTTACAGAGTTAATGTGTAAGGCTCAGGCAAAATCTGCTATTTTTACTTGCAAAAAGAAAAGGCATTACTACCTTCAAACCAACAAAAAAGCGGCAAAACACCGTTCTACCGCTCTCTCTTAATTTTTAATTGATTTATTTCACTTCTTCAAAATCCACATCCGTCACCCCTTCCTCGTTTTGCGGTGGCTGCTGTCCGGCGTTGGGGGTTCCACCGGCGTTGCCTGCGCCTGCACCCGCAAACGGGTCTCCGCCGGGCATATTTTCAAACGGGTTGGCGGTGCCGTCGTTTGGTGCTTGTCCGGCTGCGTACATCTTTTGCGAGGCTTCGTTCCATGCGGCGTTCAGTTCGGCGGTGGCGGCATCAATGGCGGCGATGTTTTTGTCGGAGTGCGCCTGTTTTAGTTTGGCTGCGGCTTCCTCAATTTTCGCTTTGTCTTCGGCGGGCACTTTGTCGCCAAACTCTTTCAGTTGCTTTTCGGTTTGGAATACCAACGAGTCGGCGGCGTTCAGTTTGTCAATCTCTTCTTTGGCTTTTTTGTCGGCTTCGGCGTTTGCCTCTGCTTCG
>Ga0082212_10009440_pt1 | contig 12591 bp, 11 predicted proteins | sample TergutNt197P3_FD_71548 | JGI IMG/M metagenome (GOLD analysis project Ga0082212, IMG submission 71548) | Neocapritermes taracua P3 segment gut microbial communities from Petit-Saut dam, French Guiana - Nt197 P3 | ecosystem: Host-associated > Arthropoda: Insects > Digestive system > Gut ... | reverse complement strand
TGGGTTGGGCATTGCCGCCGCGACACTGCCCTGGTTGATCTACTTTGGTCTGAACGGGGCTGTGGGCGATTGGCTGCGGACCTACCTGTATGATAACCTGTTTCTTTATTCCGGCGCAGAGGGGGGCTTCCTGGGCCGGGTAAAGGCCATCGCCGGCTCCGGCTGGGCCTGGTTCGCCGGAAACCCGGCTTATTCCCTGCCGCTTATACTGGGGCTGGCCTTCTGCGCCTTACGGAGAAATTCGGATCCCTGGGGCAAAGCAGCCGCCTGGCTATGCACGGGCCTGACAGCCCTGGGGGTGTTTGCCGGCGGAAAAAGCTACGAATATTATGGGCTCATTCTGGCTGCCTTTGGAGGATTGGGCATGACGCCATTTTGCCTGTGGGCTGAAGGACGCCTTATCGGCGCGCGGAGAGTCCCTGTTCTTTCGTGCCTGGCCTGCGCCGCCTCCATCGGCCTATGCGCGGCTTTCAGCCCCAACGTCGGCACATCCTTCCTTAAGCCCAGAGAAAGCCTCATGCAATACCAGCTGGCGGCGGCGATGGAAGAGGGGCCGGATGTGACCCTTCTCAATTATGGTTTCATGGACGCGGGTTTCTATACGGCCACGGGCATTGTGCCCCGGGTAAAATATTTTCATCAAGCCAACGTACCCCTCCAGGAAATGCTGGATGAGCAGCGCCGATACATCGAGGATGGCTTGTGCGCCTATGTAATTACCAGGGGAAAACAGCCGGCGGGCATGGATCGGAACTATGAACGCGTCGCCGCGGCGGACAGCCCGGAGGGATTCTGGTACGACCATGTATACCTATACCGCTTGCGGACGGAACCCGCAGTCCCGCAACCCGAATGAGGGGATGCGTATCGGCGGCTGTGCGCGGAAAACGAACCATGCGAGACGCGCCGATCCCCATTCCGTTTGCGGTACAAACCGTGGCGCCGCCACGGCACAACCGGAGGGATAACGATGACGCCCATTCAGATGATTGTCACCGACCTTGACGGCACTTTGCTTCGGCCGGATAAAACCATTTCCCCCTTTACCGCGGATATTCTACGGTCCTGCCGGCAGCGCGGGATGGTGATTGCCTTTGCCACCGCCAGATCCGAGCGCTCCTGCAAACGGCTTACGGATACCGTAAACCCGGACGCCGTCATATCCAACGGCGGCGCTCTTGTTCGCGCCCGCGATACGATGATTTACCGCGCCGCCATGAGCAGGGAAACCGCAAACGAACTTCTGCGCTCCTTTCTGAGAAGGACGGACGTCGGTTTGATTACCGTTGATACGGATCTGGGATTTTTTGTAGATAAACCTGTACACGCGAACAATCCGGAGTGGAGTGAGTACCTTCCGGCCTATCCGATGGATTTTTCCCAGGGGCTGGATTGTGACGCATATAAAATAACCGTTGAAATTTCAGACGACACCACAGCTTACGAGATCGCGTCCGGATTTCCCACAGTGGATGTGCTCCCCTTCGCCGGCGAGCGTTGGTTCCGCTATGCCGATACCGCCGCCGACAAATTGTGCGGCGTGAAAGCGCTGGCAGCCCACTTCGGCGTTGATTTGCCGCATGTCGCCGCATTCGGCGACGATTACGGCGATCTCGAAATGCTCAGGGCATGCGGCGCCGGCGTGGCGGTCGCAAATGCCATCAGCGAAGTAAAAGCCGCCGCGGATTGCATATGCGGCTCAAACGACGTCGACGGCCCGGCGAAATGGCTGGAAGAAAATGTGTTGTGAGCGGCAGCGGCGAAATTATAACGAATTCGGCGGCCATGACCGCATTGCAAGGGCGCTGACCCCGGCTAATTATCGAGGGATGTGTCCCCATAGATGAAGGAGTGGATGGTTTCGATGCTAAGCGCCAAATTCTTGGGGCTGAGATAGATTACGCTGGCGCCGCTGAAATTACGGTATCCGAATTTTTTGTCAATGGGAATACGCAGCTGCTCCATGATGGCGCCGCCGGCCGATAGGTTGCGCATGCCTTCGCCGCCCAGCACGGCAGCGCCCAGTTCGATCATCTCGCCCAGCGTAAGATTGGTTTGGCCGTGTTTGACGGCGATCCCGATCAGATCCATCAGTTTGGCGAGATCCAGGTCCTTCAAAACGGCGGAGAGCAGGGTCTCCAAAAGATGGCGCTGGCGGCGGGTGCGCTCCAAGTCGTTGTCGATGCCGCGTATGCGGGAGAAGGTGACGGCCTGCATTCCGTCCACATGATGAACGCCGTCCACAGCTTTCATCTTAGAACGCTTTACCTTATCCATAGGTTCCTTGCGCAGCTCATAGTCGATGCGGGTTGCTTCCTTGCGGGTCATTTCCAGATCCAGGCCGCCCAGGGCGTCGATGATATCCGCCAGACCGTGGATATTCACCACCACATACCGTTGGATGTTCAACTGAAAATAGCGGTTGATGGTTTTCATAAGCAACTCGGGGCCGCCGTACTTATAGGGCTCGTTGATCCGCCGTTGGGACTTAAACCCGGGGATGGGCACAGCCACGTCCCGGGCGATTGAGGTCACCTTGATGTTGCCGGTATCCCTGTTGACAGAGCAGATGAGGACCGCGTCGGTTAAGTCCCGCTGAAGATTGACGCTGCGGTTGTGCAAGCCCAGCAACAGAATATTGGTCACATTCTGGGGCAGCTTCTCATTAGGCTCCAGGTTGGACAGATCCACCTCTTCCATAGGCGGGTTCTCATCAATGGCCGCCAGAAGCTCCATCATGGCCGCTTCCTCTTCCGGGGTCATCTCCCCCGCGTTTTGCGCGTTGCTGTCCCCGGCCAGCATATCCTGCCGGTCCCAGTCATCCCATAATTCCTGCTCTTCCTGGGTAAGGCCGTCGGAGCCGGACGGCTCCTGGCCGGCGGCCGCCAAAGCGGCGAGGCTGACGGAGCAGAGCAGGAGCAGGGCAAGAAATATGCATACGGTTCTGACAAACGAACGAGCCATGAAAGGTCCCTCCTTCTATTGGGAAATGGTTCCGACAAATAAGAACGATTCAGCGGACCGTTTTATTCTTTGCGAAAAGCAAATTCTCCTCCCCGGCGAATAGGCGCAGCTTGCCCAGGGCTGTCAGAAGGGGAATACCCAAGGCGTACACCACAGCCGCTTCCCCAAGGAGTACGGAACCCACTGCCAGCGGCAGGGGCCACGCCACCGTAAAGTGAAGGATCAGCCCCACCATCAGCCCGTTGATCGCCACAGGTGAAAAGGTTGCCAGCCAGATGTTCCGGCGCAATACACGGGTGCACAGGGCTGCCAAAAACGTAGCCAGCGTGCCGAAAGCCACGTCCCACGGGGTTTGAGAGCCAATGAGGTTGGCCGCCAGGCAGCCCAAGGTGAGTCCGGGGATCGCTTGAGGGAACAGGATGGGCAGCGGGGTAAGGGCCTCGGAGACGCGAAATTGCACCGGGCCGAAGCTGATAGGGGCAAAGAGCAGGGTAAGGGCGGCGTACAGCGCAGCGACGATACCGGCCAGAGCCAGATGAAACGGGGCCGGCGCGCCTGCCCGAAGCGTGTTTCGCATAAGAGCCTCCTTTTGGTAAATCGGGTGGGAGAACCGATGCGCACATCATATCATACATTTGGCGGAGTGTTCAAGTTCCTCGGATCAGGCGGATTTTCGGATGCTTAACGCAGGTTCCAAAATAACGGCTTCCGGTTCCTTCTGCGGGTTCTCTATTCTCTTCAGCAGCAGCTCCACGCTTTTTTTGCCGATATCATACTTGGGCTGGTTCACCGTGGTAAGAGGCACTTGCAAGTATTGCGCGAACTCAATGTCGTCATACGACGCAACGCGGATATCCTGAGGGATCCGGTATCCCAAGTCCAGCGCCGCCTGCATAACGCCTATCGCGATCACGTCACAGCCACAGAATACGGCGCCGATGTTTTTGCCCCGTGACAGCAGCGCCTTCATATGCGCGTATCCGGCTTCAACCGTGTGCTCAATCCGTACCATCCGGTTTTCATCATACCGGATTCCGTGCTTTTCCAGCGCCTTTATGTACCCGTCCAACCTCTGGCTCGCGCTGGTTGAGGTCGAGGCCATGTTCAAAAAATAGATCTCCCTGGAACCGGTGCCAACCAAGTAGTCGACCATCATGTAAGCGCCGCGGTAATTATCATTGGCCACATAATCAACCCGCGGCGCTAACGGGATGCGGATCGCGTACACAAACGGCACTCCCAGCGCGGACAGGTACGCCGCGTCTTCCAGGCCCGTAAATGTAGACGCCGCCAGAATGATGCCGTCAACGCGCTTGCTGACCAGCAGGTCAATTTTCTCTTTTTCGGTTTGGTGGCTGCCGCCGGTGTTGCACAACAGAAGCGCATATCCGCATTGAACCGCGCAATCCTCGATTCCTTTGATGACGCTGGGAAAAAAAGAAAAGGAGCTGTCGGAAATGATTAAACCAATCGTTTTTGTGCGATTTAAACGCAGGTTGCCGGCAATGCTGTTGTATTGATAATTCAGCCGGGCGGCGGCTTCCAAAACCTTTTCGCGGGTTGCCTTTCCGATTTTCGGTTTGCCGCTTAACACTTTTGATACCGTCATTTTTGTGACGCCGACATCGCGGGCGATATCATCCATGGTGGTCCTTTTCATTGACTGTCCAGCCTTTACGCGTTTTTTCAAGTATACCACAGGATGGCGCCGTTGTCGACACAACGCTTTTTGCCAACGCGCCGCCGTTGACATCGCCGGCGCTTTATGTTATCATGGGTCGAGTTTACCGGTAAAACCAAAGCGGAATTGAGGATGCCGTAATGAACACCTTTCAATTTTTGGGTTTCTCCGCCTTTCTGATCACAACCAACGGCGGCACGAACATCCTGATCGATCCCTACATAGACGGCAACCCGAAAGCGCCCCTTAAAACCGCCGACCTTCCCCATATCGACCTGATTCTCGTCAGCCATGGCGCGTTCGACCACATGCAGGACACGGAGAAGATCGCAAAACGCGACGGCAGCCGGATTATCTGCGGCGGCGAAACCATGAATCTGCTGCTGGATCAGGGCGTGAAAAAAGAACAAATAACGCAGACCGTATGGGGCCTGACGGTGAGGCAATGCGGCATTACCGTGCGCCCCGTAGTGAGTATGCACCGTTCCTCCGTACGCCTGTCGGACGGAACCGCAATGGACGGCTTCGCGCTGGGCTTTATCATCTATTTACCCGACGGCACCAGGGTATACAACGCCAGCGACACCGCCCTGTTTTCCGACATGCGGCTGATTGGCGAATTGCATAAACCGCAGGTGGGCCTGATGAATGTTACCATCGAAAACTGCTTTGACTTTTTGCCGGAGTTTCTAACCGGAGAAATGACCCCGTATGAGGCGGCGCTCGCCAGCCAATGGCTCGGGCTGGAATATGCCGTGGCGTGCCATTACACCAGCGCGGACAACCCGGACATACGCGAGTTTGAACAACTTCTGGCCCTCGCCAAGGATAAACACGGACAGGGGTCCCCCGTTCCCGTCATCCTGAATCCCGGCGAAACCTTTACCTACCCGCTTGCGAAATAGGAGAGAAATGCAGTGAGCAAACAAACGAAGGCGCTATCGGTCATTAAAAAAGCGATTCCCTGCCTGAAGGAGCTGCAGGCGCCCGCCGGCCTGTCCCTTGAACGGCAAAAAGAAATGTTCCGCACGATGTGCCTCATCCGGGAATTCGACACCCAGGTGCGGGCGTTGTGGATGAAGGACGAGATTTACGGACTCGCCCATTCCTATGTGGGCGCGGAAGCCATCGCCGTCGGGGCCTGCGCGGCCATTCAAACGACGGACTATATCACGTCCACCCATCGGGGCCACGGCCATACCATTGCCAAAGGCGCCAGCATACGCGCGATGATGGCGGAACTGCACGGAAAGTATGAGGGGCTCAACCACGGCAAGGGCGGCTCCATGCACATTGCCGACGTGGAAATCGGCATGCTGGGGGCGACCGGGATCGTCGGCAGCGGTATGCCCATTGCGCTGGGCTCAGCGTTATCCGCTAAAATCCTTGGGAAGGACGCGGTGACGATCTGCTTCCACGGAGACGGCGGCACAAGCCAGGGCGTATGGCACGAAAGCATCAATATGGCGGCGGCATGGAACCTGCCGGCCATCTTCCTGATCGAAAACAATCAGTATGCCATTGCCACGGAACTGAATTGGATATGCAAGGAAACCGACCTGTACAAGCGGGCGGCCGGATATGGCATCGACGGCGTCCAAGTGGACGGCTTTAACGTGTTTGATGTATACAGCGCGGTAAAGAAGGCCGCTAAAAAGGCCCGGAGCGGAGGAGGACCGACGCTGATAGAAGCCCGCTTTATGCGGCTGCTGGGTCACTTTGTGGCGGACGACCAATTTTACAGAAACCTGGAGGAGGCGGAGGCGTTTTGGGAAGTTGATCCCATCAAGCGCATACGGGACTATTTCCTGCAGGAAGGAACCCTGGAAGCCGGTGAAATAGACGCGGTTCAGCAGTCCGCTATCCAGGAAGTCACGGACGCGATCCATTATGCTCAGCACGAATGTACCGAACCGTCCGCCGATATCCTGTATGACGACATTTACGCGAATGGCGAAATGATTGATTAAGCAAGGTGGGGATCAAAATGTCAGTAATTACGGTACGACAGGCGCTTAACGACGCTTTCAAGGAAGAGATGAAGGCGGACCCTACCGTGATTCTATTGGGCTGCGATATCGGGGTGCGCGGCGGCCCGTTTGGCATTACGCTGGGCCTGATGGACCTTTACGGCAAGGATCGCGTCATCGACACGCCCATTTCCGAGTCCTCCTTTGTAGGGGCGGGCGTCGGCGCGGCAGCCACGGGCCTCCGCCCGATGGTGGAAGTCCTTTATTCGGACTGGATCACCTTGGGGATGGATCAACTGGTCAATATGGCGGCGAAGATGCGGTATATGTTCGGCGGGAAGGTAAACATCCCTTTGGTCATCCGGGCGCCCTTCGGAATGGGCGGGGGAATCGCGGCGCAGCATTCACAATCCTTTGAGGCGTGGTTCAATCATGTGCCGGGCTTCAAGGTAGTCGCCCCCATTGAGCCGTACGATATGAAGGGCATGCTGAAAACCGCCATACGGGACGACAATCCCGTCATCTTTTTTGAGCACAAACGCAGCTATGGCATAAAGGGCGAAGTTCCGGACGGGCCCGAGGGAGAGAATTACACCGTACCTTTCGGCAAGGCCGCCATTCGCCGCGAGGGTACGGACGTAACCGTCATTGCCTATTCGATGATGGCGGTCCGCGCCAAGGCCGCCGCCGCAGAACTGGAGAAAGAAGGTATATCCTGCGAGGTAATCGACCTGATATCCCTTCTTCCCCTTGACTATGAGACGGTTATGAACTCCATCGCCAAAACCGGCAGGGTGGTCGTATGTCAGGAGTCTAACCTGCGCGGCGGCCTGGCCAGCGATATCGTGGCGGAAATCATCAGCCGGGGTTTCGATTTGCTGGATGCTCCGCCCGTTCGCGTAGGCGGGTTGAATGTTCCCACCCCGTACAACAAGGGGCTGGAGGCGCTGTGCATACCGGATGAAAACAAGATTCGGGCCGCCGTTCACACTGTTTTAAGCAATCAATAGGAGGCACGGGCATGGGGAGACGCATGGCGCTGCCGAAAATCGGCGTAAACATGACTGAAGCGGTTGTCACAAAATGGCTTGTCAAGGCCGGTGACCAAATCCGTGAGGGAGATGCCGTCATGGAAGCGGAAACCGATAAATCCGTTCAGGAGATTTATGCGGCGGAGTCGGGCGTCGTGGCGGAACTGCTGTTTCAGGAAGGCGAAACCATCCAATGCTATGAGGATTTTCTCGTTTTAGCCGGCGATGGGGAACCGCCTGAGAAGCCCGCGGGCGGCAGCCGCGCGAATCCGGTTTCCGCGCCGCCGGTCTCCGCGCAAAGGCTTCCCGTTTCAACGCTTGGGGACCACCGGATCCGCATTTCGCCGCTGGCTCGAAAAATAGCGGCGGAGCACGGTATTGACCCGGGAGAGCTTTCGCCGCCGGAACCCGGTAATAGGATTGTGAAGGCGGATGTATTGCGGTTTTTGGATACCCGGAAAACGCCGCAAACACCTTCCGATACCGACGCGGGCGGCGACTTACAGAAAATCCCCATGACGCCTGTACGCAGGACGATCGCCGCAAGGCTGTCCGAAAGCCACGCGCAGAAACCCTGCGCGGCGCTGACAACAACCGTGGACGCCGGCTCCCTCCTGTCTCTGCGCGAAAAATACAAGCAGCGCGGTATATCGCTTAGCGTAGACGCCATTATCGCAAAAGCCGCGGGGCATGTTTTAGCCTCACACCGCATCATCAACTCGGTTTTGGAGGGCGAGGCGATATGCGTAAAGCGTGAAATCAACGTGGGCGTTGCCGTGGATACGCCGAAGGGCCTGATGGTACCGGTGCTGCGCAACGCCGATATAACGCCCCTTCGGGAATTGCATGAAAACCTGTCGAAACTTGCGGCGGCAGCGAAAGAATCCGGCCTTTCCGCCTCGGATACCGCAGGCGGAACGTTTACGGTCACCAACCTTGGCGCCTTTGGCGTGGAACAGTTTACGCCCATCATCAACCCTCCGGAATGCTGTATTTTGGCGGTGGGCGCCATCACAAAGGAATTCGTGCCCGATCAGAATGATCTTCCGGTCCTGCAAAAAAGATTTCAGGCAACGCTGGTATTTGACCACCGGATTGTGGACGGAGCGCCGGCCGCCAGGTTCCTGAAAGATCTGAAAGAGCATGTGGAAAACCCGGAGCTGATGCTCTAAGCGATTCCCCTGACGGAGGCGGGCCAGGCCCTGGCGGAGGCGGCTCATTGGGCAGGCGGGGAGGCTGTGCGTATTTGAAAACGGCCATTGTAACCGACGGCGCCATCGGCCCTATAAAAAGCTGCCGCGTAAAACCGGCGGAGCGCGGCGCCCGTATCGTTGCGGCCGATATCAGGTGAACAGCAAACAGGGCCTGTCATCCGTGACCGTATAAGGCCCTCTTTATTATGGGCGCCGGACGCCGGGATTGGCGTAACGGCGGGCTATATTGACTGAACTGTACCGCAAGGGAGGATGATCATGAGTTACTCTTATGCCTGCGCTGATTTTACCTTTCCGCTGCTTCCCCATGATAAAACGTTGAAACTCATCGGATTGCTGGGATTTGACGGGGTAGACATCGGCCTGTTTCAAAACAGGTCGCACATTCAGCCCTCCATGATTTCCAGCAAAGCCGCGGAATGGGGCAAGGCGCTTAAGGAACAGACGGATGACGCCGGGATTGCCGTGGCCGACGTTTTTTTGCAATGCGATGTGGATTTTACGCCGAAAGCGATTAACCACCCCGACGAAAAAGTCCGCGGCGATGTGCGGCGGCGGTTCCTCGAAACCGTCGAATACGCGGTAGCGTGCGGGTCCCGCCATGTGACCTGCCTGCCGGGCGTACGCTTTGAAAACGACGCGAATTCCTTGCCCCGGTCCTATGAGGAACTCGCGTGGCGCGTTGAAACAGCAAAATCCGCGGGGCTGATCATGGGCTTTGAGCCTCACCTCGGCTCCATTGCCGACACGCCGGATAAGGCGCTTCGCATGGCGGAAAGCGTTCCCGGCCTGACGCTTACATTGGACTATACGCATTTTACAAAAATCGGCGTGCCCGACGCCGATATCGAACCGCTCATCGCCCACGCATCCCATTTTCACGGACGGGGCGCGAAAAAGGACGCGCTTCAAACGGTGCTGTCCGAAAACACAATCGACTACCGCCGTATCGTGCAAAGCATGAAGCGTGCCGGTTACAGCGGATTCATAGGGATTGAGTACATCTGGATGGAATGGGAAAACTGCAACCGCTCCGACAATGTTTCCGAAAGCCTGATGTTGATGAAACTTATGAAAGAGGCGGAGGAGAGCTATGAAGAAGCTTGAAAACAAGGTGGCGTGGGTAAGCGGCGCGAACAAGGGCATCGGCGAAGGAGTCGCGCGGCTCTTCGCGGCGCACGGCGCGAAAGTTGCCATGATCGGCAGGACCCCCCAGGAAGGAGAACGCATCGCGGGCGAAATATGCGAGGCGGGCGGCGAGGCCTTCTTTATCCGGTGTGACGTGCAGCGGGAAAAAGAAATCGAGGATTCCATCGACCGTACCGTTTCTCGGTATGGAACGATCGACATTCTGATTAACAACGCGGGAACCGTCGGGGTGAAAATGCTGCATGAGTATACCGCCAAGGAATGGGACGATCTGATGAACCTGAACGTCCGGTCCATGTTCCTGTCTTTCAAGTACGCGTTTCCCCATCTTTCGCGGCATACCCACAGCTATGTGGTCAACATCGGCTCCATCTCCAGCTTTGTCGGGCAGGATATGACGCCTGTGTACACGGCGTCCAAGGGCGCTGTGCTGAACCTTTCCAAATCCATTGGCCTTGACTATGCGCGATACGGAATCCGCTGCAACTGCGTATGCCCGGGAATCACCGACACGCCTTTGCTCCGCACGCACCTAAACACGGAAAAAGACCCGGAGGTGCATTACAAAAAGAGACTGGCCCGCGTACCCATGAACATACCGCTGTATCCTTTGGATATCGCAAAAGCGTGCCTGTATTTTTCCTGTGAAGACTCCTCCGGGATTACCGCCACCTCTTTGATCGTTGACGGCGGATACTTGGCCTGTGCGGAATGGGACGCGCTAAAGCATGACATGTAAGGAATACCGGCAAACTAAAAAGGAAAGGTGGGAATCGGGCATGCGCGCGCCAAACCGTGCGCGTTCGGGCGCGAATGGCGCGGAACATGCCCCGCAAGTATGAAAATAGGATTTATCGGACTGGGGATCATGGGCAAGCCGATGGCAAAGAATTTGCTGAAGGCCGGCCACGGGGTCGTCGCCTATGATATCGTCAAGGAAAATGTTAACGACGTGGCGTCCGCCGGCGCGGAAGCGGCGGCATCCTCAAAGGCGGTCGCCGAAAGCTGTATGACGGTCATAACCATGCTGCCCAACTCCCCGCAGGTAAAAACCGCCGTCTGCGGCGAAGGCGGCGTGTTGGAGGGCGCAAAGGCCGGAACGCTGCTCATCGATATGTCATCCATCGCGCCGCTGGCATCCCAGGAAATCGCCGCGGCATGCGCTGAAAAAGGCGTAAAAATGCTTGACGCGCCTGTTTCGGGCGGGGAACCCAAGGCGATTGACGGTACCCTGTCCATTATGGTTGGCGGCGACGAAGCCGTGTTCAACGAGGTTAAGGAAGCTGTTTTGCTGAAGATGGGCTCGTCCGCAGTCCACTGCGGCGCCATCGGCGCGGGCAATACCACGAAACTTGCCAATCAGATCGTCGTGGCTTTGAACATCGCGGCCCTTGCGGAAGCGCTGACCCTCGCCCGAAAAACAGGCGTTGACCCCGAGCGGGTGTTTCAAGCCATTCAGGGCGGCCTGGCCGGGTCCGCCGTGATGAACGCGAAAGCGCCTATGATGTTGGAAGGCAATGACAAGCCGGGGTTCAAGATTGACCTGCACATCAAGGATTTGCTGAATGTGTTGGATACCGGCCACAGCGTCGGCGCTCCGCTGCCCCTCACGGCCCAGGTGATGGAAATGATGCAGACGCTCCACGCGGACGGCTTTGGGGCAAAAGACCATAGCGCCCTGGCAAAATTCTATGCCAAACTATCGGGAGCAGAAATCGCAAGAGGAAAGGCTTGATGGAAAAGCAAGATGTTTCCCGAATCCGCTCTTTGGCGGAAAAGTGGGCAGAACTGGCTTCACTGCCCGCCATGCGGGAACGCAAACGGCTGTGGACGGATCTGCACAGCCTTCGCCCCACGCGGCCGATGATCCTCGTGGAACCCAACGATATTTTCAATTACGTGGAACAGCGGGAACTGCAATGCCAGGATGAATACCTTCGCAATGTGGAATATCTGATGCTGGAGACAATCCGGCACGCGGAGGAGGTTGGAGACGACATTGTGGTGGAGCCCTATCTGCGCATCGGATGGGATGTGGCGTTCTCCGGTTTTGGGGTCGACGTCCGGATGATAAGCGCGGAGGCTCTTGATTCCTCCCGTTTGGGATATGTGTTTAACAGCCCGGTCCAAACGCCGGAGGATATCAAAAAGCTTATTCCCCGCGAGATCCGGATTAACAGGGAGCTATCGCTCAACAGGCTGGCGATGCTCCAGGAGATGTTGAGCGGAATACTGGATGTACGCCTCGGCAACTTTGACCATTTCGACTCCGCCAGGCAGGGTTACGACGCATGGGTCGGGCTGTATTTCTTCGGCCTCTCCTGGCAGCTGCACCGCTTTGTGGGAATGGACCGGATGATGTATTGGTACTATGATTTCCCGGAAGCCATGCATGCTCTGATGCGCTATGTAACGGAGGACCGAAAGAGGCTGTTCACCCTGCTGGAAAAAGAGGGCTGCGTGACGCCCAATACGGACAACCAGAAGGCCGGCCCGAATTTTTACGGATATTGCGATGCTTTACCGGCCCCGGGCGCCGCTTGCGGCGGGCGGCTTCAGGATTGCTGGGCATGGGCGGAATC
>Ga0082212_10009439_pt1 | contig 12592 bp, 6 predicted proteins | sample TergutNt197P3_FD_71548 | JGI IMG/M metagenome (GOLD analysis project Ga0082212, IMG submission 71548) | Neocapritermes taracua P3 segment gut microbial communities from Petit-Saut dam, French Guiana - Nt197 P3 | ecosystem: Host-associated > Arthropoda: Insects > Digestive system > Gut ... | reverse complement strand
GAGGTGGTCATCAATCGTAAAACGGCAAATGAACTTTCGTTGAAGGAAGGCGACGACATGGTGGTACGCCTTCCCAATACCCGCATGACACCTTCCGGCTCGCTGTTCGTGAGCGACAACTATACGGCAAGCCTGCGCCTGCGGGTGAAAGCCGTGATAGATAGCCGGCAGTCAGGAAATTTGAACCTTCGCAACGAGCAATCGCTGCCGTTCAATCTGTTCATCAACCAGCAGGAACTGGCGTCCGAATTGGAAATGGAGGGAAAATGCAACATCATCCTGCTAAACCGCGAACTTTCCGGCGATGAATTATCCAATTCTTGGAACCCCGCTTTTTCGGGAATAACACTAACCCACTTCCCCCCATTGGGGAGGATTGACTGCGTCGAGGGCTACACCGTTGAGGGGGGCTTCCATGAAATCGCTTCCGAGCGTGTTTTTCTTGAAGAGGATTTGATTGCCCGATTAGACGAGCGTTTTCCACAAACAAACCGTTTGTTTTCCTATTTAGTCAACGAAATAAGCAGCCCCCCTCAACGGTGTAGTCAATCCCCCCCAATGGGGGGAAGGGCTGCTATCCCCTATTCGTTCGTAACCGCTATTGACCGCTTCTTCCCCCCATTGGGGGGGATTGAGGGGGGCTTTGGACGGGAGTTGACGGGCAACGATATGATATTGTCCGATTATGCTGCCCGTCGTTTGAACGCTTCGGTCGGCGATACGGTGATGATGTCCTTTTTCGTTTCCGAAGGTTTGAAAGTGCTTACTGAAGAGCAACATCCGTTTGTGGTGCGCGACATTATGCCGTTGCAGATGTTCCAAGCCGACGGCAGGCTCAGCGCGGATTTCCCCGGATTGAGCAATGTGGACAACTGCACCGATTGGGACAGCGACCTGCCCATTGACATGGCTCGCATCGAAAAAGAAGACGAGGATTATTGGGATTTGTACCGCACCACGCCCAAAGCGCTGATCGCATATCCGAAGGGCGCGTCGCTGTGGGGGAATGATTACGGCGTGGCAACTGCGGTTCGTATTTCGGGCGAGGACAACATTGTGCTACGCGACATACTGTCTCCTGCGGATGCGGGAATAACGCTTGTTTCGCCGCGCGACGCCGGTTTGGCAGCCGCACGAGGAGGCGTTGATTTCAAATCGCTGTTCCTATCGCTTGCTTTTTTCGTGATTGCTGCGGCATTGCTGTTGGCAACCATTCCCCTTGGCGGGATGCTGCACGACCGTCGCAAGGAATTACAGTTATTACACGCATTAGGTTACACACACAAACGTATTCAAAAAATTTTAGTGAACGAACTTGCCGTGATGACTTTTCTGGCAACATTGACGGGCATATTCACTGCTGTGCTGTACAACCGTTTAGTGCTTTTTGCTTTGGGAAATATCTGGAAAGGCGCGGTGCATACCGAAAATTTTATGGCAAGCATCGAGCCAGTTTCGCTGATAATCGGTTCATTGGTTACTTTGGCGGTTAGTTTCGGTGCGCTCCGGTGGACGTTGCGGCGAATTTTGTCCACGAATTTACACGAATTTACACGAATTTGCACGAAAAAATTAGTGAAAATTAGTGAAAATTCGTGGACAAAAATCAAAAACTATTTGCCTGTTATCAGCCTCATTCTGATGCTCGCTTTGATTTTTGTCAACTTTACCGTAACGCAATCGCCTGCGTTGTTCATGGCGACGGGATTGACCGGTTTGGTTGCCGCCATAACGGGATATGCCGTTTTCATCAGTCGGAAGGCGTCAAAAACAGGGATATTCAACAGAAAAGCCATTATTTATCGTCATCTGAACTACCGGCGGCGAAGCGGCGTCATTTCCGTTACCGTGCTGGCTGCGGGCTTGTTTGTCGTGTTTTCGGTGGGGCTAAACCGCAAAAGTTTTTCCGATGCTTCCGGTCTTTTGTCGGGTACGGGAGGCTTTACGTTCTGGGGCGAAAATTCTGTCCCGTTGTATCATTCGCTGTCCACCGCCGAAGGACGCGAGCGATTCGGCTTGTCAGGGCTTCCTGCCGACGCCTCTATTTTGCAGTTTTACCGACGCAGCGGCGACGATGCAAGTTGCCTCAACCTGAACAAAGCGCCGCAACCGACCGTTTTGGGCGTGGACGCCGACCGCCTTGCCGATGCGTCGTTCACATTTGCCGCTACAATAGTGGACAGTTTTCAGTTTTCAGTTTTCAGCGAGCAGCGGACAGCGCCGGAAAACCACGAAGTTCTGAAAACTGAAAACCGAAAACTGAAAACTGTCTGGAACGCGCTTTCGCAAAAAAGAGGCGATTACTACCCCGTCGTTGCCGATCAAACCGTACTGCAATGGGGATTGATGAAATCGGTGGGCGACACCATCACTTACCTCAACCGGAAAGGCGAACCGGTGGTATTGCAGTTTATCGGCGGACTGAATAACTCCATTTTTCAAGGCAATTTGTTGATAAACAAGGATTTTTTTGCTGAAATATGGGGCGCGGACGGCAGCGAGGTGATGCTGGTGCAAACATCCGACTCAACACAGTTGGCAGTCAAACAATTACTGTCGCAGGCACTGGCAAATTACGGTCTGCAACTTTCATTCTGCAACGAGCGATTGAAAGAGTTTAACAGCGTTACCGATTCGTACCTCACCATTTTCCTGATGCTGGGCGGTTTGGGTTTGTTGATAGGGTTATTCGGCATGTTGCTCATCATCAGGCAGGGAGTTTTGGACAGGGCAAAGGAAACGTCCACGCTTTCGGCAATCGGATTCAACGCCGATACCGTCAAAAAACAGTTGTTTCGCGAAAACATGATCGTTCCGCTTTATGCGATGATCGCCGGAACGATCTCGTCGCTTGTAGCCGTAACATCGGCAATTCCGGCGGTAAGCACTTTTACGTGGGTAATCCTGTCGGGAATCTTAATATTGTTGATGGCGATAGCGTGGTGGTACACCAAACGAAATGTAGCCGTTTAGAGGGTGTAATTCATATTGTAACTTCTTTATTATAAAGACACATTTTGACAAAATCATGTTATAGACTGACAATCAATGAAATTTTGGTTCGTATTTCTGTTTTGAATTGCCATAAAAAGTCAAAAAAAAGTCAAAAATAGACAAAAATTCGTTACCAAATCGTAACCTGTACCGGTATCCTTACATTCCGGAACATGAAGCGGTTATTGCTTATGAAATACGGTTTACCGCTTTTGACGGTCAAATCCTTTATAACGATTTCCTCAGTCAATATGTATGGATACTTTTCTACAAACGCTTCGTTCGTATATGCGTTGTTGAACGGCGCAAAAATTTTGGGTCCGCGATAGTCGTTAACAGGGTTTCTGTCGTCGATAACAAGACCTTCTATTGTAATTTTTCGCGGCATGTAGCATGTATATCCGAAATCGTGATTTCCGGAATAACTGCCCCCGATTAAAACAGCGTCAGCCTGCGCTCCGTTACGCGGAACGTATTCGCAATTGCGTATGACGATTTCGCCCTCCCACGTGCTGCCGTAATCGCTGCGAAGATTGATGAAACTTGTGCCGCAAACTTTGGTGTTTTCCACAAGAAATACGCCGCTGCCTATGAGATTAATGCCCTGATGTCCAAGAACCGAATTTCTGATGGTTGCGTTGGCAACTCCCATGTGAGCGTCGAAACGCGAAAACGTAACATGGTCGAATGTAATATTTTTGGAATAGTTCGATGCGAAAATTCCCCACAGGTTTCTGTCGTGTATGTCGTTGATCTGCTCGCAATCCTTGAAAATCACGTTGACCGATCTGTTGACCGATATATCGTAAGAACCCATTGAAACCGGCGCGTTGGCATTGCCTGTGGTTACATAAGTTTTGTGTCCCGACATCATGCAGTTCTGTACTTTTACTTCCGAACAGTTCGATATGGATATGAACCCGCCGTATGGCGCGCCATGGTCGAGTTCTCCGTTGATGACGTGATATATTCCATCTATTATCGTATTGGAACGGGTGATGCTTATACCGCGCGAGTAGTAGGTGTAACGCGACTCGGCTTGATTGGCTGTCGTTGTGAAATGCCCTCCGCTGACGGTCAGCGTTTCTGTATCTATCGGATACGCCGTCATGGATGTGATATGGTTATAATCCCATATAATCGGGGCTTTCATTTCCACACTACCGTTTTTGTCAACGGCAAACACGTCAGTCTGCGCCGAGCCGCTGTTTTGATTCAATCCTTCGCGAATATAGCGCATGGTCGTATTGTCGGTTACTACCACGAATGAGGAGTATGGAAGCAAAATATCAAGTTTTTCCTGATTTTTTACAAGCGTCTTCACAGTTGTGATCTGTGTCGGGGAAAGTTTTGACGATACATGAAACACATGCCGGCTACGATTTTCGACCTTTGTATCGTCAATGATGAACTTCGCATTGCCCCAGTCGGTATCGGTTTGAATCTCTGCGCTTTTGTCTGCTCCGCCGATATAATACGTTGCGCCCGCATCTGCACGAACTTTAAGCCCTTTATTGTTTGCGGCGGCATGAGCGCTGATGATGGCGTCGAAATCGTCAGTTACGCCGTCGCCTGCGGCTCCGTATTCGCTGTAATATACATATTGCTGCCCTGTCGCAGAATGATAATCCCTGTTCCAAACCGAAGAAAAAACCAGAATGAACAGAACTGTTAATTGATAGGTTTTCATAACATTAATTTTCAACTGCAATCTTTATCGTTCTGTGTTTTCTCCCTTTAACAATTCGCACAAAATAATTTCCCCGCGAAAGAGAACCGACAGAAACTGTTTCGCTGGAAGAAGTAATCGTGCGCTGTAAACAAAGCCGTCCGGCAGAATCGAATAACGACAATATGCCGCCCGCGTCCAAACCGCTGATCACTATCTGGTCGCTTGCCGGATTCGGATATGCCGCAACGTCATGTACAAAACGCTCCTCAGTGCTGTTAGGCAAATCTTTTACGGTTATTTCCAGACAGTAATTAATTTTTCTTCCGTTTTCAGCCGTAACTCCTATTTCAAACATATTGACGCCCGGCAAAACCTGTTTCGCACCCAGCTGATCTCCCTGAATGGTGGCTGCATGATGGGTACAGGTGGCTGTAATCGTAACATTTGTTTTAAATTCTACCGCTATTTCCCAGATGGTGGCATTTCCATGTTTTGGGGAGGCGGGAGCGTTGTCGACCAAAATACTGCCGAGCGAAGCGTCATTGCTGAGAAGCGACTTCCTGACAACGGTGATGGAGTATGTTTTGGAAATCATTCCGTTTCCGGATGTAACAACAACATTAATCGCGTTATTACCGACAATTAGCGAATAATTCCCTGTTCCGGTAACAGTGGCATTTACGTCTGTTGCTGTTGCAGAAACCGTTATCCGTGCAACAGAGTTATCCACATGCACCGTATAATCGGTTATGTCGGTATCGAATACCGGGTCGAGGTCGCCCGAACTGACGGAAAGGTCGCTCAAAGCAGCCTCAATGCCCTCGCCCTGAGTTTCATTCATAAATGAAAAGGATATCAGTCCGTTTGCTTCTGTTATGTTGGCGAGCGGCTTACCCGTTCCGCCTCCGGAGGTTGATCCGCTCCAGTAGAAAGCCGCAGGAACGGTGTTGTCGGTAAACGATGTTTTCCCCGATGTCCCCGGAAATGGACAACCTGCGGTATTGATATTTCCGTAAGAACTTGGCGAAGAATTTGGTATCGCTGCCGTCCGCGAAGCGCAAACAGGATATACATGCTGCGGATGCGATGCGTTGACCCGGTTATTATTCGTAGAAGTTCCGTTGAAAAAGTTTTTGTGTACATGATAGATCAACAGTCCCGAACCGGGCAGATTAGCGTCAAAACCTGTCCTTTGCCTGTTTTCCAATACATACATGTCGCCATTTGCCTCTATGGTATAGGCTACGGAATTTTTCGCCGAATTGGGCATTCCTGTAACTTCTCTGCGAGCGGTTAATTCTTCGGGTATAACCCAGCCATACTGAATTTTTTGAACCATGTTGATATGCGCCGGCGTCCGTCCACTGTCGTTCCATGTGCCATCAGCCATCAAATCCCATCTTCCCGTACCTGAATACGATTCTTCTTTCTCGGCGGTATCATAATAATCGGGGGAGCCTAAAGTGTGGTTCATTTCGTGGCAAATAACGCCGATGTAAGTAATGTTTGAACCCGTAAGCCCTCTGCGTTCCGGCGAACAGGAATACACCCTTATCCTCACGCCGTCTTTGGTTACATTGCTTGCCAGCTGCCATTTATGCGACCAAATGTAATCGGGATTCCCGTTTTCGGCGCCATAACCCGCAAAAATCATGTGGAACGATTGAAGAACGCCATTTACTGCAAATTCTCTGAAATCTACATCGTCGTCGGCTGCATTTATTGCTTCCAATGCCAGTTCCCTGCCTCCGTTAGAATTTTTCCCGTCGGAATAATGCAAATATCCGTTCTGAGCGGTATATGGACCGGCAACTGTAACTTGCAGGTCGATTTGCCCATACGAGTTTTCTTTAAAATAATCGCGAACGCTGCCCTTGGCGCCACCTGCCGAGTAACCCGCCTGATTCATCAGAGCGTCAAACTGTGCAGGGGTATTCACCATTTGCAAATCGGGATAATTCATCAGGATACACAGCGTTTTCCTATCTCCAAAGACAGGCGCCTTTGCCTGTTCTTCGCTGTCCACATCCCAAATCCTGCGCAGCGTATTGATCTGTGCTTTGCTGTAAAAAAGACCTTTTCGCAGGGTGTCTAAAAATTGTTGCGCACCCTGTACCCGCGAAATGGTTTGATCGCCAAAATATTTGAACGGCGAAGGTTTCAGATTTCCCTCGGTATCCTTTGTTGCATACACTACATAGCGCAACGAGTCGTACATCAGGGTATGACCATCGGCTGTTTCAATCCAGTTGATTTTTTCATCGCCTCTGACAAAAATGGTTATTTCCGTGCCATCGGGTTGAATAATCTTCACCGGTCCGGGCTTTGCCGGTACAGCCATCAACCGGTTTGCCATCAACAAAAAGAAAATCAAAAATATAAGGAATCCGGAGCTTCGCATGTGTGAACATTCTATCAATTATGGGCACAAAATTAATCATTTTTGATGACAATCGGATTTTTTCAGTAACGAAACGTAAAAATGCACAGACATTGACCGCGCGAAGTATATGAATAAGGAAGTATACAAACTCTATCTCTGCGAACCTCTGCGTGTTCTCCGCGTAACTCAGCGTAATAGTGACGCAGAGGTTCGCGGAGAACACGCAGAGGTTCGCGGAGTTTTTTGAAATATTTATTCTTCGACAGTTCCTAACGTTTCAGACGAATATCTGGCATTGGACAATATCGAACCGGGGTTTGCCGAACAAATTCTGCTGTGGTTGTTCGGGTTGATGTATTGACACAGTTTAAATACCTGTCAGGCTTTCAAAACCTGACAGGTATTTTATAAAATCGCATTGACTTTTTAGTTATTCGCTCTGAAATTCACCGGAAATTGATATTTCACTTTCACCAGTTTACCTTTATGCTTACCGGGCGTCCATTTGGGCGAGGCGCTGATGACACGTAGCGCTTCGGCATCAAGCAACGGGTCAACGCCGCGCAATAATTTCACATTGATTACTGAACCGTCCGTGTCAATGGTAAATTCCACATATACACGTCCCGAAATCCCTTTTTGCTTGGCTTCATCCGGATAGTTGGTATTTTCACCAACATATTCGCGAAATCCTGCTTCGGCGTCTTTACCGTTGAATGTGGGTCTTTCTTCCACTATAACAAACAGGATTTCTTCGTCGTCCGTCTGTTTTTCTGCGTCTGCCGAACTTTTGGCATTAGATGAAGACGATTCACTGTTGAGCCTGAAATTTACCGGAAACTGATATAACACATTTACAAACTTACCCTCATGTTTACCGGGCGTCCATTTTGGAGAGGAACTGATGACACGCATCGCTTCGGCGTCAAGCAACGGGTCAACGCCGCGCAATAATTTCACATCGATTACGGTACCTTCCATGTCAATGACAAATTCCACAAAGACAAGTCCGGAAATACCGTTTTCTTGGGCTATAACCGGGTAAACGATATTTTTATTGACATATTCACGAAATCCAGTTTCGGCGTCCATATTATTGAATGTGGGTTTGATGTCCACCTTGGCAAATAAGACAGTTCTTCCATATATATTATTTCTTATACTTATGTCGCCATTTTTGAACATAAATTTCACAAAAGAGTAACATTGAACGGCAACATCTTTACCGTTCTGGCTTCCGGGTTTCCATGCCGGCGACGATTTAACCACTCTTTCTAATTCATCGCTGAGGTATTCAATTCTTACCGGCGATTTCACATCGGTAACATTTCCGTTTTTATCTATAACAAACGAAACTGCTACCGTTCCCATAATTCCATTGTCTAACGCATTAGCCGGATAACGCAGGTTCATGGCAAGATACTCCCTGAAATCATTGACTTTCCCCTGAAAAACAGGTTTTTGCTGCACGTCATCGTAGGCAATCGCGCCTTTAGCAATTTTACGTACATTGTCACTGAAGACTTTTACGTCTTCATTCGGAGTAACATTTTCTTTCCCGTATGCCACAACAATAATGGATTCTTCCATTCCACTCTGGGGCGTCAAGGGTAATTGTTCGCTCTGAAGGATTTCACTGCTCTTACAGGCAAACAGATACATAGCGATAAGCGCTACGGGTACAATGCTCATTTTTCGGAGCATATTCATCAACGATTTTTTGTTTTTGTTTTTGGAAATCATAAAAATTCTTCTTTTAACGTTTGATTGAGCAAAACGACTGATAAAGTCGCGGTAATGATTTGGGTACAACGTACACAATAACATGGATGAGAGTTCTTCGGCGCTGCTTTCGCTGTCGGCTTCAAATTCGTGCACTAATTCGAGTTCGCGGCGAAACAGTAAGAAAAACGGGTTCATCCAAAACAGGCAGCAAGCGAGCTGCATCAGGGCTTTGTCCCAGCTATGACCGAGTCGTACATGCGCCAGCTCGTGGCGAATCATGCAGCGGCTTTCGCCGGAATCCACAGGAACTCCCTTTTTCCAGAAAATCGTTCGGAAAAAGGTAAACGGAGCGGCGTCATCGTCCGTACAGTACAAAACGGTTTCGGGGGTGCGAATCCGTTCGGAGCGGCGTTTTAACCGTAAAATTCGGGCAAACGAAAACATTTCCTTCACGAAAAGGAACAGTACGATAAACGCAAAGAGAACAGAACCAAGCCGCGTCCAAATAACAGACAACGCTTCGGATTGCAGCGGAACAAGCGCAACTTCATCCGGCTCGACGATGATTTGGGCGGCATAACCGGTTGCTGCAGTTATCGCTATATGCGGCGCCGGTATGGGTATGTTCAGCGCCGGAATGATGATGGACAGCGCCACAGAAGCCGTAATACAGAAACGGTTCCACCGGTAGAAATTCCCGTTGCGCAGCGTCCACCAGTAACATCCCGCAAACAGCGCGGAACATACGATTACCCTGATCAGATAAATGGCAAAGGCAGTCATGATCGGATCATTTTTTGTTCTTTTTCAACTGTTCTACAAGCAATTCGAGGTCGGCAATACTCACGTCCCTGTTTTTCACCATGTAGGAGATGACCTTCTCGAACGAGCCGTCAAAATACGAGTGGGCAATACCGGCGATGCGCTGACCGGAATATTCTTCCTTGCTGATGGCAGGCGAATAGAAGTGCATCCGCGCGAATGCCTCCACGATTACGAAACCTTTGTCGGCGAGGATTTTCAGCATGGTGGCTACCGTGCTGGTGTGAGGTTTGGGTTCGGGCATGGATTCTGCTACTTCGCGCAAGCCTGCCCGCTGCAATCTCCAAAGGGTCTGCATGACCTGCTCTTCGGCTTTGGTTAATACTTTCATATCAATAACTGAATAATAGAATAACTGAATAACTGATTTTTGATGCTGCAAAGATAAACTAAAAAATTAAATAATCAACTAAATATTTAAAATTGTTTTTAATTTTTTAGTTTATAGAAATAAAAAGTAATGTTGTGCGTCAGTCCCGAAAAGTGGGGTGTAAAAAATGTCATCATGTTGCAAAAATATATTCATTTCCTTTTGATCCCGATAGGGATCGGATATTATATGTTTTTTATTTTTCATTCCTTAAGAAAATTTCATCTATATTTGCCATCAATAACCATTAAAAAACATAACATCATGAGTATTAAGTACCAAATCCGTTACGCATCGCATCCGGCAGACGCCAAAAATTACGACACCAAAAGGCTTCGCGAAGAATACCTTATGGAGCAAGTGTTTGTAACCGACGAGATCCATCTGGTTTACAGCATGTACGATCGTCTGATTACAGGCGGCGCGTTTCCGGTTACCAAACCTCTTACGCTGGAAGCCATTGATCCGCTGAAGGCGCCAAATTTCCTTCATCGCCGAGAAATAGGCATCATCAACGTGGGCTCCTCCGGAAAAGTAAAAGTTGGCAACGAGGAATACATCCTCAATTTCAAGGAAGCATTGTACGTAGGAAGCGGCGATCACGAAGTTGTTTTTATGAGCAACAATGCCAGCCAGCCGGCAAAGTTTTACTTCAATTCAGCGCCTGCGCACAAATCTTATCCAACGCGCAAAGTTACCAAAGCCGACGCCGTAGTGCTCAATCTGGGTTCGCCGGAAACATCAAATGCCCGTTGCATCAACCGGATGTTGGTTCGTGAAGTGTTAGAAACCTGTCAGTTACAAATGGGCATGACCGAACTGCAACCGGGAAGCGTGTGGAATACCATGCCCGCGCATACGCACTCACGCCGTATGGAAGCATACTTCTATTTTGAACTTCCTCAGGGACAGGCAATATGCCATTTTATGGGTCAGCCGAACGAAACCCGTCATCTCTGGATGAAAAATGAACAGGCGGTGATCTCTCCCGTATGGTCTATCCACTCGGCTGCCGCAACCAATAATTATACCTTTATCTGGGGTATGGCAGGCGAAAATCTCGACTATAACGACATGGATGCTATTCCGCCCGACGGGCTGATGTAAAAAATGCCTTATTTTTAGAATCACAAAAAATACGATACGTTTGCGTTTTGAATCTTAACGGGAAAAATATGGTTTTCGCAACCGCCAACCGGCACAAACTCGAAGAAGTACAGGCAATGCTGCCCGCCGGACTTCAAATCAAAAGTCTTTCGGATATTGGTTTCACGGGCGAGATACCCGAAACCGAATTAACCCTCGAAGGCAATGCTTTACTGAAAGTACGCCACATATACGATCGCTACGGCGTGCCATGTTTTGCCGACGATACCGGTCTCGAAGCGGAGGCGCTGGATGGCGCTCCGGGAGTATATTCGGCGCGGTATGCCGGTGTGGAAGGATCCTCTGAAGTTTGCGCCCAAGCCAACATGGTAAAGCTTCTACGCGAACTTTCAGGAAAAACCAACCGCAAAGCGCGTTTCCGTACCATCATCGCTTACATAGACGCCGATAACAGGGAGTATTTTTTTGAAGGAGCGGTTAATGGTTCTATCACTGAAGAGGCAGCCGGTTGCGAAGGTTTTGGCTACGATCCCGTCTTCATGCCCGACGGTTATGACGTAACATACGCACAAATGCCACCCTGTGAGAAAAACAGGATCAGCCACAGAGCAAAGGCATTTCAGAAATTCGCAGACTTTATTTCCTGATTTCAAAAAAGTTTAAAAAGTTTCTCTATTAAAAATCTTTGATGTATCATTGCTGCATAATTTTATCATGATGCGTTATTTATTAATTATACTGTGGTGGTGTTTTTTGCCGGTTTACTGCTTTGCTCAGAATCCTCAATTAGACCGGCTAATGGAGCAACTGAATAATGTCGGTTCTGTGAATCCGGCGCAAGTCAATAAAGAGTTGGGAATTTACTGGCAAAACATTCATCCATCGGAGGCTCTGTATTATTTCAGGCAGTCGCTCGAGGCACACAAAAAATCCGGCAACAGAGAGGAGGCGGTACATATCAATATCATGATGGCGGCTACGTATTTTTCTATGAACCAATATGATCAGCAGTTGTTTCATTTGAAAAAAGCCTTTCAGGATATTTTGGAATTAGACGACACAAAACTCGAAATCCGTATCATGCATCAACTGTCGGAGGCATATTTTCATTTGGATAACCATGATCTGGCTGAGGAATATTCTTTAATGGCGTTGCAGGCATCGAACAGCCATGATTACTGGATGCTGGATGAAATCATGATGAGGCAGGCAGCGATTGAATTTCGGAAAGGCAATTTTCAGACTTCCATTGAACTGGCGAAGAATGTACTTGCCCAAGCGCGTAAAAAGGGACTGACGCAGATGGAAACAGCGTGTTTATATCATATCGGCGATTGCCTGATTGGGTTAAAAAGATACAGGGAAGCGCGTACCATGCTCAATAAGTGCCTGACCATAACCCATCCTGACGACACGTTGGGATATTACAAAACGCTGCAGCTGATGGCAGTATTAGATTCGATAACTGGCGATTTTAAGAGCGCTTTTGACAGACAAAGGCAACTGGAACAGCTCTCGG
>Ga0082212_10009438_pt1 | contig 12592 bp, 10 predicted proteins | sample TergutNt197P3_FD_71548 | JGI IMG/M metagenome (GOLD analysis project Ga0082212, IMG submission 71548) | Neocapritermes taracua P3 segment gut microbial communities from Petit-Saut dam, French Guiana - Nt197 P3 | ecosystem: Host-associated > Arthropoda: Insects > Digestive system > Gut ... | reverse complement strand
ATTACGGAAAAGTCCCTGGTATGTTGCGCCGGCCATTGCCAAAGCCGCTCCGCATAGGGCGGCCATTATGATACGCGGTATGCGCACGTCAAAAATAATGACGGACTGCGCGTCCGTCCATGATTGATTGCTGAAATCAATAAAAAACAGCAGCTTTGAGACAATTATTCCAAGAGTGTGTCCGAAAGGCACGTTGACGGAACCAAGACAGGCTGCGGCGGCCATCACCACAAGAAGAACCGGCGCTAAAACCAGCAAGGAAATAATCTGCCCGCGAAAGCGGCCTGATTTCTTTTTCATCGCCGGAGAGTTTGCTATCACTGGTGTTTGACCGTTATCCATTTTTATTATTTTCCGGATGACATTGGAGTCACGATAAACCGCTCGACACCATTCAACAAATCGACTGTATTAAGCATGTTCACCGTAAGAGATTTGTTGCCGTCCAGTACCACTATCCCCGTGCCGTAGTAATATATGCCGCCCTGAACCGTCTCACCGGTAAAAGAGAGATTTCCCTTTGGTAATAATGGGAACTCAAAATAACCATTAGTATCTGAAACTGTATTTAGTTCCAAATCAGTACCGAGGATGGTTGCACTGATAGAAATTCCAGCGACACTCAAATCGGGTTTTGATGGAGGGGCTACCAATTGGCCTGTTACTCTATAAGAACTGACATAGAATTCAATAGTTTTGCGATGGCCTCTTCCATCTATTTCGTAGCCTTCCACATCTAAGAGGATTTTACCGGATCGTGCAAACAAGAGGCTCTTAAATGTCGCAATATCATTAAGTATCAGTGTGCCATCAGGCTGTAGTGAAAATAGCTGCTCTACATAGGTATTAGCACCACCCCGTGGATCGAGCAAATTTATCCAGCTAACGTGATGAAGCACTATCGATTTCCCATCACAGTTAAGAAAACGTAGCGTTAGAGCATTGAAATTGCGGTCAAGGACACTGTCCTGCAGTTGATCCATTACAAGCGTCGAATTCTCATATATTTCTTTACCTTCATCTAAAATAATATCAATTTGTTTTTTCTCATGCGACTCCAGCGTTACGGAAGCCTGCCCCCAATTTGATGGGTAGCGTTTGGCTTCAACCATGATGTCGCCTGTGGGCGCTGGGAAAGTCAGTGTCCCCTCAGCGTCAGTGGCGCCGATTTCATCGTCATTGACAATTATAATGACGCCAGCCGGGGCAGGGCGGTAATCTCCATTTGCCACACCGGATGGTAATAATACTCTTGTCGTTAGCGTCCCTGTTGAATCGCCGACGCCGTTAAACTTTATTATGTAGCAGGCTCTGACTTGCGTGTTGCCTTTTACATCTACATAAACCTTATATTCACCTACGTTGGTGCTGATGGAATATACGCCTTCCGCGTTATTTGCTACAAAAAATGATTTTGTATTGCTGCCGCTGTTGTCCTTAACTGTAATCAAAAGCCTGTTTTGGTTGCCGTTAAGTTTATCGACTATTGCGCTAACTGAAGCTCCTTCGACTTTGATTTCGGCAGGTGCGCTCGTCGCCGCTATTGCGGAAATCACTGTTGTAAGTATCACCGTTAATACAAGTACCACTGATAAATTTTTTTTTATAACATTCATCCGGCGATTATTTTATATTTCCTTCCTTTGTTTTTTCCCTCGATTTTCAACAAACCTATTTCCACAAATCTGGCAAGGTATTTTTTCACGCTGATATCCGATTTGTTCGTCAAAAGCCGGGCGCGATAATTGGTTATTTCGCCGTTTTTGTCAAGGTAAGCCGCAATTTGCTCCAAAAATTCCAATTCGGTTTTTGACAGCTTATCGGTATTTATATCGGTAAATATATCGGTAATATTTTTGTTCGGCAGTTCTTCCAAAGTCTGCAAAATCGCATTAAGCATGAATTCAATAAAAACTTCCGAATCGGCTGTTTTTTCGGCTGTTTGCAAAACGTCGTAATACCCGCGCTGGTTTTCGTAAACCGCTGTTTCCAGAGGCAGCCACGCGAAAAGCTCGTTCCATCTGGAAAGAATCAGAGTCTGCCAAAGCCGCCCTATCCGTCCGTTGCCGTCAATAAAAGGGTGGATGAATTCAATTTCAAAATGAATGACAGAACTTTTGATAAGCGGATGTATTTCAGATTTTTTCGCCCACAGCAGCAAATCCGAAATCAATTTTGGGACAAATTTATAATTCGCGCCCGCGTGAATAAGCTGCTTGCCCGCAAAAACGCCAACGCCCTGTGAACGGAAATTTCCCGCGTCCTTGATCAGACCAACGGTCATCAAATTGTGCGCTTTGAGAAAATCTTTCACTTTATATGGGTCGTATTCGGGCAGCTTTTCGTATGCCTGATAAGCGTTCTTAACTTCCTGAATTTCGCTCGGCGACCCCAAAACTCTTTTTCCTTCAATAATATCGTTTACTTGTTCCAAAGACAGCGTATTGTTTTCTATAGCCAGTGAGGATTGAATTGAGCGCAGACGATTAATTTTACGAAGCCGCAAATTCCGGACGTATTTGCCGGAAGCGCGCAATTCGCCAAGTTTTTCGGCAATTTGGGCAACCAGGTCAATGGTTTTATCGTTTATGGTAAAAATTGGCGCGTTCATATTATGTTCATGTCCGATGTGCAGTTTATTCAACGGCTGTTAGCCCGGATATTTCATATCGATTCTGCCGCTCGTGCGGCGCAATAGGGCGTGGCTAAAAGGCGCGCGCAGTTTTGGCGACGAAGACATATTACGCAATATGTCCAGGAGACAAAACAAGCGCAACGAATGTAGGGGCGGTTCGTAAACCGCCCAATATTGCGCCCCGCGTTACGAACCGGTATTAATATCCGGGCTAACCGTACCGTAACCGTAATAACACCTCCAAGGCATGGGCGGCTATAATGACCGCCCATGCCGATCTTCTTAACCCGGATATTTCATGCCATTTTGCGCATCTGTAGTAGAAGTAGAATCGGCATGAAAAATAAGCTCCGGCGCTATCTATATCTGATTCTCCCAGAACGTATGCGGTTTTTCGTCCAGGTGAATCCAGATATGTTTATGGTAGGTATATTCATTAAATACAAGGATCGAGTTCTCTTTTGTCCAGCCCGATTCCTTGCATCCACCCCACGGCGTTTCAGGAACGATTTTCAGGTGCTGATTTATCCACGCAGTGCCGACCTCCAGCCGGTCTATCAGTTTCAGCCCCATGCGATAATCCCGCGTCCAGACCGACGCGCACAGTCCATAGCGGCAATCGTTTGTGAGTTCCGCCGCTTCTTCCGGCGTTTTAACCTTCATCACGCCCACGACTGGCGCGAAAACTTCCTCCTGCATCAGTTCCTGACGCCCGTCGTATACCTCGAATATCGTCGGCATGACATACGCGCCGCCGCTCAGTTCAGGCGGCACGGAACCGCCAAGCAGCATTTTGCTTCCCGCTTTTTTAGCTTCCTCAATGAACCGCTCCGCCGTATCACGGCATGCGTTATACGCGAGCGGACCCATCATAATCTTGGGATCCATCGGATCGCCTACCGTTATCCTGCGCGCCGCTGAAACAAAACTCTCGACAAACTTATCGTATATTCCCGCCTGAACAAAAAATCTGCTGGGCGATCCGCAGTTTTGTCCTGAATTGAAAAATCCGGCATAAACAGCGCCTTCCACGGCAGCGTTAACATCCGCGTCGTCGAGAATTATCATAGCGTTCTTGCCGCCAAGTTCAGACGCGACAGGCTTCACATAAGCGCTGGCCAATCCCATGATGCGTTTGCCCACATGCGAATCGCCAGTGAAATTCACTTTGTTAACATCAGGGTGATTTACGATTGCCTCGCCGACATCGCTCCCCGGCCCGGTTAATATATTGACCACTCCGTCCGGAAAACCCACATCTGCCGCGTATTCCGCGAGCTTCAGCACGGTGAGCGGAGCGCAGGACGGCGGTTTCAAAAGACACGTATTGCCCATTATCAATGCGGGCGCGAGCTTTGAAACCGCGGTGACAAGCGGGAAATTCCACGGCGTGATAAGGCCGACGACGCCGACGGGTTCGCGGAACGTCATAACGCGCGCCATGGGGTCGGCGCTTATCGTCTCGCCGGTAACGCTTCTGCCCAGCCCCGCCATAAACTCAATTTCGCCGATGGCCGCAGGAATGTCAAAATTTCGCGTCTTGCTCAGAGGGCCGCCGTACTGCGCTGTTTCCATATAAACGAGTTCGTCGAAATGTTCGCGTATGGCGTTCGCCAGTTTAAAGAGAAGCCCCGCCCTGTCGCCGATATATGTGTTCTTCCACACCTGGCGCGCCGCTTTCGCGGCTTTCGCGGCAAGGTCAACATCCTCGCGAGTACAGCGCGGGACTTTCGCAATGACCTTGTTATCCGCAGGATTTATGATGTCCATCACGCCCCCGTCGGTTGCTCCGCGCAGCTTTCCGCCGATCAAAACCTTAAACTCATAATTTAGATAATCCATATTCGTTCTCCTATGAGGCAATCGCCAGACATGGGAGCGCGGGCGTCCTCGCCGGCGTGTATTAAATAAATACGTGCCAAAGGCGCGCGTTCCAAATGTAGGGGCGCGATTAATCGCGCCCTTTGATAATTACACGCCGGCGAGGACGCCCGCGCTCCCATGTCTGGCGCTCCCATGCCTTATATCATGTAATCAATCGTAACCATTTTTAGCTCGGTAAACTCGGCAAGTCCCACGAGGCCGCCTTCTTTGCCCAGTCCGCTTTCCTTGACGCTCGTCCCCCAACTCTGTTCGTTCGAGAGCGTCTGGCAGTTGATAAATATCGCTCCGGCGCGAAGATCATCGACTATTCTCAGCCCGTTTTTAATGTTGTTCGACCAAAGATGGACGCACAGGCCGTAAGGCGAATCGTTGGCAAGCGCGACAAGATCATCGCTGTCCGTGTACTTTATGATTACTGCAACGGGGCCGAAAACTTCCTCTCGCGCAATAACCATGTCATGCTTCGCATCGCTGATTATCGTTGGCATGACAAAGCAGCCCTTTTTGTGGATATCCTTTTTCTCCTGCGCGAAGTACAGCCTGGCGCCCTCATCAAGCCCGCTTTTAATGTACCCTTCGACCTGTTTTTGATGCGAAGGGCTTGCGACCGGCCCCATGAACGTATCTTTCTCCGCGGGGTCGCCGACCTTTATGCTTTGGGCAAATGCCGCAAGTTTTTGGAGGAAAGCATCGTATACCTTTTCATGAACATAGTATCTGCCCGGCCCGGAACAATGCTGTCCGCTGTTGTTGAATTGCCGGAATCCCAGCACCTTTATGGCGGCGTCCAGATCGGCATCCTCCATAATCAGCACGGGGTTGTTGCCGCCGAGTTCAACGACGCATTTTTTGACCGTTCCGGCGGCGTAACCGAGCACATCTTTTCCCGTCGCGCTGCTGCCGGTAAATCCGATAATGTCAACATCCGGATGTGTGCAAAGCGCCTTGCCGACGGTTCCACCAGGGCCGGCGACAACGTTGATTACGCCGTCGGGAAGCCCTGCCTTAAGCATGATCTCCGCGAATTTTAGTACGGTCATCGAATTGATGCTCGGAGGCTTGACCACGCAGGTATTACCCGCCGCGAGTACGGCGGAAGCCTTTACAGCCGTCATGATAACCGGGAGATTCCACGGAATGATAAGCGACGCGACTCCGAAAGGTTCGCGCCGGAAATACGAAAGCTTGCCGCTTTCCATCGGAATATGCGTACCCATCAGCGCCTGGGCTATCGCCGCGTTGTACTCAAATTTATCAGCCGCGCCCATAACGATGCCGAAGGCGTCTTTATACGGCGTGCCGTGTTCCCGAACGTCGCACATCGCCAGTTCTTCGGCGCTTTCCCGGAGAACGGCGGCAACGCGCTTTAACATCGCGCCACGCTCGGACAGTTTAAGTTTCGACCACGCGGAGAACGCCGCGCGGGCGGCTTTTACCGCTTTATCCACATCCGCGTCGCTTGCAAGAGGAACGCTAGCCAGTTCCTCGCCTGTTGTTGGATTTATTGTTACAAAGGTTTCGCCGGACTCGGCGTCCACCCATTTTCCGCCTATCAACATTTTACATTCCTGCATCTTTAAACATGCCTCCTTTAAGGTAATAGAATATTCTTCCCATGCGCTTTCGTCAAAAATAAGCTTACTCATTAACCATAGCCTCTAGCCCGGATATTTCATGCCGATTCTACACTGCTCGATAATCTTGATCTTCACGCGCTTTATCGCACCCCTGCAAATGTAGACAAGGCATGCCTTGTCTCTATCGCCCGCATTATTTATTATACGCTGGCGGGGACGCCCGCGCTCCCAGGTTAGGTCTATACGCAGTTGAAAAATGAGAGACGTCGGAACGCTTAAAAAAACAAGATAGGTGCCTCGACGAGCGGCTGACAGGCACATTGACGGATTTTGAGAATGCATATCCCAGCCATATTAAGGAAGAACCATGAGCAAGAAAAGAATAATAACTGTTGATAGTTTTTTAAATGACTGGAAAGATAGCGGGGATGCGCTATATGCGTCCGGTTCCCCAAAATACGGGATATATTTTTATTGGAACGGGAATATCTATTCCAGATCAGATGAATTTGATAAGGAAAGCATATATAACCCTGATGCCAATATTGCTGTTGAGATTGACAACTGCTTCAAGTTTGCCGGGGATTACGACCATGTATCCGAATACGGGAGACTTGTGCCCGGTCCCAAGCCTGAATACTACGAAATAGTGCCTCGCGGACGGGTTTTATTAAAGGCATCAAAATCAGGAGAATTAAACGAGGCTATTATTTTAGTGCCGAAAGGCAGTGAAGAAAATGACATTATGATAGCGTCAATCGTCAGAAAATTTAATTTATCATCATTCCAATCAATATCCGTTGAGGATGATGAAAGAGAATATGATACAGGCGCGGCGCATTACGATGTCTTTGCCACGGCTCAGGCGCAACAACTCTGGGAATCATTGGAATATCTAACCGAGCTGTTATCGAAAGTCGTTGAAGGATTTGATAAGGATATCAACGGCATCAGCAGGGAAGTATTCAAGGAAATATTAATAAATCCTAATCCCGGCGGTGAATTGTTGGAATTATTAAAATATGATTATGAATTACCTATAGAGGAAATAAATATTGGTTCTATTGGAAAGATTGCCAGAGGCGCTTATGATGATGTGGTAAACCTTGTGAAAACCATATATCCGATAGCGCCAATATAGAGGTTATTACAACACCATGCCCCGGGAGCGCGGGCGTCCCCGGGGCATGTTTTTACAGGAACCTCATTTATTAATAATCAGTTTAATATCGCTGATATTTTGTGATGTGGTGAAGATTTTCTCACGCATGTTTTCCATCAGAGGAAGGCTTTTGAAATTTTCGGAATATTCACTGTGAATGGGAATTATTCCAATTGCCGGATTTATTTTATTGCATACCCTGGCAAGGCATTTTGGCGAGGCATGTCCGCTCGTATGTAATTCCTCGACACTGGCGAAACGCGATAGAAGTTCAAGGTAATTTTCCTTGCGATGCGCCTTATTGGCCGGATTGACATATTCTTTCCACATCGAGTATATCAATACCGTTTTATCGGGATTGAGCTTAGGCATAAGAAAATTCAAATAATCTTCAAACTTTTGCGTCGGGCGTATAAACATGCAAAAGCCATTATCAATCATCTTTTTAACAAGTTTTTCATTTGTCTTACAAAAATCATATACCTTTCCAAAATTCCAAACCTGAGATTTCGGAGCAGCCTCATCGGTAAAAATTTTCAGAATATCCTTTTGAAACCCGTCACCGACCAACAGCCTGTTTTTGAATAACCTTACGCTCTTTTTAAACCCTGCCAGCCGTTCCAGGTCGGTCGATGAGCAGAGTACAAAAACATTTTTATACTTCTTCATCAACTCTTGCGCATCCGACTGGATTTGTCCTTCGGTTTTTACTGGTTCATCAAGACGGGAAAGCATCGTCCCTTCGGTTATCAGCAAATCGACCTTGCCTCGCGACAGGACGCAGGCGTCGATGAATTTATAAAAATTTTTGCTCAGAAAGCCGTGATCGCGAAAATCGCCGGTATGTACAATCCGCTTGCCCTGAGCTTCAATTATGAACATATAAGAGTCGTATGCCGAGTGGCTTACAAAAAACGGCTTTATCTTTATATCCCCAATATTGATTGTATTCCGGTCGGTAAAAGTCAGCATTTTCCTTATTTTTTCCATCGCCCGTTCCATTTCGGCTTTTTTATCTGGAATAAGGGATAGCTGTTTGTACTTTCGCAATGCTATTTTTTGCGCAGTCGCGCCGATATATTGCTTTACATTGTCGGGGACGCTGTGAAAATGCCCGAAGTGGTCGCCGTGATAGTGGGTGTAAAAAATGGCGTCCACGCCATTGCAAAGTTTTTCAATTGCATCTTTTGAGTCAAAAGGGTCGAAATTATTGCCATCATTATCGGGTAAATTTTGCCCGAGGTCGATAATTATTCTCGCCTTTTCGGTCGCGATTTCGGTAATGCAGCCGCCTATCTGATTGATGCCGCGATGGATTGTTATTTTCATATTCGTAAACTACTTATTATGGATTTAGCAAATCGTCTTTTAATGAACCGGCAAATCCCTGAACGCCGGTTTCATTTCTATGAAAATATAAAGAATATAATTTTAAATATGTGTTCTCTGCTACCGGTATTAGTTCTATTGTTTCAAAATTTTCATTTCGATCTTTATTAAAAGGCATAACGATTGAAACATCGATTATAAGTTTTTCAGGAACTGTGCTTCTGAATCCAAATATATTGTACCATTTGTTTCCGGATTCGCTTCGTAATAAACGAGCAATGAAAGTTGCATAAGCAATCGCTTGATTCATTACTTTTTGCGGTGATTCATTGGCTTTATTTTCATCTTTTAATTCCATTACGCAAATGCGTCGTCCTCCAGAGCCTTTTTTGTGCCTCACTCGCGTTAAAATATCTATTCCTCCGCCTTTTTTTGCAGGTTTTATTAATTCCTTACTTGCTGTAAGTGGAGTTGGCATTTGAAAAAACAAATCACACAACAAAATTGGCTTAATATTACAGAGTATTTTATTCACACTTTTCTTTTTTCCAAATTCTGCTAATAAAATATTTTCTACGTGATGTTCGCGACTTTTTCCTTTTTCCTTTTTTTGGAGTTCTTTTGTAAATTTCGCCCTGAATTCAGACGCGTTTTTTCCTTTCCAATCCTCATTAACTAATGGTTTGCCAATATCAAAATATTCTTTGTTGCTTTTATCTTTATCTTTATTTGTGGATATAAATATATCATCATTTATGATTTTGGCAGTTGCGACGCTCTGCCCACAAAAACGAATATCGTATTCTATATTTCCCGTAACCTTGCTTACGCTTGTATAACAGTAAAGTGGTGATTTTGGTCGAAATTTCGTTTTTCCCTTTTTGTATATGTTCTCTTTATTTAGAATATCTTGGGCATATCCTGCATACCTTTGTTTCCATTCATTATTTTCCGTCAACAGTTCATTTACTTTTTTTACTATTTTACTGTAATCCATAAAAGTCTCCTTTATCCTATCGCAAATCCGACTGTTTTTGGAACGGCGTCCTTCACGTCCTGTTCCTGCCGGAGCATATGAAGCAATTCTTTCGGATCGTCAATTCCGCAAATTCGGGCTTTTTTCGCGACAACCGCAAAATCACCAGGTGAGAGGCAGGTCAAACCGCCAAGCGGAACAGTTGGCTCAATGTTAAAAAAATGCCTGAATGCCGTTTCAGTCTGCCTGTGCGTCAAATAATCATATTTGACCTTGAACGTAAACCGCCTGAGCGATGCCTGATCCAGGTCGCGCATAATATTCGTCGTGCAGACGAACGGCAGCGGGTGGCTTTCCATTTGCGTCAGCATTTCGTTGACCTGCGTAATCTCCCAACTGTGGCGGGCATGTTGACGATCCCGCAGGAAGCTGTCTGCTTCATCAAAGACAAGCAGCATCTTTTTCCTTTTTGCTTCGGCAAAAGCGGCGGCGATATTCTGCTCCGTCATGCCAACGAATGGATTAATAAGGTCGCTTGCCCGTTTATGCAGGACTTTCATTTTCAGTTTTTCCGCCAGAAATCTGGCATAAGCCGACTTGCCTGAACCGGGCACGCCGTAAAGGCAAAGCGAAAAATTGACGCTCTTAATGGATATAATCCGATGCGCCAAACTTTCCAGATCGGTATCACAGTTAAGCAAGTCCGTTGAAAATTCGTGTTCCGACATAGATTCCCGGCGGGTAAATTGACTCATCATTGCGGTTTGAAGCGAATCAATCGTCTTTTCAATAGCTCCGTGATCGCTGGTCAGAGCCGCCATTCGAAGCGAAGTATCAATAATCGCCGGAGCGATGTCATAAGTCCTGACAAGAGCGTCTATTTTTTCTTTCGGCAGTGTAATATTGTTTTTCCGCGCGGAATAGTTCCAAACCTGAGCCTGAACCGCTTTGTCGGGCGCCTCCATGTTCAACGCGTACGAAAAACGCCGCAGAATCGCCGGATCGACGCCGCGAATACTGTTGCTGATCCAAATGACCGGCACGGCATTATTTTCCAGAAGTCTGGTAAAGAATAATTTCGCCACGCGAGAGGCGCCTAAAACGCCTTCCGCTTCGTCCATCATAAGTACGGAATTTCGATCATCCCGCAAAATGCAGAGCGCGGAAACAAGGTCGCCGCGCCTTTCAATACCTTTACGCTCTTTGGAAAGATCGTCTGAAACAGCGTAGAGCGTTGTGCCGATTTCTTTACAGAGCGTTTTGGCAAGTTCCGTTTTACCTGTGCCGGGCTTGCCGTAAAGCAGAATGTTGACGCCGCTTTGTTTTTTTGCCAGAGCGTTGGACAACAGGTTCCGGATCCAGCCGTATTCTTCCCTGATATGTGTAAAATTGCCGGGTTTAAGCGTTGCCTTCTGCGGCTTTCCCAACACGACCCTTTTTACGGCTTCCGGCGTTCGGCATTGAGTGCGTAAAATATCTTTGAGCTTTTCGGTCATTCTATATTGGCTGCCTCTTTTTTGGCGGCTCCCGAAAAGTCCTTTTTCCAGCAATTCGCTTGTTGGCGAAAAGAATTTTTTGTAGTCTCTTTCGGTTAAATCCAACATGCAGGCCATGATTTCCATGTGCCGGCGACTTCTAATAACACTAAGCTCATATAACAGCGGGATATTTTCAATGTGAATATGCAAGGTAAGAACTTCGTGATATTTCGGCGAAAGATGGAAGGCTTCGATGATGGCTGATACTTCCGGCGCGAACGGCAAGCGGCTGGCCTTGCTTTTGATTGTTCCGCATTTTTGACTTTCGTAGTTCAAATGCATTTGAACTTTCTCGTCAGCAAGTAATTTTTTGATGGTGTTACGACTTCGGGGCATAAGCTGCCGATCGTCTTTTTCCTCTTCATTTCCACGTCTCCAAAAGCGGCGGGGAGGGCGGGATTCCCAAATGAGTTCGATGTTTATGCCGGCCAGATAAAGAGAATTCTCTTCGAACCAATTGCAAATGTGATTTTCCAGGTCGTGGTTCATCGGATGTTTCAGGAGATTGTTAAGGTAATAATACAGCACAATATTTTTTTCGTTTTCCTGATTTGTGATTTTCATGATCATGCCCTCGTTCATTCGATGACGGCGGATGCAGCCCTGTCGCTGTAAACGCTGGCTGTTTTTACGAAAAAGTATTCGTTCATTGATACCGAAACGCTCTTTTGTTCCCTGTAGTCCAATACAAACTTGAATACCATGCCCCAGAACGCGCCGATTGCCCGCTTTTCAAAAATATCCAGCCGCGCCCGTTCATCGCCCGTGATACGGATAAAATCCTCGCGGTAATAGGTCAGAAAGGTCTTGACCGGCGGGATGGCGAATACATCGTTGCAGAATATGGCGCAAATCAGAAAATCCCTGTCCGCAATGCTTTCAACGCACTTGTCCCAATATGCCCTGTATTTTGAGCTATGTTGAAACTCCTTGAAATGAGAGTAAATATCGGCAAAGCCGTTTGTTACCTGCTGAACGATGTCGCTTGTTTTCATACCTTTTTCCTCGTAATGTGAAAATCACATATAATATTATCACATATATAATATCGCGATAATTAATAAATGTCAAGTAAAACATTTACAGAAGTGAAATAACGTGGGGTGAATGTCAGCCAAGCAGCCAGTCCACAATATTTATCTGCCTGACTCCGTTTCGGGAGCAATTTTCGTAGTCCGCGGTGATGAGGATTTTTTCGTTGTGGTCGGGAATTTTATCAAACGGGGCGAGTTCGCGGGCAAGAGTCTCCGGATTTTTTACGGACTGTGAAACCTGTACGTACTTCGTGTCGCCGCCCGCAGCGCGAACTACGAAATCAACTTCGCAGCTTCCTATTTTGCCAACCCACACCTGATTTTTACGGCGCAGCAGCTCCAGAAAAACAACGTTTTCCAGCAAATGCCCGCTGTCGCTGTATGGTTCCTTGTCCAAAATCGCGTTTCTGAGGCCGGTGTCCACTGCATAGTATTTTTCCTGCGTGGCGAGAAGCTG
>Ga0082212_10009437_pt1 | contig 12592 bp, 8 predicted proteins | sample TergutNt197P3_FD_71548 | JGI IMG/M metagenome (GOLD analysis project Ga0082212, IMG submission 71548) | Neocapritermes taracua P3 segment gut microbial communities from Petit-Saut dam, French Guiana - Nt197 P3 | ecosystem: Host-associated > Arthropoda: Insects > Digestive system > Gut ... | reverse complement strand
GCCCGATGATTCTACTTCATCACTTCATGTATGTCAAGAAAAGGTTAAGCCATTGGTCAGTCAGGCTTCAACGTTATTTTTTCGGATAGATCTATTGTGTCCCAGCTTTCCATATCGACTATGTTCAGCGAGAACTCCATTTCGTTAATTGTGTCGATACTGTTGTCGTCCATATCGCTTTGCAGGAAAACAATAGAGTCATGGGCTCTTTTTCCCGGCAGCACATCGCAGGAAAACAACGGATCGATCATGAAACCATTTACCGATGTGTCACGCAGCTGCACAGCAATAATGTCTGACGACAGGTTCTCAATAAAGACATAAACTTCAGCTCCCCAATAGGAATCGGAATAATCAAGCATTTAAGTTCGCTGGTTCGCCCGACAAAACCGCGTCTGGCGTTTGGTTGTTGACACCAATGGCGCATAAGCGTATCATAATTATTAGTAATCGGGCGGTAGGCTGTTCCCTTACATTGAAAGGATAACAGCATGAAATTTTCGACCGTTATTGAGTTACTAAAACTCGTGAACACGATAGTACAAGTTATCGCAGCACTTGTTGAAGCACTCAAAAAGCGCGAGAAAAAACCGCCATAAGTACGGACGGCTCTTTCTCTAAGACAATAAATCTTCAGGGAGCAGCCACCGTGCAACCGGTAACCGCCTGATTGCTTAAAATATATCATACAGAACAACGATCTGTCAACAATAATGGATGAAATAATCAGGAGGTCAGACATGTATAATTTCAAACCGGTATCAATACGCATAGCGACTGCGCGCGAGAAAATACGCGACAGGGTCATACAGCTTGACTCCGAGCGTGCGATGATCGTCACAGAAGCGATGAAGAGCAACATAAACACGGTTCCTACCATAAGGCGGCCGACTATACTCAAGGAAGTGGCGTCGAAAGTTACGCTGCGAGTCGAGGACTTCGACGTGCTTGTGGGCAACAGGGGGCGTTTCTTCTGCAGCAGCGTGTGCTACCCCGAGAACAACGAAGGCGCCGGCTGGGCTGTGGCGGCTGTGCGCTCGGGCGAGTGGAAGCTGGGCGAAGACGGCCTGTACCACAACGCCGAGACAGACAACATCCGAATGTCGGCGGCGATCGAGGACGTCGAAGCTATCGAGAGCATTCAGGACTTTTGGAAATACAGGACATTCGATACGATAGGCGACGGATGGGCGCCCGCGGGGCTCGACGAACTGAGCCGCCTCGGCGCGACGAAGCACTCCGTGTTCATGCGTCATCTGATTGGTTGCCGTCCCGGACATCTGATACCCGGCTTCGGGAAGATAATCGACGTCGGCTACGGCGCAATAAGAAAACAGGCTCAGGACTGGCTGGACGAGCATTTCGGCAACGTGATGGGCGAAGACGTCAAAAAATGCCTGTTCTATTCATCGGCGGTGATCGCCTGCGACGCCGCCACCATATTCATCCGCCGCTACGGTGACGCCTGTCTTGAAAAAGCGTCAAAGGAAAAAGACCCAAAACGCAAGGCGGAGCTGGAAAAAATGGCGGACAGCCTCTACTGGATCTCCGAAAACCCCGCGCGCACATTCTGGGAGGCAGCGCAAGCGGCTGTCCTGTACGACCTGCTGATGTATCAGGATGGCTGCATGGCATGGTCTATCGGGCGTTTCGACCAGTTCACGCACAAGCAGTTCCAAAACGACATCGAAAACGGCACGCTGACTCTCGACGAGGCTCAGGAGATAGTCGACGCATTCTTCCTGAAAGTCAACAGCTTTTACGGAGGGGGCACGCAGTTCCTCATACACATGATAGGCGCGAACACCTACCACCACACGACCATCGGCGGTGTAAAAAAAGACGGCAGCGACGCCACGAACCCTTTGAGCTATATGGTGCTCGAATCGATAGCCCGCCTGAAACTGCATGACCCGACGATTTCGCTGCGCATCGCAAAAAGCACGCCAACGGATATCTGGGAACTGGCGATAGAGACGACGAAAATAGTAGGCGGCCTGCCCTTGTTCCAGAACGACGAGGTCATCGTAAAGGGGCTTATGAAGGAGAATGGCTTCTCGCTCGAAGACGCGAGGGACTTTGCGATCATGGGCTGCCAGGAGATCGTAGGCCCCGGCACCGAATATCCTTGCGCCAACGGCAACACTGCGCCATATTCCAGCCTGCATTACGGGACTGTGTTCGCAATGGCCATCAACGACGGAAAGAACCCGATAAACGGCGAGCAGTGTTCGATCCGCACAGGATACCTTTACGAAATGGAGACGATAGAGGAAGTGCGCGAAGCCATGCGCAAGCTCGTTTATTATCTCATCAAGCTGCAGGTCAGCATAGACAACTACACAGAATACCTCCACCAGTATCACGGCACCGAAAACCTGATTTCCCTGAGCATGGAGGGATGCATGGAAAACGGCATGGACGCGACATGGGGAGGCTGTAAGTATAACTCATATGGCGGTACGGCCACGGGGCTGGGCACTATCGCCGATTGTCTGACTACGATAAAATATATGTGCTTTGATGAAAAGCTCGTCACCACGCGGGAGCTTTACGACGCCGTCATGGCGAACTGGGAAGGGTATGAGCCGCTGCGGCAGCAGGTTTTGACGCAAGTCCCGCATTACGGAAACGGCGACCCGTACGCGGATATGGAGATGAAATGGATCTGCGACACGTACTATGATGCTTGCAAGGAATGCAACAGTATGCGCAGCTCGAACTACAAGGCCGGCCTGTATGGCGCGTCCGACCATGTGACGCAGGGCTATTCCACCTGGGCGACGCCGGACGGCCGCAAAAAGGGCGAGCCTATAGCGGACGCGAGTTCTCCCGCGCAGGGGCGTGATTTGAACGGGCCGACCGCCGTGTTCATGTCGTCCGTGGTGTTCGACCATTCAAAGTATATGGACGGGCTTGCGATCAATCTCAAAATCCATCCGACAGCTTTGCAAGGGAAGGACAGTATCGAAAAGCTCAGGGATATGACGCTTGCCTATTTCGATAGCGGCGGGATGGAGGTACAGTACAATGTGGTGTCCGCAGACGTCCTGAAAAAGGCGCAGGCCGACCCGTATGAATACAAGGATCTCATTGTTCGCATTGCAGGCTACAGCGCCTACTTCGTAGAGCTGAGCCTCGACTGCCAGAACGACCTGATAAGCCGCCACGACCATAATATGTAGAGTAAGCTCAGCCATTTGCCCTGAAAAGTATCATTTCTGCCGCGACGCTCACGGCAATTTCCGCGGGCGTCTCGGCTTTTATTTTCAGACCGATCGGGCTGTACAGCTTTTCGAAAGCGGATGCGGGGACGCCCGCTTCGAGTAACCGTTTTTTGGTCGCTTCCAGCTTTTTTGCGCTGCCTATACAGCCGACATAACCTGCACCAGTCCGAAGCATTTGGTCGAGGACCTCGAAGTCTTTCTGGTGACCGCGAGTCATAATGACCACATAGTCGCCGCTGTCCACAGTGACTTTTTCCGATATTTTATCGAAGTCATGCCGGACTATATCGACCGCGTCAGGGAACAGCTCCGCTTTGGCAAAGTCCTCCCTGTCTTCATACACAATTACAGGGAAGCACACCCTTGACAGAACAGGTACAAGCTCCTGCGACACATGACCGCCGCCGAACACATAGACTCTGCCCGCGCGCACAAGCGGCTCTGTGTAGTATTGTATAGCTCCGGTTTGCGTTTCAACCTCAGTCAGATCAGGCGTGTTTCCCAGAAGCGGCTTGACGGCATCGACGGAGATCCTGCTTGCGAAATTGAGGCCGTTTCCGTCAAAAACCGCAGTTTCGCATGGTATCCCATTTTCGATGAGTCTTATCAGCCATACGTTTTCATTCTTATCAAGCGCGGCTCGCATGTACTTGTACAGCAGTGTCACGCTTTTATCAGCAGGGTCAAGATACTCATAGAACACCGTAACATCGCCGCCGCAGATCATGCCAAGGTCCGCGACGTCGTTTTTCGCCAGGGTGTACGACGCGATTTGCGACTTTTTTGTATCGAACATTATAGCGGCTTGCTTTGTCGCCTCATATTCAACTGCGCCGCCGCCGATCGTACCGGTAGTTGCGCCGTCAGTGAACACCGCCATCATAGCGCCCGCTCCCCTCGGCGTCGACCCGCTGCTGGCAATAACGCTAACGATCACAACAGGACGCATCGCTCCTAGCGCGGCAATAATCGAGTCCAACAGTTTTTTCATAAGCTAATTCTCCGTTTCGTTGATCTGTCCAGAAACCCGAATATCGTGTCGAGACTTTCTTGGGCCGCGTAGCCGGGGTCGGCGTGGAGGAATGTTTCGCTGATGTCAAGCTCCGCCATACCCTCGCCTGCGACGGCGTTGATTTTTTCATACAGTTCGACGCCTTGCTGGTAGGGGATTATCGGGTCATATTTGCCATGCTGGATGAGGACGGGCGGTATGCCTGGATGCACATTGTCGATCGGGTTTACGAAGCGGACAAGGTTTTGAATCGACTCAGCTTTCACGCCGAGCAGCGTATCAAGCGCGCTGGGGGCGCCGGGCGCTTGCGCGCGCGCAAACCCGGATTCGTCATAGTGCGTGTGGAATTTTGCAAAATCCGTCGGGCCGAACTGCTCCACCACAGCAAGTACTTTACAGGTAGGTGAATCATAGCCGCCGCCGAAAGCGGGCTGTCCTTGTGTGAACGCAGCCATCATAACAAGATGCGCCCCTGCCGAAGACCCTGCCAGCGCGGCACGATTCGAATCCAGCAAATAAGTCTCCGCATTTTTTGCGACCCAATGCAGCGCGGCCTTTATATCGAACAGATTCTCCGGGTAACGGATGGCCGGCATTAGCCTGTAACTCAGGCTGACCACAGCGTACCCGCGATTCACGCCCTCAATGAAAGTAACAAGCTGGGTATCGTTCCGGCTCCCGCCCGACCAGCCGCCGCCATGCGCGAAAAACAGAACAGGGAAGGGCCCGTCGCCCTCATTAGGTAAATAGATATCCAATGCTTGCTTAGGGTCCTCGCCATACTGGCAGTTCAAAAACTTGCGCCGAATCCCCGAAACATCAAGCGTCAACTCTCCCAACCGCGCGAACATCTTCCCAACCTCCTCCGGAGGCATTATTTTTATGTTGTCCATTATTAAACTCCTAACTATTATTATGAGCCTCGGATCAGACGCTTAATTTGCATTACGACAGCGGAACCATGGACGGTGGAGCGCGCGAATATGCGCACGGACGCGCATCTGAGCGAAAAGTAATGCAAATTAAGCGTCTGATTCGAGGCGACATTGCTAATTGAACTATTTTCCATAACCGGCGGCATAGTAATTCATCAAACAACCCTCGGTCAAAATAAGCCGCTCGTCCTCGCTCAAGCCGCCGCATTTGAGTGTAATGTCAAAAATGCCTTCATCAGTAATAACTTTCGCCGCAAAACCCTCAGTGCCATCGAGAATAGCCTGGCGGACGCCGGGAATGTAGATCCAGTCGCCGGCAGAATAATCAAAAGGTTCGCCGTCATCAATGGTGAATGGAACGATACCCCAGTTTATGCAGTTTGAGCGGTAGCGCTTCGTCGCGTACTCATAGCAAATATTCGCAGCGCCGCCCAGGACCTTCTGGCAGGAAGCCGCCTGCTCCCGCGCGCTGCCGTCGCCGGGTTTCTTGGCGAACACACATGAGCCGACTGTTGTTTTAGAAACATCACCGCTAACTTTACCCAACACTTCTAAAACCTCTGCAGGCAACGCACCCCCGACGCGCGAGTCCTCCAGCGCCCGGACAGATTTGCTCGCAGCGACGTATTCGGGAACGCGCCTGGATAAAGTGAACTCAGAAAGGGCGATGGGGTTTGACCGGTATGACGACGTTTCGCCGGAGGGGATGAGCTCGTCCGTTGTCGTGACGTCGTCGCGGATGACGGCGCAGAGCTTGATTAGTAAATTATCTTCTATACTGCGGAATTTTGGCCAATCCGCGATGTTGGGGCCGAGTCTGAGCGAAACGGACAGGTCGGGGCGGCCGACGCCGTCATAGCAGCGCTTATCGTAGACGCTGCCGTCGTATTTGTACTCACGCCGCTCTATTGTATACTCAACATCGGTGGCGGCGGTGATGACGCCGCCGTTTCTCGCTGTTGCGGCAATTGACCGCGCGTCCATGAGCGCGACTGAGGATATTTGGCCCGACGCGGGTTTGGAGCCCTCGCGGTTGGCGAAATTGCGCGTAGCATGACGTATCGACAGTGTGTTGTGCGCCGGAGTATCGCCCGCTCCGAAGCAAGGGCCGCAGAAGGCAGGCTTCATCACGGCGCCGGCCTCGATGAGTGTCTGCGCTAATCCGTCACGCGTCACCGCAAGCGTGACAGGCGTCGAGGACGGGTAAACGGACAAATCGAAATAGCCGTCGCCGATCGTGCCGCCGCTCAGAATATCGGCGGCTTCGGAAATATTGTCGTACATGCCGCCGGAACAGCCGACGATGACGCCTTGCTCGCAAACCACATCACCGCGCTCGTTTATGCAGCGCAGCAGGTCGAGCGCAGTCTGACCGCTCAGCTCCTTGTTGCATTCATCCTGCGCCTCTTTCAGAATACGCTCCGGTTCGCGCTGCAGCGCATGGATCGTATACGCTTTTGACGGATGGAACGGCAGCGCGATCATCGACTCCATCTCGCTGAGATTTATCTTCACCATCGAATCATAATACGCCCCGTCCTGTACTTTTAGCGTGTCGAAATCCCCGGGCCTGCCAACGTCTTCATAGAATCTGCGGACTGTATCGTCTGTCTCCCAAATCGATGAAAGGCAGCTCGTCTCAGTTGTCATCACGTCTACACCGATGCGGAAATCCATGGAGAGCGCGCCTATTCCGGGGCCCGCAAACTCAAGTATTTTATTCTTGACGCTGCCGTTTGGGAATGTCGCGGCGACAAGCGCAAGCGCGGCGTCATGCGGGCCGATGCCATGCGGGACGGCGCCTTCGATCCACACAAGTGTCACTTCCGGCGGGTCTATATCATATGTGTTTTTAAGAAGCTGCTTCACCAGCTCGCCCCCGCCCTCACCGACGCCGAGCGTACCATAGCAGCCATAACGCGTGTGCGAATCCGAGCCGAGTATCATCCTGCCGCACCCCGCAAGCCTCTCTCGCGCATACTGGTGGATGACAGCGTGGTTAGCAGGAACGAAAATCCCGCCGTATTTCTTCGCCGCCGAAAGGCCGAACGCATGATCGTCCTCGTTGATCGTGCCGCCCACAGCGCAAAGGCTGTTATGGCAGTTAGTCATAGCATACGGGAGCGGGAACTCCGTCATACCCGAAGCGCGCGCCGTCTGGATGATACCGACATATGTAATGTCATGCGAAATAAGCGAGTCGAACTTCAGACGCATCTTGCCGGGATCGGCGCTGACGTCATGCGGCTTTATGATCCTGTAAGCCAGCGTCTTCGCGCGCCCCGCAGCCTTATCCACGCTTGCATCCGCCTTATCCGGTTTCCCCGACTTAATAACAACCGGCTCGTTTATCATTTCTATCATCGACATAATGATTCCCCCACATTTCAGTTGTTTAGAATTGTACCACAGCTATTAATCATTGTCATGTAAGAAAATAGGTGGTATGAGGATGGCGGCGGGAGTTGTTGTAGTGGAATCATATGTGTTATACTTGCTGAAAAACATATGGTTCTGTTTTGAAGCAGACCGGAGTCGGCGTTCGAATTGCATTCCGACAGCAGTACCACAAAAATGAGTATTGGAGTTGAAAAATATGTATAAATCCAAATATCCGCACCTGTTTTCACCTATAGTATTAGGAAATACTATGTTCCGCAACAGGATATTCGCGTCGCCCACCGGGTACCAGAACACGAACGGCGATGGATTCGTGGACGACGGCGCCGCCGCGTACTACGGCAGAAAAGCGATGGGCGGGGCAGCCAGCGTCGCAACGTTTGAAGGCATCGTCGACGGCGAACTCGGCAAAGGCGGTGACGGGCATGTCTGCCTTGACAGGCCCGGAATGGGCGTAGGCCGCAACCTGTCAAACATATCGCACGCAATAAAGAGCTACGGCGCAGTTGCGTCGCTGGAACTAGCGCATACAGGCATGTTCGCCAACCGCAGCTTGTCGTTCTTCGGCGCGGAATCGAAAGGCATTGCCTACGGCCCTGTCGAATGCGAAGTCGCAGGCAGGATGATACGCCCGATGGACGACGAAATAATCGAACGTACAATCCGCAAATACGCGGAAGCCGCCGCGCTCGCAAAACGATGCGGGTTTGGCATGGTGACAGTCCATGCAGGGCATGGCTGGATGCTGCACCAGTTCCTCTCCCCTCTGACAAACACAAGGACGGACAAATGGGGCGGGCCGGACATAGAGAACCGCGCCCGGCTCACCATCGAAGTATGTAAAGCGATCCGCAGGGAAGTGGGCCCGGGGTTCCCGATAGAAGTGAGGATCAGCGGCTCGGAATGCTACGACGGCGGGTTCGGCATAGACGACGGCATAGCGATTGCGAAACAGCTCGACGGCAACGTGGACCTTATTCATGTCTCCGCAGGAAACCATGAAGTCGATGAAGTTTTTGCTGTGACACACCCAAGCATGTTCCTCGAGGATGGTTGTAATGTACACTACGCTGCAGAAATAAAAAAGCATGTTAAAACGCCGGTCGCTGCTATCGGAGCGCTGAGCGACCCGGATTTGATGGAAGAGATAATAGCTTCAGGCAAAGCCGACGTAGTAGAAGCAGCCCGCGCGCTGCTGGCTGACCCGGATCTGCCGAACAAAGCCCGCGCCGGGCGCGCGAAAGACGCGAGGCGCTGTATGCGCTGCCTTGCGTGTTTCTCAAACGAACTGAATTACGGCCAGCCGTATTGCGCCATCAACCCCGAAAGCGGACGCGAGCTTGAAATGCGGTACGATATACCGCCTGCCGTCAGGAAAAAGGTATTGATCGCGGGCGGGGGAGTGGGCGGGATGCAGGCCGCGCTCACATGCGCCGGGCGGGGCCATGAGGTCATCCTTTGCGAAAAATCGCCCCGGCTTGGGGGAGTCCTGCGCTGCGAAGAAGACGTCAGCTTCAAGAAGAACCTCGGGTACTATCTTGACCAGCAGGAGGCTGCCGTGATGAAAGCCGGAATCGACTTGCGGCTGAATACGGAAGTAACGCCCGAGTATGCATCCGGCCTGAACCCCGACGTAATAATCGCTTCGCTGGGGGCAGCGCCGGTAAAGCCGCGCATCCCGGGCATCGATGGTAAAAACGTAATTGCCGCGCAGGACGCTTATGTCGGCGCCGATGCTGTCGGCAAAAACGTCGTAATACTGGGCGCAGGGCTCGTCGGCGTGGAGCTGGGCCTGCACCTTATAAGCAAAGGCCGCAGCGTCAGGATCGTCGAGATGCTCGGGCATATAAGCGACGGGGGCAATTTCCTGCATATTCTCGGACTCAACGTCGAGATAAAAAAACGCGGCCTTGAAATAGATTTCAATACTATGGCAAAGGAGATCACAGCTTCGGGAGTCGTTTGCGAGTCCGGCGGGTCAGAGAAGGTTTACAGCGCGGACACTGTCGTTTATGCTGTCGGGCAGAGGCCGATGCGCGACGCCGCCGCGGCACTGGGCGCCTGCGCTCCTGAGTTTTTCATGCTGGGCGACTGCGTTTCACCGCGCAACATAACGGACGCAACGACCGAAGCTTTCATGATCGCGCGGAATCTCGGGAGGTTCTAGTCACAAACCATCGCTGGGGTATGAGCGAAACATACCAACGGCGTTTCTGGTGATCAGCGCTGCTAACGCGCAATAGCGTGCCGGGAACGCGATGGAGGAAGTGCTATATGACCACATCAACCGACATTTCACGTCGTTTTTGGAACTTGCCCCAAAAAGCCGGGGAAGAAACTGCAAGGGAGCAAACTTTTATAGACGACATCATACAAAAAGCGCATATTGAGCATCTGCTGCTCGAAAATTTGACCGGCATCAACACCGTATTCGATGGCGGCGCGGGATATGGACGGTTTTCAGTTTTGCTTGCCAAGCGCGGGTTGAAAGTCACGCATTTCGACATTTCCGAGGGGATGATCGCCAAAGCAAAAGAAATCGCTGAGCAGGCGGGAGTCGCGGACAATATGACTTTCATCCATGGCGCGCTTGAAGATTTATCGGCGTTCGGTGATAACCAATTCGATATGGCGATGTCATTTGACGCGCCGATCTCCTACACCTACCCAAACCATGAAGCCGTCATAGGCAGTCTCGCTCGCATCGCGTCAAAGCGGTTGGTTATCAGCGTATACAGCCGTCTTGCGTGGACATATCAATTCGACCCGGCGCAAAAATCGAAGTATATACTCGATAATAACACCCGCGATCCTCTCGCCCGCTGGACGCTTGACCATGCTATCGGGCAGCTTGCGGAATATAAGCCGGATATGACGTCTGTACGGGAGTTTTTCAAAACCGGCTTGATGGAAAAACCGGAAGAAACGGCGGTAGCATATGACACGGGCAATTCACCGTGGCCGGTGTCTTATTCGTTCATGCCTGATGAGCTTACGTCTATTTTGGAAAGTACCGGCGCAAAAGGAATAAAGCTATCCGGCCCCGGCGCATTATCGCGCTCCATCCCCGGCGAGGTGCTTCCAAATATCATACAAGATAAACGGTTAAAGCAGGAATTTCTCGACTTCTGCTATTGGTACGACAGCCAGCCGTGGTGTGTCGGTATGGGCAAGGATAACCTTGTGGCAATCGCAGATTTACAGGGGGAATAAGTATTGTACAGCAACGTAGAACGCTCAGACGCATATAAGACACATTTGCTCGATTTTATCAAGCGCGAATATGAAATCGAAGCCGTCGGTATTACCCCTGCCAAGCGCGGGTTTTACGGCGAAACATGGCGGTTGGACGCGACAGATACCAGCTATTTTCTCAAAATGGTTTATCCCGACGTGCATAAACCCGTTTATGAGCGCAGCTTCCATATTATTCAGCATCTCTGCGATCACGGCATTGACTTTATCAGCCGAATTGTTATGACTGCAAACGGCAGGCTGTTCACACAGTTCGATGGGGCGGTACTCGGCGTTTTCGATTGGATTGACGGTCAAAATATCCAAAACGAAAAAACGAAAATCCAAGAATACCGGATGTTGGCGAAGGTGTATACGGTTTCGCCCGGCGGTATATCCATTCCCCGTGAGGATTTTTCGGGCAATAGCGCCGTTAAGTTTTTTGAGCAATGGAAAACGCTTCAAGACAAGCCGCTTTGTTTATTATTCGAGAAAAACCGTGCAAAAATAGAACATCGGGCGGCGCGATTAAAGCGATTCTCCGGTTTATGCCGTGGTGACACAAAGCATTTTTTCATCACTCACGGCGATGCTGGCGGGAATGTAATTGAAAACGGAAACAAGCATTTTATCGTGGATTGGGACAATTCCATCCTTGCTCCGATGGAACGGGACGCATGGTTCTGTATGTCTTGGGATTGGGCAATGACCGCGTGGGGTGACGCTTTGTATGAAAATGGAATCAAATACACACTGCGCTCGGAACGGCTGGCGTATTATTGCTACGATTTCTTCTTTTTCTATCTCAACGCTTATCTCGATGCCTCCACGCAAGCCGACACGGTTGAGGAATACATTGACGGCTGGATCGCGGAAAGTTTCAAATACGCGGATGAAATTGGCTAAAATCATTTTTTCCATTGACTTTCCTGCGCTGGTGTGTAATAATATCTTCGTTCGTTTGAACAATCACACACTCGAAAGGGGTTGATAGGTATGACGTTAATAATGGTGATCACAACCTAAATTGAATATCGGGCGCGTTACAAAAACGGAGTAGGTGCTTCGTCCTTTTGTCGTGCCACCTATAGTAACCTTTCGAGAATACTGCTGTTTAGCGGGATACGATTAAGGTCGTATCCCGTTTTTGGTTATACACCGCGAAACAGCGGCTTCAGTCGAGGCTGCTTGTCCGCGGTATTTTTGCGCCCAAAAATAATGGAGGTCATTATGTATAAAGAACTACAAGGGTATCTGAAACGTCCCGCCCTTTATGAGAGGACAACGGAAAAACTCTGGACTGACCCACATATAGCAAAACAAATGCTGGAAGCGCACTTAGACCCGAACATCGAAGCCGCCAGTTATAAACCGGAATCCATAGACCGATTGGTCGAATGGATCATGTTGCTCCCGCTTCCCGAAAACGCGCGGCTGTTGGACATAGGATGCGGCCCCGGATTATATACTAAACAGTTTGCCAAACGCGGGTTGCGCGTCACCGGGCTGGACTTTTCCGAGAACTCGATAAATTATGCCCGCGCGCATGACGCCAAAAGCGAATATATCATCGGGGATTATCTTACGATGGAGTTTGAAAACACCTTTGATATTGTCACGTTAATCATGTGCGACTATGGCGCGCTGATCCCCGATGAGCGCCGCAATCTGCTCCACCGCGTGTACGGCGCGTTAAGACCCGGCGGCCTGTTCCTGTTCGACGTGCTATCTCCGCTCCGGGGTAAAGGAAAAAGCGACCGCACCCGATTGGAAATCAATCCGAA
>Ga0082212_10009436_pt1 | contig 12592 bp, 13 predicted proteins | sample TergutNt197P3_FD_71548 | JGI IMG/M metagenome (GOLD analysis project Ga0082212, IMG submission 71548) | Neocapritermes taracua P3 segment gut microbial communities from Petit-Saut dam, French Guiana - Nt197 P3 | ecosystem: Host-associated > Arthropoda: Insects > Digestive system > Gut ... | reverse complement strand
GTTCCGCGATATGTTTGGTGGGAAGCGTCGCCAGCTGCAGGTCAAGCTCCTTTATACAATCCCTTGCATGTTTTTCCGAAAAACAGATGAGGCAAATGCCGCTGTTGGGGTCATGCTCCGCCTGGCCTAATAGGTCGCAGGCCACAATGCGAGGATCCGCCGAATCATCCGCGATGATCAAAATCTCGGTGGGCCCCGCCAGAAGATCTATGCCGCAGCGGCCGAACAACTGGCGTTTGGCCTCGGCCACATACTTATTGCCGGCGCCGCAGATCATATCGCAGGGCTCCATCTGCCCCATCCCGAACGCCATCATGGCAAAGGCGGGAACCCCGCCTAAAATGAATATCCTGTCCGCGCCCGCTTTGTACATGGCGTTTACCGTTGCGGCGTAAAAGCCCTTTCCCTTTACCGGCGGCGTAAAGGCGGAGATTTGCTTTACCCCCGCCACCTTCGCGGGAATAATGCTCATCTGGGCTGAGCCAAACATGGGATATGCGCCTCCTGGCACATAGCTTCCCACGGAATTTACAGGAATCAGCTTATGTCCCAAAATCACACCGGGTTTCGCTTCAATCTCGAGCGGCAACATGGTTCCAAGCTGTGCTTGGGCAAATTTACGTACATTGCCCTGGCAATCGTCCGTATCGTCAATCACCTGCTTATCCAAGGTGGAAATAGCCTTTTGGATTTCCGCATCGGTGAGGTCAAAGCGGTCGGGATTCCAGCCGTCAAATTTTACGCTATACCTTCTTACCGCGTCCATGCCGTTTTTTTCGAGGTCAAGCAGCATTTCTGACACGGTTTTCGCAGTTTCGGGATCCCGCTCAAAAAGCCTATGGCCACCGTCCTTAACGATCTTCATGGTTATGGTCCGCCTTTCTTAAGGGTCGCCGGCGGCGCTATGCCGCCGGCGGAGGTCGCTATCATATCATAAAGCATATCATCTTTCGTCAACCCGCAAACTTTTTCCAAAACCAATGCTTTGCCCCCTTTGCGAAGCATTTCCTGCAATGCCGACGCCTGCTCGTCCTCGGGGCAATCATAGGCAATGGCCGCCTGTATACCTTGAACGATGTGCCACGGACGGATGCCGTGCTTTATCGCCGCTCTTGCAGGGCTTATGAAACGTTCGTTGGCGGAAAGCTTGCGCAAGGGCTGTCGGCACACGCGAATACAGGGGTCCTTCATGCGGACGTCAGAGAAACGGCGCAGCATAAGCGCGATGTATTGATGAAAATCCTCGGGGCTCATGCCGTATTCCATACACCAGCCCTTGCCGCATTCCACAAGGGCGCCAAACACCGTCTCAAAAATATGATCGTCAAAGGCCGCTTGGTATATATACGTATAGTTGGCTTGATAACCAAGATAGCCCAGCATTGCATGGCCGGTCAGCGTAAATATTTTCCGTTTCACATAGGCGTCCGGTTTTGGCGACAGTTTTAATCCGCTGATTTGGCCCAGGCCGCTTTTCACCTTTGACGAATCCACGACCCATTCAACATATTGCTCAACCTTTACAGTGAGCGGATTGTCATCTTCAATCGGCATCACCATACGGGACACTTCAGCATCGGGGAACCCGATATACTGGCCGCAATAGGCTAACTGCTTCTGGTTGAGCAAGCCGTGTACGGAGCTTTCCAATTGAAAGCTCCCAAACTCCATGTTTTCACAGGCAATGACGGTGAGCGGGAGGGAACAGCCCGCTTCAAACCGACGTATAATGCCGGCGGCAATGAGCGGCGCCGTTCGTGTAAGCACGTCCGGGCCTACCGCCGTTGTTAACAGCTCGGCGTCTGCCAGCTCATCGACTGCGCGGGGATCATCCGGAGTATATGCGCGGATTCCCTCCACGATGTAAGTCTGTTCTTCGGCCCCCATCACAATGACCTTGTATTGCCCATAACGATTGATCGCCTCTACCAATCTCCTGTCCACGTCCAGAAAGACGATCTCATATCCGGCGTTTGAGAGAATCTGCCCGATAAACCCGCGGCCGATCTGCCCAGCCCCCATCAACACCGCTTTGGGTGTCATACGCAATCCTCCGCGTTACGGATCAGGACCTTCAGCGCCTCGCCGCGTATCGCTATCTGAATGCCCTCTACAATGCGCTCAAGAGCCATAGTATGCGTTATAATCAAATCGGTGCGTATCCGGCTGGAAGCCAAAATCTTTAAGGCTTTCATCATATTGTTCACACTGGAGGAAAATGCGCCAAACACTTTTAGCTCCCTGTAATGAATAGCCCGGCTGTCCAAGGTGATTGCGCAGTCGCCGGCCGGCAGGCTGCCAAACAGACTGATACGCCCTTTCAATGCGGCGCATGCGACGGCTGCCTCCTGGGCTGCCCTTGCAGGCGCCGTAACGGATACCACATTTGCGCCCCTGCCGCCGGTAGCGGTCAGTACCTGCTCCGGCAGAGGACCCGCCTTCGTATCGATCAGCCTGTCATAGCCAAAGGCTTCCGCCATTTTGAGCCGGTTGGGCGAACGTTCGGCCAGCAGGATGCGGCCTGCGCCGCCGGCGCGAGCCAATTCGGCGTGAAGGAGTCCGATAGGTCCCGCACCGATGACCAGCACGGTTTCTCCGGGTGAGAAACCTACCAGTTCCTGCCCATTGATGACACAGGCAAGAGGCTCGGCAAGGCAAACTTCCTCATCCCTCAACGAATCGGGAACCTTTATCAGGTTGCCGTGTTCCATTGCGTTGCGTGGAATGGCGATATATTCTGCAAAGGTTCCAGGGAGGCCCCAACTGATCGCTTCCAGGTTCTCGCAAAGGTTAAAGCTGCCCTGTTGACACATGAGGCATCTGCCGCATGGGATAGAGGTTTGGATAGTAACCCGGTCCCCTGCCTGCAGCCCGGACCCCGGCGCGTCGATCGCTTCAATCGTACCGCAGGATTCGTGCCCGATTATTTGAGGCATGGGGGTTTTGGGATGCCCGTGTTGGTATATTTTCAAATCGCTGCCGCAAATCAGGCTGGCGTGAAGCTTCACCAGGGCGCCTCCGGGCGGGCAAATAGGTTTTTCAATGGTTTCGACGCGCATATCGCCCGGCGCGTACAAAATGGCTGCTTTCATCGATAGGGCCTTTCTTATTCAAGGTTTGCGTGTTTGGTAAACATAGTGTCCGTATTCTGCCCGCGCTTTTCCATCAACCGCAGTATAACGGCATCCAGCGTAAGCAGCAGGCTCTGCTCAAACAGGGAACCCATGGGTTGGATTGATGTGAAACGGGCGTCAACGCTTGCCTTTGGGGTAGGCGCCGGTATTCGTAGCACAATATCCGCATGGGCGCCGATGGGGGAGTCCGGGGAGATAGTGATGAGCCCGAGGACTGCGCCGAGTTTCTTCGCTTTTTCCGCAATCGTGATCAGGCTGCCGGTGGCGCCCGAGCCGGAACCGATGATCAGCAGGTCTCCTGGCTCCAGATTCGGGGTGACGGTCTCACCCACAACATAAGCGTCAAAGCCCATATGCATCAGGCGCATGGAAAAGGCTTTAACGGCAAAACCGCTGCGCCCGGCGCCGGCTACAAACACCTTCCCCGACGCCAATATGGCGTCGGCAAGGCGTTCTCCTTGAACCGCGTCCGTGTCAATCATTGTGCGTTCAAGCTCTTTTACAATCCGAACGGCATATTCCGTCACCGTCATTTTCATGCCTCCCTATGCTCTCATCAATGCCCGCATATCCATAGCCGCTTTCCGTTTGTCAGATTTTGAACTGAGCGCGCCCCCTACGATCACGATGGATGGGTGCGCCTTGACGATTTCCGGCAGCGTCTCCAGCCTAACCCCACCGGCCACAGCAACTTTGGCCTGCTTTACCACCTGGCTGACGATCAATAATTCCGACAGGGGATCGGTTCCGGATGCCTGCAGATCGAACGCCGTGTGCACACAGATGTAATCGACGCCCAGCAAGTCAATTTCAGCTGCCCGCTTAGCGATGTCCGGCACAGCGATCATATCCGCCAAAACCGCTTTGCCGTGCTTATGAGCCGTCTGTACACAGGCCAAAATGGTGGCTTCGGCCGCCACCCCAAGCACCGAAACGATATCTGCGCCAGCCTGGATGGCGCACTCGGTCTCCTGAGCTCCGGCATCCATAATTTTCAGGTCTGCAAAGATTCTGACGGCGGGGAAATCGCGCCGTATCTCCGCAACGGCACGCATACCCTCCCGCACAATGAACGGGGTGCCTACCTCCACGATGTCGATGCCGTCGCCTACCTCCCGTAAAATTAACTTTGCCTCGGGAATGGTCGTAAAATCCAACGCCATCAGCAGATCCATGGCTTGCCCTCCTTCCGGTCAGGATAACAGCAGCGACCGAATGTGCTCAACCGCGAGCCGCGGACTTGACAGCACAGGTTTCGCCACATCAGTCAACTCTGGGAGCAACACGGTCATGCTTCCTTGCGCCAGCACGATTACATCGTTTGCCTGCGACGCCTTAAGCACCTCGCCGCGCACCATTTCATTATGGAGCTTGGCGTCTCCGCGTTCAATGAGAATCATCATCGCGTCCTTAACCAAATGCTCCTCAATACGCACTGCAACGCCTGCTTCCCGGGCCGCCCGCTCAATCAACCGCACGCTGGGGCCTACCGTCGTTGCTACGGTGGCGATCACACCGATACGCTCACCGGTTTCCACTGCCTTTCGCGCCATAGGTTCGTCGATTTTAAGAACCGGCGTTGAAAGGAAGGGCCGTATTTCGTCCACCACCTCGCCCACGCTGGAACACTGATTGAGAATCAGGTCCACGCCCATACTTTCCGCTTGCCGAAAGTAGGCGTACATTCTGCGCCGCACGCCAGCCGTGGGACCACCGTTCGCATTGACCTCCCTGATTAGGCTGTCGTCGATGATTTGTATAACGTCCACGCCTGCCAGCAACTCCGAGCACAAGCCCTTGAGCTCTTGGGAGGATACCGCACTGGTTTGGACGATTGCAATGGAGCGTTGCACTCTGTATCATCTCCTGCATTTTGTTGGCATATATATAGCATGGAAGCCTTGCCATTGTCAAATATACGATGGTAATTGACTTTCTCTCCAAATATCTGGATAATGGGTTTGGGAGAGGATTATTGACAAATGATAGTTAAGGAGGCATCCCCGCTATGCTTACCAAGAAGGAATTCGCGGCTAAGATGGACCACTCATGCCTGGGAACCCATGTTCCCCAAAAGGAGGTGGAAAAATTCTGCCGGGAGGCCATAGATTATGGCTTTGCCGCAGTCTATGTGAATCCTCATGACGTGCCGCTGGCCAGCCGCCTGCTGAAAGGCACCGCCGTTAAGGTGGGCACGGTGGTAGGCTTCCCACAGGGCACAGCCAGTACAAAGGTGAAAATTTTTGAGGCGCTGGACAGCATTGAAAATGGAGCGGACGAGTTGGACCTGGTACTCAACGTATCACGCCTGAAAGACGGCGATGTGGATTATGTGCGCGCGGAACTGAATGACTTTGTGAGCGCGGTCAAGGCACGGAGCGCCGATGTGCTGGTCAAGGTCATCATAGAGTGTCACTACCTGACGCATTCCGAAAAGATCATCGCCACGAACCTTGTCGCCGAATCCGGCGCGGACTATGTTAAGCAAGCCACTGGCACCACGCCCAACTGGAGTTTTACGCTCGGCGACGTCAAGTTGCTGGCGGTTACAGCCGCGGGTCGCTGCAAGGTAAAATCCTCCGGCTGGATCATGAACATCGAGGACGCCATCGGATCCATCGAATTCGGCGCGGAACGCGTAGGAAACAGCCTGGCCATCCAGTGGCTGGAAGAATTTGATGAGAATGTCTGGTATCAATAGAACAATCAAAAAGCAGCGTTAGGAACCGCTTTCCATAAAGGGCAAGGTGGAACCGCCATAAGGCATGGCAAGCACATTGGCGTCGCGGCCCAGCTTTGCGAATGCTGCGTCCAGCGCCGCCTGCGCCGAAGGGAAAGGCTGCAAAAAGATGCTTCGGACAAAGGCCTCAGGCAACTCGCTGACCAGATAAATATCCGCCTGCCGCAAGACCATGGCGATGGCCGCCGCCTTGTGGCCGCCCAGCTCAAAATGATTTGCGATACGCTCAATCATGCTGTCCGCTGTAACCGCGGACGTGATCCATTCCTCGAAGACTTGTTCGCCCAGGCCCTCCTTGCAGGAACCGATCAGGATGATCACGCCGCCCTGACGGACCGCGTGCCGGGCGTTGTCCAATGCTTTTTGGGTCTGATACAGATTCAAGTCCTTCGGCGCTCCGCCCTGGGAGACCAGCACAATGTCCGCCCGCTTTGATATGGCCGTACGGTACAAGCCGTCCAAAAACATGCATCCCTCCCGGTGCGCCAGCCGCACGTCTCCGGCTACGGCGCGGACAATTTGTTTCCGCTCATCCACCACTACGTTGAGCAGGAAATCAATGCCAACCATGTTGGCGGCTTCCTCCAAATCCTGGCGAACGGGGTTTTGTTTCAGATTGCCTGCGCACGCCTCCGGCAGGACCATCATACTGTGGTTATGCTGGATGGCCTCCCGGGTGGACACGCCGGGCATTAACGCCTTGGCGCCTCCGGAGTAGCCGGCGAAATAATGATACTCAATATTGCCAAGGCAGATGCGGCGGTCCGCATGAACCACGACGCTGTCGATATCCACAGGCGTGCCCCTCGATGTATATCCCAGCCGGACGCAACGGGCCGGTTGAGAATCAATACAGCGCACCTCCGCATAAGCGCGTTCACCGGCCAGTTTCCGCTGTTCCTCCCGCGTATGGGGCCGATGGCTTCCCAAAGCAAAAACCAGGGTAATGTCTTTGGGACGGACGCCCGCTCCATACAGTTCATCAAGAAGAGGGGGCATTACCAGTGGCGTGGGCATGGGGCGGGTGATATCGCTGGTGACGATCACGACGCTCTCCCCCGGCCGCGCCAGCTTGCGCAGGCGATCGGCGCCTATGGGTGCTGCCAGGGCACGCCGGACTTCCGCTTCTCCTGTCAGGCCCTGGATTACCGGATTGGGCAGGAGTACATCCTGAAGGTTCCCGTCCGGAACTTCCGCCTCCTGTACTCCTGTGCCATAGCCAAACGCTATCTTCATACGCTCGCGCTTCCATACCGGAAGCCCTCTCCCTGGCATAGCAGCTGCAAAGAGCAATTCTTCGCCTGCTTTGGAAGGTTTTCAATGATCTCCTGAGGGTCTCCATTATGCAGGGGAAACGTCCAGAAATGGCAGGGTACGCACACCTTCGATTGCAGCAGGGCGGCATACCGGGACGCGGTAATGCCGTTTAAGTTGCCGTAGGCGCCGTTGATGGGCAACAGCGCTACTTCCGGTTTCGCCTGAATGGCTGCTTCGAGGCGGTCCGGCGAGTATGCCGTGTCTCCGGCATAGTATACTTTCGTAAAGGAAAAGTCCAGGATAAAGCCAAGCGCTTCAGGTGTCAGATCCCCGTGGTCGCAATCCACAGCCGTCAGGCGCAGTTCCTCCCAAAGGAGCAATGACATTCCCTTTTCCATGAGATGCAGCCGAGTTTCCGGCACTTTCATGTGAAGTAATTCCGCGTATACGACCTTGTTGGTATATACGTGCATGCGCTCATTTTTCAGCATCAAGGGCATGGCGTCCACATCAAAGTGATCACCATGCTCGTGGGAGATGATCAAAGCGTCAATGGATAAATCATCCGCGTTGCAGGGAGGCGGCGAAAGCCGTTTAAAGCCGAGTCCTTCCTCGGGAATGATGCGCTGCACATAATCGGAGAAATAGGGATCGATTACGATCAGCTTTCCTCCTGCCGTCTTGCATACAAACCCTGCCTGTCCCAGCCAAAAAAGTTCGAATTGGCCCTCCGGGGGGGCGCTGCTCTTTACGCGGCTTACAAAATCCATACGAATCTCCTCTTTCCCGGTTTGCAAAATTCCTTCATCGGTGATAGCATAGTAGTAACATGATTCGGATGAATTGTCCATCAAAAAAATGGAGTGATCCGGACAATGCGTAAAAGAGTGACGATTTACGATATTGCGAAAGAACTGGGTATCTCCACGGCTACGGTGAACCGCGCCCTAACCGGAAAGCCTAAAGTGAGTGAAAAGACGCGGGCTTTGGTATTGCGGCAGGCCAAGGAGATGGGTTACCAAGTCAATTTTCTTGCGAGGAGCCTGGCCCGCAGACCGGTAACCATAGCCGTGCTGGGCTATACTAATTTCCCTGAATTTCATAACCGCTTTATGGACGGCGCCCGCAGCGCCGCCGAAGAACTGCGTGATTTCAATATCAACGTGGAGTATTTCAGCTATGGCGAAGGCCTCTCAAACCGGCCGGAAGGAGAAGCGTACTTGGGGCACATTCTTCGAAGCGTGGCGGATCAGGGATATGATGGCGCGCTGATATGCGCCAAAGAAGTGGAAGGCTTTCGTTACTTGCAAGAAAAAGGCGTGTTTGTGGCTACAGCCGTTAACGATATAGACCCAATGCTCCGGCAATTCTGCCTCCGATACAATGGCAGGGTGGCTGGCCGTATAGCCGCCGAACTCCTATACCGATGGATGGATCGGGGGAAAAGCGTGGCTATCGCATCCGGCGGCTTGCCCGGCCACAGCATACACAGCGAGACGGTGGTGGGCTTTCAGGAGCAGGCGGCTGATACCCCTTTGCGCATCGCGATGGTCTATTATCACTACGATTCCGAAGAACTGGCGTATCGAGAAACCCATCGGGTCCTCACCGAGTGTCCTGATCTTGGCGCGATTTACGTGAATTCCTTCAATTCCAGAGAGGTGATCCACGCAATCCGGGAGCGGGATTTGGCCGGAAAGATCCTGCTTATCACCTCGGATATCTATCAGGAGCTGCGAGAGTATATGACGCAGGGTATCGTAGCGGCGTCGATTTTTCAAAACCAGTACGAGCAGGGGCGGCAGGGATTTAAAAAACTCTATCACGCCATCGCGGACGGGCTGCAGGTGGAGGATACGGTTTTGCTGAATCCGCGTATTATACTGCGCAGTAATTTGGAACTTTTCTGAGTATGATCTTTACGGCGCGTCAGCTGTGGTATGCTTCCCATCGCGCTTTGGTTTCCTGATACCTGTACGTGCGAACCGCCGGCGCGTCATCCCACCATAATGTGAGGATGGTGCGAACATCGGAGCGGAGCAACGTATTCAATTTCGCCTCATCCCGATAATCCGCCCGTACCTGAACGGGAATATCGGTATTTTCAAAGCCCATAACCACCGTTTCCGGCAGATTGGGGCCCGGATCGAAAACCTTGCTGATCGCCAGGTCAACCATGGTGAGGCCCCTGGTTTGTTTAACCCGATCAAAGTTGTGGGCCCACGGGCCGCAGGAATGGATGGCGCCGCCGCCCAGCGCCTTCGCAATGCGCTCATTGTAAGGTTTGGCAAATTCATCGTAAAAATCCGGGTCCATCATGACCAATACGTCTTCGGATATGGAGATCCCGCCGCCCAAAACATCAGGAGACCACATGGTGTGGCCTGGTCCTATGGGCTTCGTGCACAAATCGCGCTGTTTCAGGGTGAACTCAATGATTAGATCTGTGATGTCAGACAATACCCGATGAAATTCATCCGGATGGTCATATGCTTCTGTCATAAACCAGGTGGGATCGCAGATCAGCGTGAGCGTATCCACAGGGCTTTGCGTATCGGTGGCGGCAATGGAGAGCCTGCCTTTCGTCTGTTCATTGAAATACTCCGTCGTTCGCAATACATACTGCAAAAGCTTAGCATCCTTGAGCCGGGGCTTGGAAAGCCTTTGTAAGCTTTCCAGATCGCTGATAATCGTCCGGGTCCAGGGCGCGTTGTCTTCCGTCCATGTAAATGGGCAGCCGAACGCCTCGGCAAAAACGCCTACGCCGTGCCACGGTTCCAGGTAAGGAATCCAGTCATTCGGAGTTTCCATCACTTGGGTAATGGCGTCCAACTGCTCGGCCAGCATGGCCTCCTTGTCCCTGGAGTTGGCGGCATATGCGTTTTTGCCAAGCGTCCATTGGGACACAGGCAAAAAATCACCACGAGCGAACGCTTGCGCCTTTCGATTGTTTTCCTCGCAAAAACGCTCGTAGACATCGTAGTCGAACTGATGGGCTTTCATCACAATGATCCTCCTCTTAGGCTGTCCCGCTGGATTGTATAGAACAGGCGCTTGTTTTTATGGAAACGATACCAAAAAGTCCATTGCTTCCTATCATGATTATACCATCGCGCCGCTATTATTGACAACTGCCTATCCTTCCTTAACGGCCAGCTTGACAGCCATGCCTCAAAGTCATAAGATGGGACTAAACTGAACGCTGGAAGCATAGTTCACACCGGCCAATCGCTACGGCGCGAGAAACCATACCTCATTATATTCAACACGAACAGTGAAGGAAGGGTAGCATGCTGACAAAAAAGCAACAACTGCACATCTATGAGATTATGAACCGTATCCGGGCGTTTGAAACCCGAGCCATGGAACTCTATAAACAGGGGGTGGTGACGGGATCCATCCACCTATATATCGGCGAGGAAGCGGTTGCGGCCACAGCCTGTGAACTCTTGGACGGGCGGGACTTCATCACCAGTACCCATAGGGGGAACGGGCACTGCCTTGCAAAGGGCATGCGAACGGACAGAATGATGGCCGAACTATATGGGCGTCAAACAGGATATTCCCGGGGCAAAGGCGGGTCCATGCATATTTCCGACCTAGCGCTTGGGAACCTGGGCGCCAACGGCATCGTAGGCGGCGGCATGTCTATCGCGTGCGGCGCGGCGATGTCATTGGGCATTCATAAAAAAAACGGCGGCGTGGTTGTCTGCTTTTTCGGCGAAGGCGCTTCCAATGAAGGCGTTACCCACGAGGCGATGAACCTGGCGGCCGTATGGAAGCTTCCCATAATCTACCTATGTGAGAATAATCTGTAACAGGTGTTTACATCCGTGAAGGAAAGCCTTTCCGTGGAGGATGTATCCGTACGCGCGGCAGCTTACGGCATGCCGGGCGTTACGGTGGACGGCAATAACGTGTTTGAGCTGGAAAAGGCGCTCTCCCCCGCGATTCGGCGCGCGCGAAAGGGCGGCGGCCCTTCCCTTATCGAAGCCAAGACCTATCGCTGGGATGGTCATTATCCCGGGGATGGGTATTTCCTGGGAGGATATCGCAGCGTGGAGGAGGTTGAGACGTGGAAAAAGCGGTGCCCTATCCGGTTTTTGGAAAAGCACTTATTGGATAATGGCGCCATTACATGCGACGCCCTGGACGCGATGAAGGAACAGATCCGCGGGGAAATAGACGCTGCTCAGGAATACGCTGAAAACAGCCCTTGGCCGGAGGATGCCGAGTTGTGGGAAAATGTATTTTCAGAGGAGGCGAACGCCCAATGAATATGAATTATGTTCAGGCTGTCAAGGAGGCCATGGCCGAGGAGATGCGCAGGGACGCCAGCGTATTCGTGATGGGCGAGGACGTGGAGACCATGGGCGGTATTTTTGGCTGTACCAAGGGGCTGCTGGCTGAGTTCGGCCACGACCGTATCCGCAATACGCCGATTTCGGAGGCGGCCTTTGTAGGCGCGGGCCTGGGCGCGGCCCTGACAGGCATGCGGCCGGTGGTCGAGGTGCAATATGTGGACTTCATCCTGTGCGCCATGGATCAAATGATCAACCAGATCGCCAAGTACCGCTACGCCTCCGGCGGCGCCGCCGCCGTGCCCCTGACCATCCGCACCCAGCAGGGGTCGGGCCGGGGCAACGGCGTGCAGCATTCCCAGAACCTGGAAGCCTTTTTTTGCCACATTCCGGGCCTCAAGGTGGTAATGCCTTCGACACCATACGATGCGAAGGGTTTACTGAAAACCGCCATCCGTGATAACAATCCAGTCATGTTTTTTGAACACAAGATGCTCTATCAGACGCGCTCCGATGTACCTGAAGGGGAGTATACCATTGCGCTGGGCAAAGCGGATGTCAAGCAAACAGGTACGGACGTAACAATCATCGCCACATCGTGGATGGTATTACGGGCGTTGGAGGCAGCGGCGGAATTGGCGAAGCAGGGCATCAGCGCAGAGGTGATTGACCCGCGTACACTGGTGCCGCTGGATGAGGATACCCTTATCCAATCCGTGAAAAAGACAGGACGGGCAGTGGTCGTCCACGAAGCTCACGCCATGTGCGGAATCGGAGCGGAACTCGCATACATCCTGTCTGATCGGGCGTTTTCATACCTGGACGCACCTGTTAAACGGGTAACGGCCTTTCAGACGCCCATCCCCTATTCGCAAAAGCTAGAGAAGCTAACTGTACCGTCGGTCCAGCGCATTGCGGACGCCGCGAGGGAAGTGCTGTACATTTAGTGCCCGCCACAGCGATATATAGAAGAAGGAGAAAAAACATGCTTTATGATACCCTCAATTTTCCCTGTGAAGAATTTGGGGAAGGTGTTACAAGGCAGGTCCGCCTGATCGTCTCTCCGCAAACCACGGGGGAAGAACGTGTGTCCCTGGTATACACGATCGTACCGCCGGGGGCGGTATCCGAAGGGCATGTCCACCCGGATTATGACGAAT
>Ga0082212_10009435_pt1 | contig 12594 bp, 12 predicted proteins | sample TergutNt197P3_FD_71548 | JGI IMG/M metagenome (GOLD analysis project Ga0082212, IMG submission 71548) | Neocapritermes taracua P3 segment gut microbial communities from Petit-Saut dam, French Guiana - Nt197 P3 | ecosystem: Host-associated > Arthropoda: Insects > Digestive system > Gut ... | reverse complement strand
CCAAAACCCTAATTCGGGTCTTAGTGAACTGGCGGAGAAGGAGGGATTTGAACCCTCGCGACGGTCACCCGCCCTATTCCCTTAGCAGAGGAACCTCTTCACCACTTGAGTACTTCTCCGCGCCTCTTTTGGTGAACAACAAATATTGTAGCACACCCAAAACAAAATGTCAAGGGTTTGGCAAAAATTTTTTCGATTTCACCCTCTTGACTTTTATGAGCCTCGTTATCGTGTCCCGCTCGCCGTCGCCGAGCTTCATTTTTATGACCTGTATGTTCTTTGCCAAATCCGGGATGATCATATGCTCGAGCGCGTTGACCCTGCGCCTCAGCGTCTCGATCTCTTTCGCCAGGATCCGGCAGTTTTTTTCCGTGACGGTCAATTTTAAAAGCGTCGGCAGCAGGGCGCGTATGTCGTGCTCCGTTTTTGAAAGCAGCGGGCTTGACACCAGCGCGCTGGACGGTTTGGGCTGTTTGATTTCATAGCTTATGTCCGCCACCGAAACCCCCATCCAGTTTTTTTTGCCGATATCCGCCGAAATCAAAATCTCTTTCACCAAAAACAAATTTTCCACCATCTTGTAGGGGAACCCCGCCACGGAAAGCCCCGCCTGCGACGAATATATTTTTATCGCCAGATTGACCTGGCTGCGCAAGGCGTTCGTCTCTTTTGTCAGCGCGATGAACCTTCTCATCAGCTCGTCCTGTTTGTCTTTTAACAGTTTGTGCGCCTCTTTCGATGTTTTCAGCCGTTTCTTGAACTTTGAAAGCTCCATTCTGGTCGGCGTGACGTTCATTTTTGATCATCCTCCCCGTTTTGCCGCGTTCATCGCGGCAGATACTTTTCGATATGCTCATCGCCGATCCTTTTGAGCTCGCCGGGCGGCAGCATGGCCAGCAGATACCACGCGAGCCTCAGGCTGTCTTCTATCGAGCGGTTGTCGAAAAAATCCTGTTTTAAAAACTGCTGCTCGAACGCCTCGGCGAACCGCGCGTAGTCCCTGTCCAGCTCCGAGAGCGCGTTGTCGCCTAAAATCGCCGCGAGTTCCCTGGCGTTCATCCCCTGCGCGTACGCCGAAAACACCTGGTTCATCACCCCGGAGTGGTCTTCCCTCGTCTTGTCTTTCCCTATCCCTTTTTCTTTGAGCCTTGAAAGCGAAATCAAAGCCTCGATCGGCGGATAGATTTGCTTGTCGTGGAGTTCACGGGACAAAATGAGCTGTCCCTCCGTGATATATCCCGTCAGGTCGGGGATGGGATGGGTGATGTCCCCTTCGGGCATGGTGAGGATCGGGATTTGGGTGATCGAGCCCTTTTTGCCTAATATCCTGCCCGCGCGCTCATAGATCAGCGAGAGGTTCGTGTACAGATATCCGGGGTAGCCCCTTCTCCCCGGGATCTCGCGCCGGGCCGCCGATATCTCGCGCAGCGCCTCGCAGTAGGTCGTCATGTCGTTCATTATGACAAGCACGTGCATATCTTTTTCGAAAGCCAGAAATTCGGCGGCGGTGAGCGCTATTTTCGGCGTCACGATCCTTTCCGGCGCGGGATCGCTCGCCAGATTCAAAAACAGCACGGAATGCTCGAGCGCGCCCGCAGACCGAAAATCCCTGATGAAAAAATCCGCTTCCTCGAACGTTATCCCGATCGCCGCGAAAACCACCGCGAAACGCTCGCCGCCGCCCAACACTTTCGCCTGGCGCGCTATCTGCACCGCGAGCTCCTTGTGCGGCAGCCCGGCCTCGGAAAATATCGGCAGCTTCTGGCCCCTGACAAGCGTGTTCAGCAGGTCTATCGAAGAAATCCCGGTTTGGATAAATTCGTTCGGGTAATCCCTCGCCACGGGATTTATCGCCTCGCCGTTTATGTCCAATTGCTTTTCCGGTATGATCGGGGCGTCGTCGTCTATCGGGCGCCCGAGCCCGTCAAATATCCTGCCTATCATGGCTTCCGAAACGTCGAGCGAGAAAGGCCTGCCCATAAACCTGACCTTCGAGTCTTTCGGCTTTATGCCCGAAGTTCCCTTGAATATTTCTATCAGCGCCGTGTCCTCGTGTATCTCGATCACCTGCCCGCGCCTCGCCTCGCCGTTTGCCGTCATGATTTCGACAAGCTCGCCGTATGACGCCCCTTCGACTTTCACCACTTCGAGCAGCGGGCCGACCGCCTTCGAAATATTTGTGAATGATTTGATCATATTTTTTTTACCTTTCGGCCTCCCCGTCCTTGGAATCGAGCCCAAATTTTATTGCCTCCAACAGTTTCACGATTTCCCGGTCGGCGGAATCGACCGCCTCGATCTGGCTTTCCAAAACGAACTTCAATCGCGCCACCTTTTCCCTAAGCGGTTTTGTCTGCAGGTAATAATCCGAAAAACCGATGATTCCCCCTTCGATCAATTCGGACGAACGCCTGTAAAAACCGACGATCAGCCGAAGGATGGCGAACTGTTTTTTTTGCGACGAGTGGGCGTCGACCGCATTGAAGGCGTTTTGCTGCAGATAGTCCTCCCGGATCGATTTCGCGATTTCGAGCTTGAGCTTGTCGGCGTCGGATATCGAATCGAAACCCACGAGCTTGACGATTTCCATCAGCCGGCTCTCTTCGCGAAGCAGCCCCAAGGCCGCGGCTATGACCGCCGGTATGCCCTCGTCTACGAACCGGTCGTAATACAGGTGGGCCGCGTCGGCGTAAAGGCTGTATGAGCTCATCCAGTCGATCGAGGGGAAATGCCTCTGCCTGGCCAATGTGGCGTCCAATCCCCAGAAAGTTTTGACCACTCTGAGCGTGTTCTGGGTCACGGGCTCCGAAAAATCCCCGCCGGGCGGCGAAACCGCGCTTATTGCCGTCACGCTGCCCTCGCGCCCGTGGGGCCGCCCCATGGCGACCACCTTTCCGGCGCGCTCGTAATAATTGCTGAGCCTGCTGCCCAAATAGGCGGGGTATCCCTCATCCCCGGGCATTTCCTCCAGCCTTCCGGACATCTCGCGGAGCGCCTCGGCCCAGCGCGAGGTCGAATCCGCCATGATCGCCACGTCGTAGCCCATGTCGCGGTAATACTCGGCTATCGTTATTCCCGTATATATCGAGGCCTCCCTCGCCGCGACCGGCATATTCGAGGTGTTCGCGATCAATATCGTGCGCTCCATGAGGGGCCTGCCGCTCTTCGGATCGACGAGCGCCGCAAATTCGTTGATGACGTCGGTCATCTCGTTGCCGCGTTCCCCGCAGCCTATATACACCACTATATCCACGTCCGACCATTTTGCGATCTGGTGCTGGGTCACCGTTTTGCCGGCGCCGAAAGGCCCGGGGATCGCGGCGGTCCCGCCTTTCATCACGGGAAAAAAGGTGTCGATCACCCGCTGCCCCGTGACCAACGGCTCGCTCGGGCCGAGTTTTTCCCATATGGGCCGCGGCTCGCGGACGGGCCACTTCTGCATCATGCCGATTTTGTGGATTGTGTTTTCGTTGTCCTCGATTTCGCAGATGCCGTCCTCGATCGTATAGTCCCCTTCCTCGATTTTCAGGATCTTGCCTTTTAATTTGTGGGGGACCATTATTTTGTGCAAAATGCCGGCAGTTTCGGCCACAGACCCCAAAACGTCGCCCGAAGAGACGGACTCACCGGCTTTGGCGGCCGGCGTAAAATGCCAGATTTTTTCGCGGCTGAGCGCGGGGAGCTCTATGCCTTTTTTCAAAAAATCGCTCCCCGAAACTTTCAGATAGACGTCGAGCGGGCGCTGTATCCCGTCGAACATCTGCGCCAGCAGCCCCGGCCCGAGCTCCACCGAGAGCGGCTCGCCGAGGCTGATTAGCGGATCCCCGTAAGATAGCCCCGCAGTTTCCTCATAAACCTGGACGGACGCGATATCGCCGGTGATCTCGATTATTTCGCCGATCAGGTTGTGTTTGCCCACGCGGCACACGTCCAAAATGCCCGCGCCGCGCATATTGTCGGCGGTCACCAGCGGGCCCGCGACGCTTTGTATCTTTCCGATGTGTATGCTTTGCGCCATATTTTTACCACCCTATACGATATTCATCCCGACCGCTTTTTCCATCATTTCCCTCGTCATTTGGCCGGAATAGCTCGTCTCTTCCCCGTCCCCGCCTATGGGCACGAAGATCGGGGTCAGGCTGTCGCCGTATTTGTCGAGCATATCCTTGACCATAAAGCAAAATGAATCCTCGATATATATTATCCCGTAATTTTTATCTATCAATTCCTGCAGATATTCGCGCAGCGCGCCCTCGGAGCGGGGCGTGTAGGTCGTGAAGCCGAATTGCAGGAAGGGGAACAGAAGCGCTTCGCTCCCGATCACGCAAATTTCATAATTCATACGGTATCCTCATTCTTTTCTTTATTTCCCCGATGCTGTAGCCGCGCTGTTTTCCCGCGAGCAGTATCCTGATGTTCTTTATTTCCATGAACTTGTTGTAGAAATACGCGCATATCGGCTCGATTCCGAATGCCATGAGTTTGCATGCTTTGGTCTTTTCGATCAGGTAATTGTCGCCGAGCACGTCAAACTCATAAAATATCCGCTCCCTTTCCCCCGTTTTTTCCAAAGCTGCCCCGTATTTTTGCCACAGCGGAAATTCCGAAACCAGCTTTTCCAGCGCTTCGGGCTTGTCGGGTTCCGCGTTTTCGGCATATCGCAGGCATTCGCCGGGCGCAAAGCTCCCCTCTTCGGAAAAAGCCGCCGCAAAATATCCTTTCGGGGCCCCCGCCGCCAGGTATTGCAAAAACGCCGAAAGGTTGTACAGATCGATGCGGGCGGTCACAAACTCCGCGATTTCGGGGATCCCGAATTTTCCGGCCAAGCTTTTCAGCGTTTTGAAATACGTTTTGTCGAGTATGAAATCGATGCCGTACATATCCGCCGAGCCAAGCGCTTCAAAAAGGCCTGCGGTCAAAATCCCGTCGTCCAATATATTGTCCGATTTTTTGACTGTGGCGGAGCGTATGGTGGGGAGCGAATAGCTTCCGTAGGGCAGCGCCAAATCGTCGAAGCGTTTGCCGAAAAATCTTTCCTTCACGGCGAGCTTCATGTTGTGGATGTCATAATACAGGGCGAAAATGCGGAAAACGGGATCATTCGGGGCGATTTCCCGGAGCAGCTCGAAAGTGTCCCCCGTCAGTTCGTCGAGCATCGCGCCGCAGTTGCGGGCCTCCGCGTTTTTGTATGTGTGAAAATAGTTGATGGCGTTGAGTTCGTCGAGCGCGGCGGAAATCCCCTTCGCATTATACAGAATATCGTATTGAAATTTTTTTAGGAGCTTGCTGTCCTCGATGCAGACGATTGTGTTCGCGTGAGGGTAGATGTTCTTATCGCTCTGCCTCATTTCCAAAAACCTCTTTCATGATCGGCGCCGTCTGTCCGTTTTTTTTGTCCTGGATCAGGTCTTCGAACAGGCAGTTGTATTCGAGGCGCTCGTCGCTTAGCACAAACCCGCTTTTATGGGGTATGGCCTCGCCGGATGAAATGACCTCTATGTCCGCGTTCCCGCTTTCCTCTATGGCTTTTTTTATGTCTTTTTCGCCGAGTTTGCCCTTTGACAGTTCGCCGGGATGCAATCGGTAGCGACCTTTCAGGTCTTTGATTACGGATTTGAACATCCCCAGCAGCTCCTCTTTTGGGATATTCTTCAGTTTTTCCGCCGCCATGTCGAATATCTCGTCTATCAGGCCGTGCTGATATGTGAGCACCTCGCGGTTCAGGCGGCTGCTTATCCGCTCTATTTGGCGGGCGTACTCATGCTCGCCGTGTTTTTTCAGCATTTCGCGGCGTTTGGCGAGCTCATCCGAATAAATCCTTATCTCTTCCGCGGCGTTTTCGTCGATTTCGTTTTTTATCTGCATATACCGCGCGCTCGCGTGCTGCTCGGCATCCGCGTTGATTTTTTGGATTATCGCCTGGATCCCTTCCTTCATAAGACCGCATTCACCCTCTTTTCTTTTTCAAACCAAGATGATCAAAACGGAAATGACAAAGGCGAAAATGGCGTAAGTTTCGATCATCGCGGAATACAAAACACCCTTGGTCGAATGCTCGGGCTTTTTGGCGAGTATCTGTATCCCCGCCGCCGCGATTGAGGATTGGTGTATCGCCGTGAAAATCCCGGCTATGCCCATGACGGCGCCCGCGCCCAGATTCCTTACGGCGAGCGCCAAACTGAGCTCGTCGGTCAGGTTCATGAATATCAAAAAGCCCACGATAAAACCGTACAGCCCCTGGGAGGCGTGCATCATGTACAGAACCAAGGACTGGCCGAATTTTTCGGGCTGCTCCGAAATCAGGGCCGAGGTGGCCTTGCCTATCACCGAAGCCCCCTTGGCCGAACCTATGCCCGGCAGCACGACCGCCAAAAAAATGCCGACGATGGTCAAAATGAGCGGCAAATTTTCAAAAAACATCTGCAAATAACCCTTTCTGTGATTTTAGGAATCAATCGTTATCGGCATCGGAAATGATGACATTTTTTTCCGCCGCCTTGAACGGCTCGAATTTTTTTCCGCCGCCCGTGTAAAATTTGTTGAAGAACTCTATGAACTGCAGGCGGATCCCGTGGACATACGCGGAAAGCATCGACAAGACTATATTGAGCCCGTGCAGCACGACCGCCAGGACGATCCCTACGCTAAATCTTGCAGGCAGCGGCAAAAAAACGATGATCGTGTTAAACGCCAAAGCCACGCTGCCCCCGGCCACCCCCAAGGCCATCAGGCGGGTATAGCTCACGAAATCCCCGAAATATGAAGTGGCCCCGTAAAGCGAGTACAGCCCCTTGCCGATCCCGGCATACCAGCGCCGTCCGTATTTGACGGCGGGGAGAGCTATTGTCATCGCCGCGCCCGCGCCCAAAATGGCCGCCCCTGCCCAAAAGAGGATGTCGCCGGCAAAAAAGGGGGCAAAGGCGGGCAAAATCATCATTCCGCCGCCCAACAAGCTCAAAAACCACGCCAGCCCGCCGGTCGCCATCTCAAAATATTGTTTCAGCTTGATTTTGTTAATCATCTGCATGACGAGCCCGACCATGATATGCAGATATCCGAGCGCAATCGACATAAAAATCATCGGGACGATATCGCCGGGCACGGAAAGCAGCGCGAATGGCAGTTTCATGCCGCAAAAAGATCCGAAAACAAGCCCCCAGCCCATCATGGGAAACGACAGGTAAAACAAAAAGTCGATGAAACTTCTTGTGCTCCGCTTCGGTTTCAAAAATCTTTTTATGAAGAGCCCGACCAAAAACACCGCCAGGCCGTATCCGGCGTCGGCGACCATAAGCCCGAAAAATATCGCATAGAACGCCGTCATGACCGGGGTGGGGTCGAGTTCGTCATACTTGGGCAGGCTGTACAGCTCGGTCAGCCGTTCATAGATGGTCACAAGCCTGTTGTTTTTGAGCTTTATCGGAATTTCGGCTATATCTTTTTCCCTCGCGGGGCCGATTTTCACATCGTAGTCTTCGGCCAAAATGCGCTCCGACAGCAATTTTTCGAACCGCCCGCGCCTTTCCGCGACGATCCATCCGTCTATCTCTATATTGTCCTCATCATAGGTGATTTCAAGCGCTTTCTTTTTGCATATCAACAGATTCAGGATATAGTCCTCGGCGATGGCGAGCGCCCGATCATATTTCTCCTGCTTTTCGATCAGGCGGGCAAGCTCCGCCTCGCGGGCCACCAGCTCCGCCTCTTCCGCCTCGAGCTGCGCCTTGGCTTCGGCCTGGGGCAGCTCGAACGGATAATTTTCGGCCGAAAAAGAAAACTCGTTGATCAGCACATTCAATTTTTCGGTTTCGCCCACATGGAACACAAGCAAAAAATATGCCCTGTCGCCATCCTCGGCGACCAGCTCGAAACTTATGCCGTCTTCTTCGTTTTTTGCCAGATTCTCCGAAAATTCCGAAACGTGCTTCGTGTGCACGGAGCCAAACAGCGCCGCCGACCTGTTCAGTTTGGCGAAATCGAGCGGGCTGGCGCCGAGTCGCTCCCAGATTTTCAGCTTTTCAAACAGATGCGCGATCTCATGGCGCCTCGCCCTGTTGTCCTTGAGATGCCGATCGGTCAAAATCACCTCGTCTGTGATCTGTTTCCAGCCGCTCTTTTCGACGTGCTCCGTCAGTTCGGCCATGCTGAGCCTTATTTCCCCCGCGTTTTTCAAAAAATCGAGCATATTCGTCGATTCGCGCCCTTTGAGGATGCCGGAGGCCGCGTGGATATCCTGCAGGTTTTTTTCCGCTTCCCTGATTTCCCTGTCGATCTCGGCTTTTTTTGCCGGGGGTATCGACGATTCGAAACCCGTTTCGATGTGTATGCCCTGAAAGCCCTGCATCAGATGCAAGACTTCGTCCAAGCGCGCCGCTTTAAAGCTCAGGGCGAGCTTTTCCATTTTGACGACCGCCATAAGCCGCCAGCACCTCCTCCTTCAGCCGTTCGCTTATCGCGTCCGCTTTTTTTTGCTGGCTGGTTCTCAGCCGTTTTTTTTGTTCGGCGGCTTTCGCCTCCATCTTCCGGCCGTCTTCCAAAAGCGTCTGTTCGAATTTTTCCTTTTCCGAGCTCTCGAAGGCGCGCCAGTCCCCTTTCAGCGCCTCGATGTATTCTTCGCGCTTTTTTGTCTGCTGCCCGGAATATTCGTCGGCTTTTTTCGAAGCGTTCGCAAGCGCCGCATGATAATCGTTTTCCGCTTTCAGAAGCGCGGACAAAATATTTTCGTTCAGTTTTACGCCCTCCCGCTTCGCATCAGTTCAAAATCTCGTCGAACGCCTCATTTATCTTCGCGATGTCCTTGTACGCCTTTTCCTCGCGTTTTTCGTACATGGATATGAAATCGGTCTTCCTGTTGCGGTACAGGTTCATTATTTCCTCGTTGTAGCCCCCGATCTGATACAGCCAGCCGAGGTCGTATATCTTCGAGTCGAAAATCAGATCGAGCATCTCTTCGCTTTCTTCGTCCCTGATGTATTTGCCCTTGAGCGCTATGTCGTAATACGCGGGCCTCATCGTGTACATCGACTCGGCGGCCATGGCTTCAAGCAGCGCGCCTGTGCGGGATATGTCCTCCTGGGCCACCGGCACGCACATGAAGCCCGAATGCCAAGAACTCACCGTGCTGTAATAATTTTCCTGCGAAGTTTCGAGTTTGGGGTATGGTATCACTCCGAAATCGACTTCCATGGCGCGCAGCCTCACGACCAATTCCATGATTTGGATATAGAACAGCCCCTGGTTGTTTTCGAACATCGCATTCGTTTTTTCGCCGCCCCAGTCTTCGCGCTGGTACATGAAAGCATGATCTTTATCCAAAACGAAATTTATGTACGTGTCAAAAGATTTCAAAACCCGCTCGCTTCGCAAGGTGAGCTCGATTTCCCCGGAACCGTTGATTTTGGCGCACCTTTCCCCTATGGAGTTAACCGTGCCCATCATGGTGTCGTCCCAAACCAAGGCTCCGTAAAGGTCGTCAAATCCCATTTTGCCGTCGCCGTTAAGATCGCTGCCGATTTGCGCCCCCATTTCGGCGAGCTTGTCGTAAGTCCATTCGCCGCGCCTGACCAAATCATACGGCTGTTCGAACCCGTGATCCTTTATCAGCTTTTTGTTGAACAAAATGGCGTAAGTGGCTTCGTTGACCACATTGCTTATATCCCCCGAAGTGTAGAACATTTTGTTGTTTATCATCAGGTCGCGGTTGGCTTTCTGGTCCCACCAGGGTTTTGACAGATCCAATGGGGCCATATTGTTCATATCCACGAGAAAGCCCCCTGAGGCCATGTTGCAAGTCGCATATCCGGCGAGCATGGATGCGTCGTAGGTGTTGTCCCCGGCTGCTATGGAATTTTTTATCAGCTTTTGCGCCGCGGGCCTGTCCATTCCGTCCACGGCTTCCATTTCGATGTTTTTGATTTGTATGTTGTACTTTTCTTCCACATACGCATTTCTCTTGTATATGGCGTCATTGATCACGTCGCCGTTTTCTTCTTCCGCTTCGAAATCGTTCCAGACTGCCGCGCCCGTTACCGCATTCACAGAAACTAATATCGTGAATTCGTAGCCGCCGTAATCAGCCGCCGGTACATCGGGTTCCAATTTTGCGTTCTCGCTTGGCTGTTCGGGGCCGGCGCTATCTTCGCCTCCGGAATTTCCGGAATCGCCGTCTGCGGGCTTGCCGCTGTCGGAGCCGGATTCGCTTTTCGCGCATGAAACTGCGGCGGAGGCCATCAGCGCCAAAATCAAAAAGAACGCGAGCATTTTAATCTTTTTCATACATTACCGTTTCCTTCCATGAATTTATTTTAATTTTTCAAAATAATGGACAAAAACAAATATTTATGCTATAATTATACCATGTCTTTTTGGAATATATAATTCCAAAATGTAAAAATTTTAAGGAGAAAATATAAAATGGGTTTGGTGACGATGAAATCGATATTGACGGAGGCAAAAAAACGCCGCTATGCGGCGGGGGCGTTCACTTTCGGCTCGCTTGACAGCGCTTATGCGATAATCGATGCGGCGAACAGCGCAAATATGCCCGTGATACTCCAGGCGGGCCCGCTTGAATGCGACTACGCAGGCATTTTTGAACTCGCCGAAATAGCGAGGTTTGCCCAAAGGCGCGCGAAAACGCCGGTCGCGCTCAATTTGGACCACGGCGACACGATAGAACTCGCCAAGCAGGCGATAGAGGCGGGTTTCACTTCCGTGATGATAGATGCGTCTAAATTCGAGTACGAAGAAAATGTCAAAATCACAAAAGAAGTGGTGAAAATGGCCGCCCCCGCAGGGGTGAGCGTGGAGGCGGAACTCGGCAGGATCGGGGGCGCGGAGGGGCTAATCGACGTATCGGATGCCGAATCCACCCAAACCGACCCCGACGAAGCGGCCGAATTTGCGGCGAAGACCAAAATCGACGCATTGGCGGTGGCCATAGGCACCGGGCACGGGTTCTACAAAAAAGCGCCGGTGCTGAACATAGGGCGGCTGAAACAGATAGCGGCGAAAACGGAAGTGCCGCTTGTTTTGCACGGGGGTTCGGGCACTCCGGAAGATCAAGTGCTCGAATCGATAAATTGCGGCATCGCGAAAGTCAACATATGCACGGAATTTTTGGCCGCGATGGGCAAGGCGTTCGCCGAGTGCCAAACAGCCGAAAATTTCAGGTACAGCTATCCCGCCCTGTTCGAACCCGCCAAAAATGCGGGGAGCGGGCTGGCGTATGAAAAAATCATGTTCTTTGCAAACGGATTTGGGAAATAAAAGGACCCGGCGCATATTTTTGCGCCGGGTTTTTTCGCTGTGCAGGTTCATTTGCCGACTACAGGCAGCCAAATTTCCCAAATGTAATCTTTTGATCCGGCATCGCCGCTAAAATACACGTCGAGATTCGGCGCCGATTCATCGCGTTTGTACCCGCTTGCGGGCAGCCATTCGGCCAATACTCTTGCATATGCTTCGTCATGCTGATGTTTTCCCACCGACGAATTTACGGAAAACACAACCCATGTCGCAGCGGGTATGGTTTTGATCGACAATTTTGCGCCTTTTGGCTTTTCGCCTTTATGCTCCGCTCCGATTATCGCTTCTGTTTTGCCGTCGATTGAATGGAAATCAATAGCCACAACTTGCCAAAACGGCGGCGTGTAATAATTTGGGATTTGATTCTCCCAAGAGCTCCGGGGGTTTTTCACAAAATACGATTCGATTTTGTAAAATTCGTTCACCAACGAGGGCAGGATGTATTCCGAAGCCATTTCTTCGTCTGTTATATGTCCCAATAGGCCCATGATGTCAAAACTTTCTTTTTTCTCGATTCTGAAATTCATTTCGCTTCCTCCTTTTATGGCGAGCACGAAGCTGATTGCAGGATATGTCTTAAAGGAAACGCTCGTTTTGCGGGCGGACACAGGCGGTGCGCCGTGCAGATCTTTAAACGCCCGCGCAAACGTAGCTTGCGATTCATAGCAGTATTTCAAGGCGATTTCCACGATTTTGCCGCCGCCGCCCTGAATGTCGAAAACGGCCTGCGACAATCTTCTTCGGCGGATATATTCTGAAACGGACATTTTCGCCATGAATGAAAATATGCGCGAAAACTCATATACCGAACAGCCGGCGATACGCGCCAGCGATTCGTATTTTATCGGCTGCGTCAGATTTTTTTCGATATATTTCAAGACTTCGTTCATCCCCTCCAACCAGTCCATGCCAACTTCGCTCCTCTCGCATATTTATTATACAAGGCCGCAAAATATTTGTCTTTGCATCTCTTGCTTTTTTCGGATAAAGCATGGCGGATAATAATTGCGGGGTCACACGAACTTGTATTCGGAACGCTTGGAAAAACCTCATTTTGAGACTTTTCCAAATGTTCCGAACAATTATTCTTCAACGATTTTTGTTTTGGGGAATTTTCGGTTTTGCGCCTTGCAAATCCGATCATATTTTGAGTTTATTCGTCACAACTTGGATTTTGTCGGGGAATTTGGAATTCAACTATTGCTCATTTTTTCTATAAATGCCTCTAAATTCTTCTGGACCGCGGGCGCATTCTTTTCATAAAAAGAGGCGAAATTCGTGTTTCTC
>Ga0082212_10009434_pt1 | contig 12595 bp, 11 predicted proteins | sample TergutNt197P3_FD_71548 | JGI IMG/M metagenome (GOLD analysis project Ga0082212, IMG submission 71548) | Neocapritermes taracua P3 segment gut microbial communities from Petit-Saut dam, French Guiana - Nt197 P3 | ecosystem: Host-associated > Arthropoda: Insects > Digestive system > Gut ... | reverse complement strand
TGATCTTCCCCGTGGCCAGCCCGGCGGCCATCCCGGCCACGAGGCCCGCGATCTCGTCCGGGGGCATCTCGGCGCTGTAGGTCCAGTTCAGGCGGGTCATGGCCTTGTCGTTGAACACGATGCCCTTCTCGAACTCGTAGTCCATCTCCGCCGCGCTGCAATCGACAGCGTTGATGGCCGTGGCGTTGATGTAGGCGAAGTCGGCCTGCTGCGTGGTGTTGTACCGCACGTTGAGGGGCCACAATGCCTCCAGTGTTGGATAGGCATTGTTTCGCAGCGCCTTGCCCGCCACCTCGGACGCCATCTGGCACCCCACCCAGGCCGAGCAGATCCCCTCGCCCACCCACTTGTTCATGCACGCGGCGTCGCCCAGGGCCACAAAGCCGTTGTCCACCAGGGAGTACGGCGGGCGGCGGTAGGGCAAACTGCCCCGCTCCTCGCGGATGACCTCCCCCTCGGGCATCTCCACGGCGGCGAGGAAGCGCTCCATGCACTTCTCGGCGTATTCGAACGACAGCGCCGCCCCCACGCCGATGATGGCCTCGTCCGGCCGCTCCGCCATGCCAATCCAGCCCTTGAAGTACGCCCAGTGCTCGGCGCGTTTCGGCGCGTCGCGCTCGGGGTGCGCCAGCTTGAGGAATTTCAAAATCACGAACATGCGATCCCGCGGGCCGACCTCGAAGTCCTCCACCGGGGTGGGCTTGCGCAGTGCCCTGCGCGCCACCGCCGCCCCGCCCGAGCAGTCCGCCGTCAGCCGCGCATAGACCGTGATCTCCCCGTCCGGGCCGGTCAAATGCGCGCCGCGCACGCCGTGCTTGCAGTAGACCAGGTCCTTGAACCTCGTCTCGTCCAGGAATTCCACGCCTGCCTCCCGGCACCACGTGCGCATCCGTTGAATGAACGCCGGCAGCGCGCACACCAGGAAGGGGTAGTCGGCGTAGACGATCGTCTGGCCGGGATCGCCGCGCCTCATGTACTGCCCCGAGGGCGGGTAGTAGCTGCCGTCGGGGAACTCGCCCAGGTAGTCCGCGTCGCCGGGCGCGGGGCAGGGGATGCCGAGCTCGGCGAATTTGGGCTTGTCCACGTGGAACACGGGCAGGTGCCCGCCGATTTTGTCTGCGGGCAGGACGTCGGCCACGACCACCTTGTAGCCCTGCGCGGCCATCTCGTGCGCGAAATAGCAGCCCGTGGTGCTGCCGCCGATGATCAGAACGTCACAGTGCAAAGCCATAGGGAATCCTCCTAAATATGTTTGACGGTCAGGTTGTTATTATCTAAAAGAGGAGCCAAGGCCAGTAAAGCAGAACCCCAATAATCTTTAGCCAGGTTCCGTCGTAGCTCCATCCCAGTAAAAACGAAACTCTCCGCATACCCTCAGTGGAGAATAGGCTCTTATCAACGGTTTTGTCGAATTCGTGGATGCTGATATCCAGCCTATCACTTGGTTTGCCTCCATCGTCGATGGCCTGCAATACACCGGCTCTAAGGCTATATTTTATCCCATCAAAAACGACAGTAAGCGAGTCAAGATCTCCGTAAATGGTAAGCTGTGAGCTGGCTGTTATCTCTTTTGGCTTCAACAGGGCGATGTATTTCGACATATCTGCCTGTCGTATTTTCCGATAGGCATTGTGCGCTGGGAAAACGCGCCGTGTTTCATTACTTTAGGATCAGATCATACCCAAGATCATACCCATTGTAACGAGAAATAGCATATTCGCCGTTCTGGTGTGCGATTACATACGTAATAGAGCTGGGATAAGTCAACCAAGGTTTACACTCAATGGTATAATCCCCCCGCAAATCCTCCATAGCCTGCACAAACAGGGCCCGGCCCTCGGCCTCGAGCTCCTCCTGCGTTGCCTGCGGCACAAGCTCCTCGGCCTCGAATGCTTCCTCCTGCGTTTCGGCCACGTCCATTTGGGCGGTGCCCCCCACGCCGAACCCGCACAGCAAAATGACAGCTAACAACAATGTCAACAATTTTTTCATGGCCATAACCACCTTTCTTGTCCATTATATACCGCCCTATGAAAAAATGCAAGATTATTTTTCAGCGCTTGATTGCATTTTCTTCCCCATCCTGCTATAATAGACTAAATTACTTTTGGAGGCGTGTGAAATGACAACCATCCTCGCGGGCACCTTCACCCTGCTGGGCGCGGGCGTCCTGGCGCCCTACATCGTCCTGCGCATCAGGAAGCGGCTCGTGCCCGGCATCATCTTCAAGATCGCGGCCAGCATGCTCTTTCTGTTCACTACGGGGGCCAGCGTGTTGACGAGCTCCGGCGCGCGGTGGGAGCACTATAAGTACTTATTCCTCGGCGTGCTGTTCGGGCAGGTCTGCGGCCTGCTGGGCGACTACTGGCTGGACATGAAGGACATGGAGCCCGCGCACCACGACACCTACGTCTTCGCGGGGTTCAGCTCGTTTTTGATCGGGCACCTGTTCTTTATCGCGGGGCTGCTGGCGACTTACGGCTGGGGCGTGCAGACCCTGCTGTTCATCCTGGGTGCGGGCTTTTTGCTGTGCGCCGCCGTGCTGGCCACCGAGAAGCCCATGAAGCTCAACTACGGCAAATTCAAGGCGATCGCCGCGGGCTATACCGCCGTGTTCGGCATGAGCGTGGCCGCCGCGCTGTTCAGCTGGCTCTACGGTGGGCGCAGCACCCAGGCCCTGGTGATGAACATCGGCCTGGTCGTCTTCCTGCTCAGCGACCTGGTGCTCAGCGGCACCTTCTTCGGCGAGGGCAGGGACAGGCCCGTCGACTACGCCCTGAATTATGTCTTCTACTACGGCGGGCAGTTCACGATTGCGCTGTCGCTGCTGTGGCTGGGGTGACAAATAGTCGCGGCTTCGCCTCCGGGCTTGACACCGGCCATGCAGCGCGCTATAATGACAATATCCTCGTTCATATACCGCAACGGTTTCTGGCGGGAGAACCATTGACTACAAGCATTTAGAAAGGAGGAGCAAACCATGGGATTGTTAGATCTATGGTCCATTTTCAGGGTTTATGTAATACACTGCTAATCTCATTATTTACAAGTTGCTAATCACCTTGCAGGTGCAGGTGAATACAGCATCTGAAAATTGGGTTCTCCCGCTAGTTGCACATGTCGGACGGAAAGGATTTGCACATGCTGCCACATGCCAACTTAGATGACGCCCCCGTTCCGATATACTTTCTCATGATGCTTTCCGGGCTGCTGTTCGCGCTTATCGTCACGCTGGTCAAGCACAAGGCGTTTGGCCTGAGAATCCGGGATATCCTGCGCATCATCGTGTATATGGGAATCGGATCGATGATGGGGGCAAGGCTGTTCAAGGTCGTTGTGCAGGCGATACAGCATGGCGGCGAGCCGGGCTTTTGGACAGCGGACAATTTGCTTAGCATAATCAAAGGCGCCGGCGTATTTTATGGCGGCCTGATTGCATGCATAGGTACGGTTGCTTTGTGCGCGAAGCTTCACCGCATGGACAGGAAAAACGCGTTCAACGTTTTGGCCTATGCCTCGCTCGCCTTCCTGAGCCTGTCGCGTATCGGATGCTACTGTGCGGGTTGCTGCTATGGCATCACCCTGGCTGACGGCACGCTTTTCCCCGTCCAGCTGGTCGAGGCGGGGTTCTGTTTCGCGGCGCTGCTGGCTTTCCTGGTCGTCCGGCCCGAACGCCGCTGGCCGGGCCTTCCGTTGTTCCCTGTCTACTTGATCGTTTACCCTGCCGGTCGTTTTATCCTCGAGTTCTTCCGGGGCGACGCCGAACGCGGCGTCTGGATATTGTCAACCTCCCAATGGGTCGGTTTGGCGCTCATCGCGCTGGCAATTGTCTGGCTGAAGAAAAGAAATCCGCCGTCCTCCGGTCTGGAGCTCGCGCCGGAGGCAGGCGGGGAGAACCCGGCAAATACTGTCTCCGCTTTTATCGTTTGACGATAAATTTTTATCGAGAAACAATAAACACATTTATCGAGAAACGATAAAAATGCCCGCCAAAAAATTTTTCTTGACAAACCCCTCTTCCCGTGCTATAATCCCTTTTACAACCAAATACCCCCAAAGACGATGAAGGAAAGAAAGACGCATCGAACCGGGTTACGGAACTGAAGTTCCGGTCAGAGAGTCGGCGGTTGCTGCGAGCCGATGCCCTGCCTTGCGTGTATAACTCGTTCCGGAGTCGCCTGCCTGAACGGTGAACCAGAGGTTCACCTCAAGTAAGGCAGGCCGTGTGACGACGTCAAATGTCAGGGCCTTGTTAGAGGTCCGCTGAGGACAGGACTTGCGTTCTGTTGAAGCAGGGTGGTACCGCGTGGAGTATTTAAAATTCCTCGCCCCTGAATTGCGTTTTTTACGTGATTTGGGGGCTTTTTGTTGAACACAAAACAAGGAGGAACACACACATGAAACTCGCATTCTCCACCATCGGCTGCCCGGGGCTGGACTGGGACGAGACCTGCAGGCTGGCGCGCGAGCAGGGCTTCGCCGGCTTCGAGGTGCGCGACCTCGGGCCACGGACGCTGACCTACGACAAGTTCTCCAGCTCCAACAAGGCGGCCACCCGCGCCGAGCTGGAGGCCCAGGGGCTGCGCCTGACCTGCTTCTCCATCGGGAACGACGTGCGCGGCGAGGCTCCCGACCGGCGCGGCAATCTCCTGGACCCGGAGACGGCAAAATGCGCCCGCGAGACGGCGCGGCACTACATCAAGATGGCGGCCGGGCTGGGCTGCCCCTATGTGCGGCTGCAGATCGACGACTACTTCAAGAGCGACACCGGGGACGACGCCACGGTGCTGGGCGCGCTGGAGGAGCTGGTGCCCTTCGCCGACGTGCTGGGCGTGACGCTGCTGGTGGAGACCAAGGGCGTCTACAGCGACACGAAGCGCCTGCGCACGCTGCTGGCGCGGTTCCGCAGCAACGCGGTGGGCGCGCTGTGGGACGTGGACCACACCGCCCACAGCGCCGGCGAGACCCCCGCCCAGACCGTGGAGAACCTCGGCGGGCTGATCAAATACGTCCACCTGCGGGACAGCCGCGTGCAGGCCGATAAAGCCGAATATCGCAGGGGCGGGGCGGCATATCGCTCTGCCGGGGGCAGGCCCATCCGCATGGGGGAGGGCGACGTACCTGTCGCGGAAGCGATGCTGGCCCTGCGCTCCATCGACTTCGGCGGCGTGCTGAGCTTCGAGTGGCGCGGGCGCGTCAGCCGCCGCAAGGCGGGCGAGGCCAGCGGCGATTTTGTCAGGCGTGCGGCTGAGCCCTTCCAGGATTTTGCGCGCTATATGGCGGCGCATTTCGGGGGGTTGCTGGCCAGCGGTACGCTCACCTATGACAACCTGCGCCGCGACGGCGGGAAGTATTTCTGGCCGAAGAACACGATCATCGAGGCCACGATGCCCCAGGTGCTCGACCGCGTGTGCAGGTCCTTCCCGGACCAGGCCGCCTTCCACTACAACAGCCTGGAGCAGGCCAGCCGGTACTACCGGGAGCACGTGCGCCCGGATGGCTACCATGCCACGTACAGTGAATTCCGCGAGGACGTGGACACCTTCGCGAAGGCCCTGATCGCCATGGGCGTGTGCCGTGGAGACAAGGTCGCCATCTGGTGCCCGAACCTGCCCGAATGGTTCATCACGTTCTGGGCGGCGGTGAAAATCGGCGCGGTGCTGGTGACGGTCAACACGGCCTATAAGGACCGCGAGATGGAGTACCTGCTGCGCCAGAGCGACACGCGCCTGCTGGTGATGTCCGACGGGGTGAAGGGCAGCGACTACACGGCGGTGATCCACCAGATCTGCCCGGAGCTGCGGGGGATGAATGGCTCGAAGGACCTCTACAGCGAGCGCTTCCCCATGCTGCGCGGCATCGTCACCATCGAGAGCGAGCAGCCCGGCTGCATGACCTGGAGGGAGGCCCTGGCCAGGGCCGGCGACGTGGACGACGCCGTGTTTGATGCACGCACGAATGAGATCGACGCGCACGACGTGTGCAACATGCAGTACACCTCTGGCACCACGGGCTTCCCCAAGGGCGTGATGCTCACGCACTACAACATCGTGAACAACGGCAAGTCCATCGGCGACTGCATGGACTTCTCCACCGCCGACCGCCTGATGATCCAGGTGCCCATGTTCCACTGCTTCGGCATGGTCCTCGCGATGACCGCCGCCATGACCCACGGCACGTCCATGTATCCCATCCCGGTGTTTTCGCCGCGCCTGGGCCTCAAGTGCATCAACGAGGAGAAGATCACGGCCTGCCACGGCGTGCCGACGATGTTCATCGCCATGCTGGGCCACGAGGACTTTGACAGGACCGACTTTTCCCATATGAGAACAGGCATCATGGCCGGCTCGCCCTGCCCGGTCAAGGTGATGCAGGACGTCCTGGACAAGATGCATATGAACGAGATCACCATCGTGTTCGGCCAGACGGAGAGCTCCCCCGGCTGCACCCAGAGCCACACCACGGACTCCATGGAAGTGCGTACGGGCACGGTGGGCCGCGCCCTGTTCGGCGTGGAGTGCAAAATTGTGGACCCGGAGACCAACGAGGACCTGCCCGACGACACCGACGGCGAGTTCGTCGCGCGGGGCTACAACATCATGAAGGGGTACTACAAGATGCCCGAGGCCACCGCCGCCGCGATTGACGCCGAGGGCTGGCTGCACACCGGGGACCTGGCCCGCCGGGACGCCGACGGCAACTACAAGATCACCGGGCGCATCAAGGACATGATCATCCGGGGCGGGGAGAATATCTACCCCAAGGAGATCGAGGATTTCCTGTATACCCACCCGAAGGTGAGCGACGTGCAGGTCGTCGGCGTGCCCAGCCGGGCCTACGGCGAGGAGATCATGGCCTGGGTGATCCTCAAGCCGGGTGAGACGTCCACCGAGGACGAGATGAAGCAGTTCGTGCTGGACCACATGGCCAAGCATAAAGTCCCGAGCTATGTGCATTTTACCGACGGCTTCCCCATGAACGCGGCGGGGAAGATCATGAAGTACAAGATGCGCGAGGCGGCCGTGGAGCTGCTGGGGCTGCAGAATGAAAGTAAGATTGTGACGGCGTGAGGGAATATGATGATCATCGACGCCCACGTCCACCTCTACCCGGACGCCATCGCGGCGAAGGCTTCCGGCAGCATCGGCTCGTTCTATGAGATGCCCGTGCGCCACGACGGCAGCGCCCGCGCCCTGCTGGACGCCTGCGAACGGGCCGGCGTGGAGAAATGCGTGCTGTGCGCGGTGGCCACGGCCCCGGCGCAGGTGGGCTCCATCAACAAATTTTTGGCGGGGGAGAAGGCGCGCCTGGGCTATGCGGCCCTGTGCGCGCTGCACCCTAAAATGACCGAAGCGCAGCTCGCCGAGGCACTGGATTTCGCCCACGCCAACGGCTTTACCGGGGCCAAGCTGCACCCGGACTGTCAGCGCTTCCGGGCGGACGACCCGCAGGTGTTCTTCCTCTATGAGGCGCTGGCGGCTGCCCGCCTGCCCCTGCTGCTGCACGCGGGGGACAGCCGCTACGACTGCTCCTCCCCGGCGCGGGTGGCCAACGTGGCAAAGGCTTTCCCCGGCCTGACGCTCATCGCCGCGCACCTTGGCGGCTGGAGCCAGTGGGAGGAGGGCGCCCGCCTGCTGCCGGGTTGCGATAACGTGCTTGTGGACACGTCCAGCTCGCTGTACGGCCTCACGCCCGGCCGGGCCCGGGAGATCATACGGGCGTTCGGCGCGGAAAGGGTGCTGTTCGGAACGGATTTCCCCATGTGGGACGCCGCGGACGAGCTGGACCGGCTGTGCGGGCTGGGGCTGACCGGGGAGGAGATGGAGATGATTCTGTGGAGGAACGCGGCGGGGGTGTTCTTCGGGGGGAGTGATGCGAAATTTCACAAAAAAACCTTGCTTTTCAGTGAGGGTTTGTGCTATACTGAGCGTACTAAGTATGGATCCAAGATTTAAGAGGAGGAATACAGCATGAAAAAAGTTTTCGCAATCCTGTTGACAGCGGCTATGCTTTGTTCGTTCGCGTGCATCGGGGCCTCGGCGGAGGATAGGGCTATCGACCAGGCGCTCTTGGAGGAGGCGCTGGGGTACATCGCGCAGGTACGGGACGCCATCAACAGCGGCACGTTCACCATCAAATGGCGTTCGCAGTCTTCCGGACTGGATGTCTGGGTCTACGACAGAGCAAACGATCGGAAGCTCTATGAGTTCGGCAAGGAGTTTTTCGGGCCTTTCGGGGGGCTCGCGCAATTGCTCCTGGGCTCCAGAATACGGGCGTACATGATTGGAACAAAAAAATATGTGTCGCTTCCAGAGCGTTCAGTTCACAGTGATGACCTGTCCGGCATCTCCTTGGCCAGCTTTCTGGGCTTCTATATGGAGCGAACCCTCAATTGCTATGTGACCGAAAACGAAGTCCTTTCCGTGACCAGGGATGGAAATCGAATCACCTTGTCCACCCCCGACAGGACATTTGAATTCACGGACGGGGCGTTCACGTATTACAAGAAGACAGAATCCGGACTCTTTATAGAGCACCGCATCGAATCCTTTTCCCCCATAGCGGACCAGAGCTATTTCAGCACCGAAGGGATGCGGGAGATCAAACTCGGCTGGCTTGGATTTATACTGTAAAACGCTCCCGCAGCACAGAGGAAAAGCCCGGTGGGATTGCTCCTGCCGGGCACGTTTTATGCCGTTTGCGCTTCCTCCACAGTGATGTCGGTCCCCGCCGCCGCCTCGCCGTCACTGTTCACCTGCTCCTCCGGGTGCTGCGCCAGATCCCTGTATTCCAGCGCGACGATTCGCTCGCAGGTCTCCACGAAGTTACGCTTCTTCCCGTTCGTGCCGCGCCACAGGCCCTTGTATATCCCACCGGCGATGAAGATGTTGCGCTCGGCAAAGAGCTTGTCGCGCAGGCCGAGATATTGCAGCCAGCGCTCGCGGAACTTGCACGCTGCGTTGACGCCGCTCACGGTGGCCACGGCCGCACTGAGCAGCGCGCTGAACACCTTGGTGTAGCCCGGCTCGCCCGGCGCCTCCGAGATCAGCAGGACCACCGCGATCATGGCCGACCAGGTGATCTGCAGGATGGTCAGGCAGGTGTAGCAGGCGGACGAGACCGTCGCCTTGCTGTGGTAGCTCTGGATGGTGGGGTCCACCCGGTCGCGCAGATAGGCCTCGCCGGCAGAGCCTAAGGGCTCCTTGCGGGAGACCATGGGCCCAAAGGCCTGCATGAGGCCCAGCTTTTTGCGCATGTCGCGGCGCTGGGCGATATAGAACAGCAGGGCGGCGATGGCCAGGGCCGCCGGCAGCGCCCCGGCGAAGCCCATCAGCAGCCACAGGATTGTTTTCATAAAAAAGCACCTCCCTGCTCCACAGTATGCGGGGAGGTGCGCGGTTGTTATGCTATTATCCCTGCCCTAGCACCCCTCCGCGCTTGCGTCGTAGATATCGCTCTTCGACTCGATGGGCGCCGCGTCCAGCACGTCGGAGTTGTCCATGTTCTCCGCAAGGTTGCGGTATTCCAGCGCAATGATGTTCTCGCACAGCTCCACGAAGTTGTACTCGTAGCCGTCCTTGCGCCGCCAGAGGTCCTTCTTGTACACCCCGCTGGCCATGTACAGGCTGCGCTCCGCAAAGAGCCGGTCCCGCAGGCCCAGGTACTGCATCCATCGCTCCTTGAACTTGCACGCCGCGCTCACCGCGCCCGCGGCCGTCACCAGCGCGCCGAGCACCGCGCCGATGACCTTCGCGTGGTTGCCGTCGGCCCCCGGGGCCAACAGGACCAGGGGGATCATGGCCGCGTAGGTGATCTGCAGGATGGACAGGCCGGTGTGGAACACGGCGCTGGCGGTCGCCTTGCTGTTGTAGCTAGCGATAGCCGGGTCCACCCGGGTTTTGATATAGGTCTGTACGCTTGTCGCCTCGTCGCCCAGCAGCTTGCCGAAGCTGTTATTGTCCCCGTCCCGGCCGCTGAGCTCCTCGATCAGCCGCTGCAGCTCCCGCGCGCTGCGGGTGTCCTTCTTGATCCGGAGCTTTTTGCAGATCGAGCGCTGCTTTGCCCGGTAATACACGGCCGAAACCAGCGCCATCAGCGGCGGCAGCGCGGCGGCGAACGCCGCAAACCAAAACAGGATGCTTCTCCCCATGAGCAAGCTCATTATATTTCACTCCCCTATCGCGTTACATCGTAAAACCTATTTTACCAAATGTTGTCGGTTTTGTCAAGGGATCTCGCGACAAAATTTTCCGGAAAACGCGGAAATATGTGGGGAAGTGGGATTTTTCAACAAATGATTTAGTGCGATAAATCATTTTTGTGGGACTTGATTCCTTTTCAGGTCTGTGGTATAATTGTTCCCGCGGGCGGCAAGAATGCCGCCCCTGCAGATGAAAGGGGGCCCCTATGACCTGCTCCACCCGCTATCCCATCCTGCTCCTCCACGGCGCGGGCTTCCGCGACAGCGAGCGCTTCTGCTATTGGGGCCGCATCCCCAAGGCCCTCGAGGAGCGCGGCGCGGCGATCCACTACGGCCACCAGGACGCCAGGGCCAGCACGGAGCGCAACGCGGCCATCGTCAAGGCGAATTTGGAGAGGATCCTCGCCGAGACCGGCTGCGGGAAAGTCAACATCATCGCGCACTCCAAGGGGGGGCTCGAGGCGCGCTATATGATCTCCACGCTGGGCATGGCGGCCCAGGTGGCGAGCCTGACCACCATGGCCACCCCGCACCGCGGCTCAGAGACGATCGACCAGCTGGGCCGCCTGCCGGACTCCGCCTTCAAGATCACCGCGTTTTTCGCCGACCGATTCAGCCTGCTGCTGGGCGACGAGGAGCCGGATTTCTATACCGTGGGCAAGGCGTTCGGCACGGAGCACATGGCCGCCTTCAACGAGCAGAACCCCGACGCCCCCGGCGTGTACTACCAGAGCTACGCCGGCGTCATGCAGGGCCCCTCCAGCGACGTGATCGTGTCCCTGCCCTACCTGGTCGTCGAGCGCGTCGAGGGCGAAAACGACGGCCTGGTCACGCCCGCCTCGGCCATGTGGGGGAGCTTCCGCGGCGTGGTGCGCGGGGCCACGGCCCAGGGCATCTCGCACGCGGACGAGGTCGACATGCGCCGCAGGGACATCCCCTGCATCCTGGGGGGCGAGACGCTGAGCGACATCCGGCAGGTGTATGTCAATATTGCGGCGGAACTGAAGGGGATGGGGTTTTAGGGAAAAAGCGCTTGCGCTGTGTGCGGATTTTTGGTATAATGTATCCCGACGCGAAAATAGTAATTTTTATTTCGGAGGTATCCCATGAGAATCGGTCTTTGCGCATCGGCAGAGCACGCCGCCGCGGCGAAAGCGGCCGGCTGCGAGTACATCGAGCTGAACTTCACCACCGTGGCCCGTATGGATGAGGAGACCTTCGCCGAAACTGCGGCGGCCCTGGAGGCCGCGGGCCTGCGGTCCGAGGCGATGAACTGCTTCATCCCCGGCGACTTCAACCTGTATACCCTGGAGGACGGGGCGGCCTTGGCGGCCTACATGCGTGCGGGCATGGCCCGGGCGGTGGCCCTGGGCACGGAGGCCATCGTGTTCGGCTCCTCGGGGGCGCGCAAGCTACCCGGGGGCGTGGACAAGTCCGAGGGCCTGCCAAAACTCCTGCCCTGGTTCAAAATGGCGGGGGAGCTGGCCGCCGAGGCGGGCCTCACCGTGGTGATCGAGCCGCTCAACACCCGGGAGGACAACGCCGTGAACACCCTGCTGGAGGGCCTGGCGCTCATGCAGCAGGCAGACCTGCCCGGCCTGCGCCTGCTGGCCGATATGTACCACATGGGCGAGAACGGCGAGGACTACGCGACGATTGTGCAGGCCGGCGCGGACCTGCGCCACTGCCACATCGCGCGCCCGGCGGGCCGCAAATATCCCCTGCCCGGCGACGGCTACGACTACGCGCCGTTTTTCGCCGCCCTGCGGCAGATCGGCTATGCCGGGCGGCTGAGCATCGAGGCCTCGCCCGTCAACGGCCCGCAGGACCTGCCCGTGTGCGTGGAATTCCTGCGCTCGCTGGCGAAATGAAACTGTAGGGGCGGCAAATTTGCCGCCCTCAGTTATTTTTCGACTTCAGCGGCAGCAGCACCAGCAGCAGCACCTGGGGCGGCAGCAACAGCAGCGCCCCCAGTTCCACCAGCCGCTATTCGAGCAGCACTGCCATGAATTCCAACACCACATGCGTTTAACCTCCTATCAATAAGTTTTGGACGTGCCCCACATTGTATGCGGGGCACGTCCAAAGCGTTACTGTCCGGTCCCGTCACACCCATCCGCCGTCCACGCAGAGCACCTGCCCGGTCACGTAGCCCGCGCCCTCCCCGGCGAAGAAGCACACGGCGTCCGCCACGTCCTCCGGCGTACCGAGGCGGCCCGCGGGGATTTCACACGCGAGGGCGGACAGCTCCGCGGGGGAGAGGTGCGCGTTCATGGGGGTATCGATCGCCCCGGGGGCCACGCAGTTGACGGTCACGCCGCTGGGTGCGGTTTCACGCGCGAGGGCTCTGGTCAGGCCGACGACGGCGGCCTTGGCGGCGCTGTAGGCCGCCTC
>Ga0082212_10009433_pt1 | contig 12596 bp, 6 predicted proteins | sample TergutNt197P3_FD_71548 | JGI IMG/M metagenome (GOLD analysis project Ga0082212, IMG submission 71548) | Neocapritermes taracua P3 segment gut microbial communities from Petit-Saut dam, French Guiana - Nt197 P3 | ecosystem: Host-associated > Arthropoda: Insects > Digestive system > Gut ... | reverse complement strand
TCCTGAACCGCAGGGGGCTCGGCGAAAAAGGTTTGAAATTCCCGCTGTCCGCGGGTACATTGGCTTGCGTAGTATCAAAAAACGGCAAAGGATGCCAGAGGCGGCAAAGGAGTTCCTTGTGCGTATTCTCGTTATCGGTTCCGGCGGGCGCGAACACGCCCTGGCCTGGAAGTTCCGGCAGAATCCGAGGCATACGGTGTTTGTGGCGCCCGGCAACGGGGGTACCGCCGGCCTTGCGCACAATGTGGACATAGCCGTGGATGCCGTAGCGGAACTTGTGGATTTCGCCCGCCGGGAAAACATGGATTTGGTGGTTCCCGGGCCGGAGCTGCCCCTGACCCTGGGCGTTGTTGACGCCATGAACAGGGCGGGCATTCCCTGCTTCGGCCCGGATGCCTATTGCGCACAGCTTGAGGGCAGCAAGAGCTTTGCCAAGTCCGTCATGGCCGAGGCCGGGGTTCCCACGGCAGCCTGCGCCGCGTTCACGGACCTTGCGGCGGCAAAGGAATATGTGCGCCTAAAGGGCGCGCCGCTCGTGATCAAGGCCGACGGCCTGGCCGCGGGCAAGGGCGTGGTGGTGGCCGCAAGCCTTGAGGAGGCCCTGGCCGCGCTTGACGAAATGATGGGGAAAAAAATCCACGGCGCTGCCGCGGATACCGTGCTGATCGAAGAGTGTCTGGTGGGCGAGGAGCTTTCTTTCCTGTGCCTGTGCGACGGAACGGACGCCCTGCCCCTGCCCTCGGCGCAGGATCACAAGACTGTTTTCGACGGCGACGCCGGCCCGAATACCGGCGGCATGGGCTCATATAGCCCGGCCCCGCTCCTGCCGGACAATCAGCTTGAACGCATGGCGGATCTGGTCATCCGGCCTGTCGTGCATGCCCTGGCTGCACACGGCCACCCCTTTGTGGGCGTGCTGTACGCCGGGCTGATGATGACCGCCGACGGCCCCAAGGTGCTGGAATACAACGTGCGTTTCGGCGATCCGGAATGCCAGCCCCTGCTGCTGCGCCTGGAATCCGATCTCGCGGACCTGATGCTGGCCTGCATTGAAGGCCGGGTAGCGCGGGAAGAACTTGTATGCGCGCGCGCCACCGCTTTGGGAGTGGTGCTGTGCGCCAAGGGCTACCCCGGCGCATACCCCAAAGGCATGGAGATCTCCGGCCTGGATGCAGCCGGCAAGAACGCCGGGGTGGTCGTGTTCCACAGCGGCACCGTATGCAAGGAGGACAAAATTCTTGCTTCAGGCGGACGCGTGCTTTGCGTGACCGCCCTGGGTGACGGCCTTGCCGCAGCGCAGCGCAATGCCTATGAGGCGCTGGCAAAAATCCGCATGCCGGACGGCTTTTACCGGCGGGACATCGGGGCGAAGGGCATCAAATTTTTGCAGGGTCAGGGGGTATAGGGCGTATGGCAGTACAGGTCGCGATCGTTATCGGGTCCATATCGGACGAGGCCCAAGTGACACCCTGCGCGGAAGTGCTGCGCACGCTGGAGATTCCCTTCCGCTTTACGGTCAGTTCCGCGCACCGCACGCCTGAACGCACGGAAGCGCTGGTGGACGAGCTTGAAAGGCAGGGCTGCCAGGTCTTCATCTGCGCGGCGGGGATGGCCGCGCACCTGGCCGGGGCGGTTGCCGCCCGCACCTGCAAGCCGGTAATCGGCATTCCGCTCGCGGCCTCGCCCCTGGGCGGCATGGACGCCCTGCTTGCGACAGTGCAGATGCCGCCGGGCTTCCCGGTGGCCACGGTGGCGCTCGACAAGGCCGGGGCGCGCAACGCGGCTTGGCTGGCCGCGCAAATCCTGGCCCTGAGCGATCCGGCCCTGGCCGAACGGATCAAAAAAGGCCGGGACGCCTTTAAGGCGGACGTGGCAAAGGCCGGGGCCGATCTGGAAACCCGCTGGGAGCTGTAGTTTGTGTTATTACGCGCTTTCTGCACGCTTGTAGATGATGTCTGTCGTCTCGTCATCCGAAACAACAACAGCGGCAACTTCTTCATATCCTTTATTGTCAATATAGCATTGCGCGGAATTGTATCGTGCGCCTCGCGCGCTTAGTCCCGTATTTACCGCGATTCCGTCCAAAATCACCCCTACGCCGTAGCAAAACAGGCGTGTATCAAGAAATATCGCTCCATCTATCGCGGTAATGCTTGACAGCAAATTCCTGTTGCCGGGCAGCTTCAGGTCAACCGGCGCTATGGCATAGCCTCTGCCAAACATGCACAAGCGCTCCACCTCGGCCTGCGCCCCGTCTGAGATTATCAGCAACGCCCCCCTGTTTTGCTGCCGTATTTCATGCAAAATGCTATTCAGATATTCGTGGTTGCCCTCATCAATAAAATTTTTTGGAAAATGCGAAATAAAATTGATATTATCCTCAAAAATAAAAGTATATTCCCCTGCTTTGTATGAAAGAAGTTCCTTGCCGTTTCGGTAATAAGACCATCTCTGGTGCCCGTTGAATATGAACAATTCAAAGTCGTCGCTGAAATCTTCGTAATCACCCATGCCTATGGCATGGCCGTTTTGTGATACCAAAAAGAATTTTTCGGTAGCCATTTCAAGCAATTTTCTTATTTGCTTCACATTTTTCACCTCAAGCGGATACGTTTCGTGAAAACGCATCTTTAAATCACACTGTTGTGTTTCCTTAACAAGCAGTATTCCGCCGGATGCGACCCTTTTTTCATAATGGGTTGATGCTAATATATTATAAAAATCTATATCTATTTGTTTTTTAAGGGCAACGTAGATAATATTTGCCAACATGTATTCTTCAATCTCAAAACTCTTGTTATCTAATACGTTTCTACAATAAGAACTTACTTGATTCAGTAATTCAAATAAAATTTTCGAAGAGCATAGTTGATGACATTGTATTATTATCCCATATGAACAAATATTTTCATGTCCTTGATGAATAACGCCGAATTCATCATACGCCTTGCGGTGAGCTGAACGGCTGTCAAATGAAAATATCGTGTGCTCCTTTTTAATGTCAAACAATTTTATGAGATGTTCTTCTATCATATTCTTATCATTTGTTCGTAAATATTGCGGAGAACTTAACGAAGCTCCGTTTGAATCATACGATCTGAGTTCATTGCGCCATGCGCCGCTGATAAAGGCTATTATCCGGACATCGCCCCGTGTTATGCCCAAATCCGTTAAAAGCACACCCAGGCGATCATAAAGTTCGCCCATCTTTTGTGTATATGTAGGCCAGTGATCAAAGAGTTCGGTAATCTTGCTTTCCATGGAAATATCCCCTCTTGAATTTATGCTGCCAGTTCATCCGGCTTTGAGCTTCTTTTGCATCTCCCGCAGGGTGTCCAGATACGCCTTTTCAACATCGGTAAAAGCATCGGAAAGTTGCGCCCTATACGCATCATATTCCCGGTGCGCTTTTTCCACGGCGGCTTCGTGGCTAACGCAGCCCGCGTCCTCCAGAACACCCACGCCGAAATCACGCGAGAACGTGTCCAGCGTCGTTAACCAGTCCCGCATGTGCATAGGCTCGTGGCGTTCCGCCTTCAGTTCCGCCATGTCGAAAAAGGCATTGACCATCCTGCGCAGAGCGAACAGTTCCTTTTCGCTCATGTAATTCTTGGCGATGCTCACTTCACTTTTCACCGGACGGCTGCCCTTAAACACCGTCAAGCCCATAAAGGGCAATTCAGCGTTGGCGCGGTCAAAGATGATTTCACTGGCTGTTTTGCCGCTAACCGCATAGTGCAACTTGTTTTGCACGATTTTGAAAAACTCGACCGTCTCCGGCATGGTGGCGTTGTAGTCCAAACTGGTCGCGTACAGGTCGAGGATTTGGCGATACATCACCTTTTCGCTGGTGCGGATGTCGCGGATGCGTTCAAGAAGCTCTTTCCAGTACAACCCGCCGCCCATGTTTTTCAGGAAGTCGTCGTTTATGGAAAAGCCTTTTTGCAGGTATTCGTGTAAAACTCTTGTCGCCCATTGCCTGAACTGTGTGCCGCGCGGGGATTTCACCCGGTAGCCGACCGCGATGATAACATCGAGACTGTAAAAGGCGACAGGCTTGTCGGAATTTGCAATGTGCAAAAATTGCACATTGCTTTTTTTGTCAAACTCTCCCTCTGAGATGGCGTTGTTGATGTGCTTGGTGATGACCGAACGGTCTCTTTGGAACAATTCAGCCATCTGCGCCTGCGTGAGCCAGACGGTTTCGTTTTCCATCCGCGCGTCGATGCGGGTTTTCCCGTCGTCGGTCTGGTAAATGACAATTTCCGAGTTCCCGTGCTTCATAGGTTTTTCCCGCGAAATTGACTGCTTTCCTGTTTCGAACATTGCATGATGAGGCGGTTATGCTCCCCATATAACAGAGAGCTTCCGGGGAAGCCAGAGCGCCGTCCTGCAGAGATAGCAAACAATAGGAACTCGCACGCCGGGGACGGACGCGGCCGTGTGCGCGCAGCCCCGCAAAATACGACTTTGAAGAGTAATGGCGTTTGGATGCGGATCGTGTTATGAGGCGGGAAACATTCCCCCCAACGAGTGGAAAGGGCAAGGCCATGCAAAAAACCATTTTTGTTGTGGATGACAAAGATACAAACCTGTCCGTGGCTGAAGAGGCGCTGGAGGAACAATACCGGGTGATGACGCTGCCGTCCGCGACGGCAATGTTCGAGCTTTTGGAAGAGCTTACGCCGGATTTGATTCTGCTGGATATTGAAATGCCCGAGATCGACGGCTTTGAAGCCTTGCGGCGGCTCAAAGCAAGCGAAGCGCATGCGGACATTCCGGTCATATTCCTGACCGGCATGGCTGACGCTGCCGTGGAAGTCCGGGGACTGGAAATGGGCGTGGTGGATTTTATCGCCAAACCGTTTTCAGCGCCTGTGCTGAAAAACCGCATCAAAAGCCACCTGGACATTGACGAACTGATCCGCGAACGGACGGCGCAACTGGAGCAACTGCGAAACGGCCTGGTGTTCATCTTGGCGGATGTCGTCGAAAGCCGCGACAAGGCGACGGGCGGCCACATCGAGCGCACGTCGGAGTACGTCAAGATATTAACCGGCGCGATGATGACGCGCGGGGCATATTCCGATGAGCTGCGCGGCTTGAGCCCGGAACTGCTTGCTTCAGCGGCGCGTCTGCACGATGTGGGCAAAATCGCTATTCCGGACGCGGTGTTGAACAAGCTCGGCTCGCTGAGCCTGGAAGAATTTGAACTGATTAAAACACACACTGTGGAAGGGGAACGGATTATTGACAAGGTCCTCACCCGGACGGGCGAGCTGGCGTTTTTGCGCAGCGCCAAGCTGTTCGCGAGCTGCCACCACGAACGCTGGGATGGTTCGGGCTATCCTCGCGGATTGAAAGAGATGGAAATTCCGATCCAGGGACGCATTCTGGCGATTGCCGATTTGTACGACGCGCTCCTTTCCGACCGGCCCTACAAAAAGGTTTTTACCGAAGAGGAAGTGGTCGGCATCATCATGGACAATGCGGGCAAAATGTTTGACCCCTTGATTGCTGAAGTGTTTTTCGAAGTAAAAGATCAGTTTGGCGAGGCACGGCGGAATTATACGGAAGCTCAGGCATTTTGATCCGGCCATGCACAGAGCGTCTGCACGGGCATGGCGCAAACAGGAATTTGACGACGCGTATGCAAACAATCACACGGATACTATGCATGACGCTTGCCGCCTTGCTCGTGCCGCTTATGCCTTTGGATTGCGGAGCATCAGCCGGGCAACAGCGGCAGGAAAGGCCGGCATATGTCTCGTTTCGAAATATTCCCGGCGTGACGGACAGTGAAATACGCGCTATTGAAGCTCTCCAGAAGCAAAACGTCACCTTTGTTTACGGGGCGATTCCCAGCACCGAGGCCTTCGTCGACGAGCACGACGAAATCGGCGGGTATGCCGCCCTTGTGTGCGGCTGGCTGACGGAACTGCTCGGCATCCCCTTCAAACCCGTGCTGTATGAGTGGGGCGACCTGCTCGCGGGGCTTGAGCGCCGTGAGATCGATTTCACAGGCGAACTTACGGCCACCGAAAAACGCCGGGAAACCCACTACATGACCGAGGCCATCACCGAACGCCCGGTAAAATACATGCGCATCGCGGGCAGCGCGCCTTTCGCCGACATTGCGGCGTCGCGCCCGCTGCGCTTTGCATTCCTTGAAGACGCCGTCACCGCCGATGTCGTTGCCTCGCGGACACAGTACCGCTTCGAGGCAATCTTTATCGATGCCTTCGATACGGCATATGCCCTGCTGAAAAACGGGCAGGCCGACGCCTTTTTTGCGGAGGGCGGCACAAAGGCTGCCGCTCTTGACGCGTACAGCGATGTGGTGGCCGGAGACTTTTTTCCTCTGATTTACAGCCCGGTTTCCCTGTCAACGCAAAACCCGGCGCTTGTCCCCCTTATCTCGATCGTGCAAAAAGCGTTGGGGAGCGGTGGCGGCGCCCATCTGGCCGCGCTGTATCAACTCGGACAGCAGGAGTATCTGAAGCATAAGCTGTTCGTGCAGTTGAACGCGGAAGAAAGGACATACCTAAACAGCCGCCATGTCGTGCGCTTCGCTGCTGAACACTACAATTACCCGATCAGTTTTTACAACGCATACGAAGAGCAGTGGCGGGGCATCGCCTTTGACGTGATCAAAGAACTGGAGAAACTCACCGGGCTGCGCTTTGAACGCGTCAACGACCAACACACGGAATGGCCTGCGTTATTGAAAACGCTTGAAAGCGGGGAAGCGTCCATGCTCACCGAACTGCTCCGTTCGAAAGACCGGGCGGGGCGGTTTGTTTGGCCGACGACTGCGCTGCTGTCGGATAATTACACGCTCTTGTCCAAGTCGGATTTCCGCAACATCAACATGGGCGAAGTCTGGAAAGTGAAAATAGGCTTGACCAAGGCCACTGTGTATGCCGAATTGTTCCGGGCCTGGTTTCCAAACCATGCGCATATCGTGGAATACGACAGTTCGGACGCTGCGTTCACCGCCCTGGAACGCGGCGAGGTCGACATGGTCATGTCAAGCCAACGCAGGCTTCTCGCGCTGACGAACTACCACGAGCTTTCGGGCTACAAGGCCAATATCGTGTTTGACTTCGCCGCTCACTCCACCTTCGGGTTTAACAAAAACGAAGCCGTGCTCTGCTCCATCGTCGACAAGGCGCTCAAGATGATCGATGTGCCGAGAATCTCGGCGCATTGGACACACAACACCTATGACTACAAGGGAAAACTGGCCCGGGTGCAGCGTCCGTGGCTGATCGGCGCGTCCGTCCTGCTTGTATGCGTGCTCATCCTCCTGTTTGCCTTGTTCCAAAAAACACGCCATCAGGGCAAAAAGCTTGAAGACCTGGTGCAAAAACGCACCCGGGAGCTTGAGATGCGCACCGCCGAGCTTGACGGCCAGCACACGCTGATGCGCATTGTCAACGACGCGGCGGTGCTTTTGCTGGAGTCAAGCGCGGAGGACTACCTGGGGGCGCTGAATCGCAGCATGGAAATGATCTGCCGGCGCCTGCAGGCAGACCGCGTGTATTTGTGGCAGAACATCCGCAAAGACGACGGGCTCTATTACAGGCAAGTGTGCAAATGGGCGGATGAAAGCGCGAAAATGGACGACAGCCTGTCGGAGTTTTCGTACCGGGACACGCTGCCGAGTTGGGAAGATCGGCTCTCCCAGGGCGAAATTCTGAACGGGCCGCTGAACAGCCTGCCGGAGGCGACAAGATCGTTCTTTACGCCGTTCCAGCTTCAGTCTCTCCTGGTTGTCCCCTTATTCCTGAAGGGCGAATTCTGGGGTTTCGTCAGCGCTGACGATTGCCGCAGGCAGCGTGTTTTTCCCGAAGCCGAGGAATATGCCTTGCGCTCATGGGGCCTGCTCGCCGTCAGCGCCATGCAGCGCGGCGAGATCGCGCGGGGCATGCGGCAAACCCTCACCAAGCTGGAAGCCGTCATCAACAACTACAAGGGCGTCATTTGGAGCGTCAACGACAGCGGCGTGATAACGACCTTTAACGGGCAGTATTTGAAAGTACTCGGCGTTGCCCCCTCGTTTCTGGAGGGAAAAAAGCTGGACGTCGCCCGCTTGAAAGACAGGCACCTTGATATCATCGAAAACGTAGAAAAGACCTTCCGTGAAGGCCCGCAGGACTGGATAGGCGAAATAGACGGAGGCGTGTTCCACTCCTATACGGCGCCGATGCGCGACGGCGCGGGCAATATTATCGGCGTTGTCGGCAGCACGGACGATGTGACCGCAATGGTCAGGCTCCAGCGGGACCTGGAAACCGCGGTTCAGGCAGCGGAAGTCGCAAACCGCTCCAAATCCGTCTTTTTGGCCAACATGAGCCATGAAATACGCACGCCCATGAACGCCATTCTGGGCATTACCGACATCGAGCTGCAAAACGAGGCGCTTGCGCCGGACACACGGGAGGCGTTCGGCAGGATTTACAGTTCCGGGGACCTGTTGCTCAGCATTATCAACGATATCCTCGACATGTCCAAAATAGAGGCGGGCAAGCTGGAGCTGATGCCCGCCGCATACGAAGTCGCAAGCCTGATCAACGATACCGCGCAGTTGAACATGATGCGGATCGGCAGCAAAGCGCTTGAGTTTGAACTGCAGGTGGATGAAAACACGCCGGCAACGGTGGTGGGCGATGTTCTTCGCGTGAAGCAGATTTTAAACAACCTGCTTTCCAATGCATTCAAATATACGGAGCAGGGCGTGGTCAGGCTGGCGCTTTCCGCTGAAAGCGGGAACGCGGAAGAAGAATCCGGCGTGACGCTTGTTTTCCTTGTGAGCGACACCGGCCAGGGCATGACGGAGCAGCAGGTAGGCAGGCTGTTCGAAGCGTATGCCCGCTTCAACATGGAAACCAACCGCACGATTGAAGGCACCGGGCTCGGCATGAGCATTACGCGGGATTTGGTGCGCATGATGAACGGCGAAATTTTTGTGGAAAGCACGCCGGGCAGGGGAACGACCTTTACCGTGCGCCTGCCGCAGGGTAACGCCGGGTCTGGAGCCTTGGGCCGGGAACTGGTGGAAAGCCTGCGGCAGTTCCGCATACACAGCGCGGCGCACTTGACAAGGGTGCAAATTCTCCGTGAGCCCATGCCGTACGGCAGCGTGCTGGTCGTTGACGATGTGGAAACCAATATCTATGTCGCCAGGGGGCTTTTGGCGCCGTACGGCCTGAAGGTTGACTCCGCCGGGAGCGGATTTGAGGCGATCGACAAAATCGATCAGGGCAAGGTGTATGACATCGTGTTCATGGACCATATGATGCCCGAAATGGACGGCCTGGAAGCAGCCTATGTCATACGCAGCCGCGGGTACGGGCATCCTATTGTTGCGCTGACCGCAAACGCCGTGGTGGGGCAGGCGGAAATGTTTAGGGCGAACGGCTTCGACGATTTTCTTTCCAAGCCGATCGACCTGCGCGAGATGAATGCGGTACTGAACAAGTTCGTGCGTGACCGGCATCCGCCCGAGCTCGTCGAGGCCGCGCGCCGGCAACACGACGATAAGCGGGAGTCCGCCCACGACATAGCGCCGCAGGCGGCAGCGGATCCGAAGTTGGCGAAAATTTTCATCCGGGACGCCTCCAAATCCCTTGCGGTGCTGGACGCGCTCTGCGCAAAGCACGGCACTTACAGTGACGAAGAAATACGGGCGTATGTCATCAATGTCCACGGCATGAAAAGCCCGCTCGCCAATATAGGCGAAACGGAGCTTTCCGCCCTTGCCGCCGTGCTGGAACAGGCGGGTCGGGAGCGGGACGCCGCTGTCATGACATCCCGGACCCCGGCCTTCCTGGATGCGCTGCGGGAGGTGATCGCGCGGATCACGCCCGAAGAGGACGAAGCCGGCGGAATGACGGACGAAGACCAGACGTATCTGCGCGAAAAGCTTCTTGCGCTGAAAGCGGCCTGCGCGGCGTACGACAAAAAGGCCGCCAAGGACGCGTTGGCCGGGATAGAGCAAAAAGCCTGGCCCAGTCCGACACGGGAACGACTGGACGCCATCGCGGAGCATCTCCTGCACAGCAAATTCAAGCAGATCGTAAGCGCCGTGGATGAAATGCTATGAAGGATCACTGCGCCGTAAACCAACCGGGGGGACTCATGGCACTGCCGGATATCGCCATTTTCGTGGATTGCGCCGATTTTGCCAGTATTCGCAAAGCCCTTGAAATGCCCTGGACGCGCGGCTTCACAACCAACCCCTCCCTGGTTTCGCAGGTGGGGGTTGCCGACTATACGGCCTACGCCAGGGAAGTGCTGGCATTGGTTCCCGCAATGCCCGTTTCCTTCGAAGTGCTCAGCAATACCGCCGACGGTATGGAGAACGAAGCGCGCGTCATCCATGCCTGGGGCAGGAATGTGTATGTAAAAATCCCGGTCATTGATCCTGCGGGCAATTCCATGGGCGGGTTGATCAAAAAGCTGTCCGGCGAGGGCATTCCCATAAACGTCACCTGCGTCTTTACGCCGGAACAGGCGAAAATAGCCGCTGACGCCCTTGACGCGGCAACGCCGGCGTATGTCTCCGTTTTTGCGGGCCGCATCGCGGATGTGGGCATTGACCCCTTGCCCATCGTAGAAGAATGCCGTGATATTCTTAAAAGCCTTCCCAAGGCGGCATTGCTTTGGGCGTCCACGCGGGAGGTATACAACATATGGCAGGCTGCCGAAGCCGGATGCGGCATTATTACCGCGCCGCTCGCCATGGTTGCCAAACTGCGCAATGCCGGCCGGGATCTGACGGAACTTTCGCGCGATGCGGTGAACGCCTTTATGAAGGATATTGAGCAGGCCGGCGTGAAGTTCGAATCGTGATCTGTCGGATCGTGAGCTTGACAAAATAGGCGTGCCCCTTTATTCTGAGAATGATTTTCAGTTTCATGATAAAGGACAGGCTGTGGCACGCATACACATCGCCCTGGTGGGAAACCCGAATTCCGGAAAAACGACGCTGTTCAACTCCTTTACCGGAGCGCACCGGCGGGTGGGCAATTATCCCGGCACCACGGTCGAACGCCAGCAGCGCGAGGTAGAACGTAACGGGCAGCACGCCGTGGTGACGGACCTGCCGGGAACCTACTCCTTGAGCGCCTATACGCAGGAGGAACGCGTCACGCGCCGGGAAATTGCGCGGGGCAAGCCGGATGTCGTGGTGGATGTGCTCAATGCGGGGGTGCTCGAACGCAATTTATACCTGGCCGTGCAGATTATGGAGCTCGGCGTGCCGCTGGTCCTGGGTCTGAACATGATGGACGAGACCCACAAAAAGGGGCTGCGCGTGGATGCGGCCCGCCTTGCCGAGCTTCTGGACGTCCCGGTGCGCCAGACCGTGGCCCGCACCGGCATCGGGGTGGATGACCTGATGTATGCCGCCATGGATCGGGCCCTGGAATGCCGGGGACGGGAATGGACTCCCCTGCGCATCTCCTACGGCCCGGACCTGGACCCGGTACTGGAGGACATGGAAAACGCCATCCGGGCCGCGGGCTTTCTGACCCGGGACTACCCGGCGCGCTGGATTGCCATAAAGTACCTGGAGGGCGACGCGGACATCATCACCCAGGGACGCCAGGCCGGGGAACTCGGCCTGAAGCTTGAGCGGATGGTGGATGCGCTTGCCGGGCACCTGGACAGCAGCCTGAACACCACACCGGAAGCGCGCCTTGCCGACTACCGTTACGGCTACATCAATTCCCTGCTGCGCCAGGGCGTGGTCAGCCGCGCGGAAGAAGACCGCGAACGCCACCTGGAATTTTCCGAACGCCTGGATGGCGTGCTCACCCACCGCCTGCTCGGCCCCGCGATCATGCTCGCCATCCTGTATATGACCTACCAGGCAAGCTTCAGCTTGGGCGAAATCCCCATGGGCTGGGTCGAAGACTTTTTCAAGTGGCTGGGAAGATCCGTCTTCGCGGCCATGCCGGAAGGCCTGGCGCGCTCCCTGCTGGTGGACGGCGTCATCGCCGGCGTAGGTGTGGTGATGAGCGTTGTGCCGCTTATCATGTGCATGTTCCTGTGCGTGGCCTTCATGGAAGATTCCGGCTACATGGCCCGCGTGGCCTATATGCTCGACAGGCTGTTCCACATGTTCGGGCTGCACGGCTGCTCGGTCATGCCCTATATCATTTCAGGCGGCATCCCCGGCGGCTGCGCAGTGCCCGGCATCCTGGCGGCGCGCACCCTGCGCACCACGCGCGAGCGCATCGCCACCATCCTTACCGCGCCGCTCATGGTCTGCGGCGCCAAGGTGCCGGTCTTCCTGCTCCTGACCACCGTATTTTTCGCCGGACGCGAAGGGGCCGTCATGTTCGGCATTACGCTGGCAGGCTGGGGCGCGGCCCTGCTCTCGGCCCTTTTGCTGCGCAACACGCTGTTGCGCGGCGAAGCCACGCCCTTTGTCATGGAACTGCCGCCCTACCGCATGCCCACGCTTTGGGGCCTGATCCTCCATACTTGGCTGCGCGCCTGGGAATACATCAAAAGAGCGGGAACGGTCATTCTCGCCATTTCCGTGCTGATGTGGGCCTGCATCACCTTTCCCCAACTCCCGGAAG
>Ga0082212_10009432_pt1 | contig 12598 bp, 15 predicted proteins | sample TergutNt197P3_FD_71548 | JGI IMG/M metagenome (GOLD analysis project Ga0082212, IMG submission 71548) | Neocapritermes taracua P3 segment gut microbial communities from Petit-Saut dam, French Guiana - Nt197 P3 | ecosystem: Host-associated > Arthropoda: Insects > Digestive system > Gut ... | reverse complement strand
AGTGATGCTTTCCGGCATCGGATTGGGTTTATGCCAGATAATATCCTGTCGAAGATACCACCCGTTTGCCCGAAGCGCAAAAGCCAACGCCCACGGGATACCGATTAAATCCTTGTTTTTGTAGCCGTCCAATTTATAAGGTTTGATAAAATCACCTGCGTAACTTGCTTTTGGATGATTACCCTTTTTGTTTATTTTGCCCTTACTGCGCCCGCTGCCTGCGTAACTGTCGCCGATAATCAGCCAAAGCGTACCTTTGGGCTTCAATACACGTTTCACTTCTGCAAAAACATTGACTAACTGCCTGATATACACCTTTGGCGATTTTTCAAGTCCTATCTGTCCGCCAACTCCGTAATCGCGCAGTCCGAAGTAAGGCGGCGACGTTACGCAGCAATCAACGCTGTCGTCGGGCAGTTTGCGCAAGCCCGTCCTGCAATCCTCATTAAAAATGGTGTTTTCCATGTTTATTGGTTATCTTTTTTGGGGCTAAACAACTCCAATTCTTCCTGCATTTCGCTGTGTTCTATTTCCTTCAATTTCCTGCTCAACCGCCGTTCACACAGTCGCAACTTTGTAAATTCGTTATAATCACTGTTTTGAGATAAGATATTTTCAAGTGTGCGGCGTTTGAAATTGGTATCGGCTTTTTGCTTGATTAATTCACGCCTGCGGGTGATGATACCGTGAAAATGCTCGTAAAGGACGTGGTAACACTCTATTTTGTACTCCTGCAACTCTTTACTGCTGCTGTCAATAGAAAAAATCCATCCGTAAATAAATTCTTCGGGCAGACAAATGTACCCCCGAATTTGGTCATCACCGGGTATCTGCATTGGCTGTTTAGCCAATGCAGGTGCCAGTATTGTGTCATTTTTCAGGTTCTTAAATTGACGTGTATATTCAATGTTAAGTACCTCACAAATAGGCTTTATGGCTATCCAATATGTGCCGTTTTTGCACAGGTAAACGAGGTTTTTACCTCTAAATTCTAAAAATTTTACAATTTGCTTATTCATAACGATTTGATTAATTTGTTTGCAATTATGGTTTTTGATTATTTTTCTGATTTTGGTATCTGCATTTGCTGTTTAGCAAATGCAGATATTTTAATGATTTGATGCTCGTACAAAATGATGACCATTCTACCGTTGGGGTCGGGGTGGTCGAAATGTACCGTTACGAGGGTACGTCCAAAAAACGGTTTCACTTCGACAACCCTGCCGCTCCGGTCTACGCCGAAACTGTCCACCAATGCAGGTATGATTACCCTGTTGGATGCTTTTATTTTACGTCTCATGGTTAAAACAGGGTAGGTAAGTTTGTCAGCCTTGTTTCGCGTATTTTGGCTAAATGGCGCTGCGCTTTCTTCATGTTTTCGGCAATGACAACTTTATCTTCGCCATATTTGGCTAACTGTTCCAAAAGTGCAATTTCTATTTCGTTCATTTCGATTTGCTTTTTCATGTTTCCGAAAAAGTGATGAAAAAGCGTCTTATAGCATTTGCGCTTGTAATCAAGAAGTTTAGCCTTTGTTTCCTCGCTCATAGTGTTGGCAAGTCTGATTTGAAACAGCCAGCCGTTCAAAAATTCGAGCGGCAGACAAACCATTTTTCGGGGTTGTGTTTTTCTAACCTGATGTGTCTGTTCAGACACATCAGGTCGGTTTTTACGTGTGAGCGATACCCGAACGGTGTGAACACACCGTTCAGCACCCAAAATTTCATCTTCGGTGATTGTTCTGATTTGCCGTCTGCTGTCCAATCCCAGTTGGTCGCAAATGGGTTTTATCACTACGTCAATTTTTCCAAATTCGCCAACTACACAAATGATGTCGGCATCGTTAAATTTTACTGATTCTGTTTTCATGTTATTGATTTGATTGGTTTATGTATGTGCCAAGTTGCTGATAACAGTCTTCTTTTATCGCTTCTAACGCCGCTAACGCCGGAGCGTGTTCATCGTATTGCACCAGCGGTAACACGCTGCGCATCGGTTTCAACGCAAGCAACAGAGCGTAACAGGCATCGAAACCAGTTAAGGAATGAATTTTGGCTACACGCTTTTTGGTTTCTAAAAGGTCGTCCATTCGTGTTTCATACGTGCGTCCGTGCCGTTCTTTCCAAAAATTTTCACACATATATAAATAGGCTTCCAAACGCTTTCCAAATCCCGAAATGGTAATATCGCGACGGTCGTTCAGCGTACTCATCCGGTGCGTTAGCCATTCAAGATTTTTTTGAAGCGTCTTCAAAGGTTTGGTATCGGCTATTTGTCCGTTTTGTCGCAGGGCTTGAATGTCGGCGGCAATATGGCTGATTACCGCCTGATAACTTGATTGAAGGCTGTTCATGGGATTTGGTTTTGTTTGGTTAATTTGTTGGAATTGTCGGATGAGGTTCTCATGACAAATTTTTCCCGTCGTTGGTTATATACTGCCAGAGATGAAATTCGGATACACGCCCGTCAGCGGTGCTTTTCAACGCATTGCTGTCAATGAGTTGCGTAACGGTAGACGGACTTACATTCAGTCGTTTGGCAACATCTACCTTTTTCAAAAGCGTTGATTCCTGTACCGGTCGAATGTACATGTCAAATGTCAAACGAGCGATTTGCTCATTCTTTTCATTCATTACTTCGGCAACAGTTTTAGTAATTACATTTGTCATTTCCTTCAACAATTCAGAAAATAACATATTGATTGTGTTCATATTATAAATATTAAAAGTTGATTGTTGTTGCCGGATATGCAAATCTTATTATCCTTTTCGCTTGTATTTCAGGCTGTCAATGTCCACCAGAGCAGCCTCAATGTCCGTCGTCCGGTAACGTACACAACTACCGATACGTGTTCCCTTTACAATACCTTCTTTTGTCCAGAAATGAAGCGTGGGCAGTGAAACATTGAGCATCTTTGCAGCCTGTTGCCGGGTAAGCACGGAGGCAGGCGCTTTTGTTTCAATGGTTGCCGGACGAAGGTATTGTTCCATAGTATCACTGATCATTGTCCGTAAATCCGCCAGCGACGCTTTGTCTATTAAAATTTGCTTTTCCATTTTTGATGTTTATAAAATTTTTCAAATGATTTCGCGGCAAATGTATATACAAAAAATTTATTAAAATAACTGAAAAGTAACATGTTACACTCCTCTAAAATTTGGGAGTGTTTAGAGGTAAAAAATTCCAAATTCTATACATTGATAATATCCTGAATATTAACACTGTAAAAAATCAAAAAGTTGCAAATATCTTGATATAAGACGATTGCAACTTCAAAAACTTTTTTTCGGGTACTAAAATCTACGAAAGAAAAGGGGCTTATTTTTCGTAGATTTTACAAAAGTGTAACATTTACCCGAAACATGCTGTTAATCAGTTCTTTGTGTGTCTGTTTTGAATAAACACAAGATTGTTATATAAATCACTAATATTCAACTTATTGTCTTTTCTATTGATGATACCTTCTCTTTCCCACCTGTAAAGGGTCGGGCGGGATACAGCCGTAACTTTGGATACGAAATTGACGGGATACTCTCCTGTATAGCCCTTTTCAAGCGCATTTTTTACCGAAGCGACAACATGGCTGATGTTATTGATGTAAGGAGTAGCCAAAGCGAGCAATTCCTTTTCGGTCAAAAAATCCTTTTCCGTTTCCTGCAAACGTTTAATTATTTGATTTTTATGATACAGCATCGGGGGATTTCGTGAAAAAACTGTGGTTTTGCAGAAATTTGGCGTTTTCGGTCAGAGAAATTTTAATGTATTTCATGAATGACGATTCGGTTTTGTGTCCGGTCATCTTCATAATTGAAATGGTGGGTACGCCGCTCAAATATGCGTTGGTGGCAAACGAGCGGCGGGCGGTATGCGATCCGACAAGTTTCCACTTGGGTTCGGTAATGGATGTACTTTTGCCGCCTCTCGTTTTGACGTAGGTTACTTCGTTGTCAATCCCGGCTGCCTTTACTGCTTCTTTCAGGGTTGCGTTGAATGTGAGATACCCGACTTTGGGTATCTCAAAATTGTTTCTTTTGATGACGGACTGAACAACAGGATGCACAGGCAGTACCACATCCTGTTCCGTTTTCTCTGTCCGTTTTGTAATGGTGTCGTCCGTACCGAAATGTCCTTTACAAAGTGTGGAATAATCCGAAAAACGAAAACCCGTATATGCGCCTATCAGAAACAAATCGCGTGTTTTTTCCAATATTGGTTTGTCTTTCAAATCCAAACGATACAGTTTCATCAATTCGTCTTCTGTAAGGTAAACCGAAAACGTATCTTCATTAGGCTTCTTAAATTCAGGAAGTTTGAAGTCCAAACAAACGGGTATCTTTTTCTTAAATGCCACATTCAAAAACAGTTTCAGATTTTTTATCCGGTTTCCTATGGTATTGGGCGCGTAATCCTGTAATTCAAGGAACTCCACAAAATTTTCATAAAACTCCAAATCTATTTCGGTAAGTTGCAGCCTGCTTCCTTTTTCTTTTTCGTATTCGATAAGGTTTTTCAGGGTCGTTTGGTATTGTGATTTCATACCGTCAGACTTTTTTACATTTTTGATAAAATCTTCAGCAAAAGTTACCAGATGCGTATTCACGTCGGGCGTAAAATCTCTGACGTTTTTGAGCGCCTTGTCAAATGCGGTTCTCAAAGTAGTAGCGTTGATGACTTCGCCGTCATTTTTCATTTTGCGATACGTGCCAAGTACAACATCCTCAATCCTTTTCAAATTTGCGTTAAATTCGGGATGCTGCGGAAATGTTTTCGTGGCTTTTGCTTTGCCTTTGCCCCAGTTCGACGGTTCAACGGATTCGTCAATGTAATATTTCAACGGAAGATATTTTTTCTTTCCGTCCTTCATCTCAAACGCCCCGTATGAAAACAGGAAAAAGATGCCTGATGTTTTCGCTTTCGGGCGTGTCAGAAAAAAACATATATTTGCCATAATTTTTATTGATTTTTATTTATTTTTATGGCACAAAGATACATGTTTTTTTTTGCGGCAACAAATGCGGTAATAAAAAATTTTATTTTAATTGATTTTTGTTCATCACATTTAATCTAAAAAACGTATAAATAACTGATAATATGTAAAGATAAGTAAAATGAAATTAAATGCAATAAAACATTATTTGTCCCTGCGGGACTGTTTTGCGTAACATAAGTGATAGAGACAATTTTGTACATGGATGCAGGATTCGGTTGATAACGAAAAAGTTTTGGTATATGAGAGAGAGCATTAGAGATAAGGGGCGGTTGAAAAAAATCCCAACATGATGAAATCAGATACACTTTCCAGAGGAACGCTTTATTCCGAAATCCTCCACTATCTTTTCACCGCTTTGCCTGTTTTTCAGCATTCCGGCGGTTCTGCTTACAAACCCGGTTTACAAACCATCGGCGAATTGGACGATTTTTACGGTCATCCGCATCGTCGCTACCGGACGATACATGTTGCCGGCACCAATGGCAAAGGTTCCGTATCGCATTTACTTGCGGCGATTCTGCAAGGCGCCGGATACAAAACCGGACTGTTTACCTCGCCGCACCTGCTGGATTTTCGCGAACGCATCCGCATCAACGGACAAATGATCTCTGAACACGAAGTTGTTGAATTTGTAACCCGCAGCCGTGCGATGTTCGACAAGGTGCAACCGAGTTTTTTCGAGATGACTACTGCTATGGCGTTCGATCATTTTGCACGTCAAGCGGTGGATATTGCCGTTATTGAAACCGGCATGGGCGGGCGTCTGGATGCTACCAACATCATCCGACCGGCGATGTCGGTCATCACCAATATCAGCATGGATCATACGCAATTTCTTGGTAATAACCCGATTGCCATTGCTGCTGAAAAGGCGGGGATCATCAAACGCGGCGTTCCGGTAGTCATTGGCGAAACGCAGCCGGGAGTAGCGCAGGTGTTTGAAGATAAAGCGCGGGAAGAAAACTGCGAAATCGTTTTTGCCGATCAGAAAGCGCGTGTGAGCCGTTCGTACCACACTGCCGAAGGACAGGGTTTTTACTTTGAACAAAAAGGGAAAGTGGCATCCATTCCGGTGGTGATTGACATGTACGGCGATTACCAGCAAAAGAACATCATCACAGCGCTGATTGCGCTTCAATGTATGCGCCACCATGCAGGCATTGACGTAAATGATAAAACTATCCTGCCTTCGCTTGCTCATGCTGCGCAAACCACCGGACTGCGCGGCAGATGGCAGAAACTTTGCGAAAAGCCTTTCACAGTGTGCGATGTCGCTCATAATCCATCCGGCTGGGTGTGGGTGCGGCAGCAAATTGACCGGTGTACTTACCGCAAACTGCATATCGTCATTGGGTTTGTCAACGATAAGGACATATCGGGTATGCTGGAACTGACGCCGCGCAACGCCGTTTATTATTTCACCAAAGCATCCATCCCGCGTGCAATGGACGAAACCGAACTGGCAAAAACCGCCGAAAAGTATGGGTTGAAAGGAAATACTTACCCTGATGTTGCTGCCGCTATCGAAAGTGCTTTGCGCCATGCTGCCGAAGACGACATGATCTACATCGGCGGAAGTACGTTTGTGGTTGCCGAAGCGCTGGATTTTGCCCACAAACTTAGCGAAGCGATCTCACCGTAGGTAATTAGCACGGATTAAAATACCGATGCCATTTTACGTATTTCGGCAAGACGTGAAAGAAATTTATTATCTTTTTGTGCTTCCTGCATATTATATTTAAGTTGCAGATGCATTAAAGAGTCTGCAGGAATGTCCAAAGCGGCTTCAAACATCATTGCCGTTGTAACTGTAATCGGACGTCGCTCATTAAGTATATCGTTCAAAATTTTATATGATATTCCCATTTGTTTCGCCAAATGACTTTGCAAAATTTTGCGATATTCAATTTCATCTTTCAATACTTCGCCGGGATGTGTCGGGGTAAACCCAAATTTCATATTTGCCATCATGGTTTTATTGATAATGGTTTGACAATTCTATAATGTTACATATCGTAATAACCGTTTCGGAAACGACTTTGGTTGTTTTGAATTCAATTCGGTATTGGTCGTTCACGCGAACAGATTCTAATCCATCTTTGTCGCCGTGCAAGACTTCATATCGCAAACCATGGTATCGAAAAAGGTCTTCTACAGATGCTACTGATTCAAGAATATCAATTGTCTTGCGATATTTTTTGGCAATCTGCGGCTGAAAACGGTATTTTTTGTCCGTTGTCTTGCCCATGTTGAACAATTCTTCTAAATATGTTTTTTCAAACTTTATTTCCATATTCACTTCCGAAATCGAGGCAAAGATAATACTAATTTCATTATCCACAATTAAAGTGGATGACAAAATATTTTTCTTGTAACATCTCTATTATAAAGTCAACTTTCCTTTGACCATTTCCAAATCAATTCCCAACATGCGGATCTTTTTGACGAACTCCGGCAAATCCTGTTCAAAGAACCTCTTTTGGCGTATTTCACGGATTTTATCCGGCGCGGTTTCGTCCACGAAATAGCCGATGCCGCGCTTGTTGAAAATCACGCCCTGCTGTTGCAGGTATTCGTAGGTGCGTAAAATCGTGTTGGGATTCACTTCGAGTTTGACTGCAAAATCGCGTACCGAAATCAGTTTATCTCCTGCCGGAAATTTCCCCATCAGGATTTGGTCGCACACATAATCGGCTATTTGCAGGTATATGGCTTGCTTGTCTTTAAATTCCATATCTATGCCTCCTTTTTCTTCATGACAAAAAACATGATTGCCCAACACACAGCAAGAGGAAGAATATAAATAAAAATATTGCTTTTACTGAGATAAATCGCAACAGATGGGCTTATAAAGTAAAAACCGATAAAATCTACGGAATCTCTAACAATATCTTCAGAATTTATAACATCAAAAAATATGATATATAACCTGTAACAGATGGATAAAAAAACAATCATAAATACAACAGATATAGCTTGTCCTTTTTTTCCAAGCATTAATGATCCCAACATAAGGATTGATGTATTAGATAAATAACCCAAAAGAGACACCAATATTAATGCTATACCTCCATAAAGTGAGTATTCTCCCCTGTCAAACAGAGGTTTGGGGTTTATTAAAAACATTTGTTCCGAAGTCCCATGTATATGATTGAATAACTGTACAGATAAGAAATCAAATACGTTAAAGACAATCAACAAAAGGATGGGCATAAGAATCATTACGCATGTAAATACCAAAGCAACCCGTTCCAATGTTGTTGCCGGCAACGAAAAATTAAACATTCTCTTTTGTTTTGAAGTTAAATTATTAAAAAACCAACCTCCATAAATGTATAAGAAAAACATTCCTGTTAGGAAAAGAACTTGAATGTGACCCAAACGGGGGTAAAAATGGGAAATATCATATTGAGAATCATTAGCATAGAACTCGTACTTGTATGGATACTTCTCCATGAATTTGTCAATTGTTTCCCAATCACTGTTCATCCAAAACAGCAAAGGAACTACCAGTACCATGAGAACAATCCCCCATTTATAAATGGCTGCATTTTCGTACCATTGACGTTTGAGCAACCACACGTAACGTTTAAAACTAAAAACCTGATTCATAACTACGCCTCCTTTTTCTTCATTACAAAAAACATCAGTACCCACCAAACCGGAAGGAGGAAAAAGAAATTGAGAATATTGCCTTTAATGATATCTGAAACATTCCATGGAGGAATAGATAAAATCTTTATAAGAATGAATGAACTAATGAATAATAATATGCAAGAAGCGATAAGTGTTATGACTATCCCCTTTTTCCCAAATATTAATGACCCAAACGTGAAAATGGAAGTAAAGGATAAGTAACTAAAAAGCATCACAACCATCATTCCAATGTTACCAAAAGGTGAAGATGTTTTGAAAAACATTTGCTCCAAAGTTTCATGTATATGATTGAATAACTGAACGGCAGCAAAATCAAATACAGTAAAAATGGTCAAAATAAGAACAGGCATCAGTATCATCACATAAGTAAATGCTACTGCGACCCGATCCAATGGCGAAACAGGCAACGAAAAATAAAACATTCTTTTGTGTTTTGAACTCAAACTTTCAAAAAAATAGGCGGCATATATGTAAAAGAAAAGAATTACTGTTATGAAAAAAACCTGCTTTTGACCTAATTGTGGATTATCAGCAGTTTTCCAATTGCTGGTCATACCAAACAGAAAACCGACCGTCAACACCATAAGAACAATTCCCCATTTGTAAATGGCTGCATTTTCAAACCATTGACGTTTTACTAACCACAAGTAACGCTTAAAACTAAAAAATTGATTCATAATTATTTAATTTGTTTTGTTAAAAATATCTTTGATTGCCTGATGATTATGAATCATGGCGCTAAACAACAGTTCCAAGTCTATCTGCGTGGGTTCTTCGCCCGTATTGGACAGTATCGCCTGATGACCTGCTATGGAGTTTTCGGCATACAACTCCTGTCCGGTCAATTCGGGAATGGTGCAGAATGAAAGTTTTGCTGTGATTTCCTCGATGCTCCTGTTCAGTATCATTTGCCCGTCATCAAGCACCAGCACGGAATCAATCAACTTTTCCACATCGCGCACCTGATGGGTGGAGATGATGATGCAGCGGTCGTCGGTTAATACCGAAGCCAACATCCTGCGAAACTGCGCCTTTGAGGGTATGTCCAGCCCGTTGGTAGGTTCGTCTAAGAGCAAGCAATTCGCTCCAAGTAAAAAGAGCTTCGCCAACATAATGCGGCTGCGTTCGCCTCCGGAGAGAACAGAAACCCGTTTATTGACATCTTCACCCCTAAAGAGGAAGCGTCCCAGTACGGAACGACCTTCTCCTACGGTAAGTTCCGGAGCAGTGTTTAAAATCTCCTCCAGAATTGTATTTGCCTCCTCTAGATCATCCAACCCCTGTTTATAGAATCCCCAATCGACAGCGACACCCCACTGGCGCTCACCACTATCCGGTTCAATCTCTCCGGTGATTACACCCAAAAGTGTTGTCTTACCTGCGCCGTTTGGTCCTACCAAAGCTATGCGTTCGCCTCTTAATACTTCCATCTCTAGGGGGCCGAAAAGGTGCCTCGAGTATGCCTTAGTTAATCCTCGTAACATCAGTACCCTATTAGCAGAGCGAAACCTCGGTTCTAAATCCAGCTTCATCCTAGCTGTTTCGAGACGAGGAGCTTCTTCGTGCCCCAAACGAGCCATCATCTTAGCTTTACTTTTTGCCAAAGAGGCTTTTGTACCATAACGGAATCGATCGATAAAGAGCTGTAAATGCTGCCTCTCTTCTTGGGCTCGGAGATAGAGATCGGTCTCACGTCTGAAGTTCTGCTCTTTTTGCACCATGGCTGCCGAATAGTTACCATTATACGTGACCAACCTGTTGTGCTCTATCTCGAAGATGCGATTGGCAACTTTATCTAAAAAATAACGGTCATGAGAGACGAGCAATACCGCACCCCTATAGGTGAACAGGTACTCCTCCAACCATTCAACTGCAGCAATATCTAAATGGTTGGTCGGTTCATCCAGTAAAAGTAAGTCCGGAGCACGTAGCAGTTGCCTTGCCAACGCTCCGCGCATGCGTTCACCACCGGATAGAGAAGCAAGATACTGGTCAAACTGACTTGGAGCGAAACCAAGACCAAAAAGGACCGCTCTCATGCGACTCTCCATTACATAACCATCACGACGCTCGAATTCGTGGCTGAGACGACCATACCTGTCGTTAACCGAGGCTAGTAACTCCTCGTTGGTATAAACTTCCGACTTCGACATTTGCTGTTCTAACTCACGCAGTTGGCGCTCCATTGCTATGAGATCGCTAAAGACCTCCTGCATGCTCTGCCAGAGAGTCATCTCCCCTCCCAACTCGTCCTCTTGTTTGAGATAACCGAGGCGTAGGTTAGAAGCAGTGTTTAGAAATGAATCCTCTTCGCCATCATAGTCTATCTCACCCGTCAGGATTTTGAGCAGAGTGCTCTTGCCACTACCGTTTTGCCCAATTAGACCTATACGGTCTCCATCATATATTGTAAAACTGACCTTATCGAAGACTTTATAACTACCAAAATACCTAGCTATGTTGTTTGCAGTAATGAGATTCATACTATATACCTCTTATACTTGGACTAGGGAGCCAAATCTCCTTGTCTTAGTGGATTTCATATGGGGTTCCACCCCATACCCGGTCGTTACGCGAGGCTAAGCCTCGCTTCACTCACAGGAGCTAACGCTCCTGCACCATCCCTATTAGCTCTACCATATCAAGATAACGTCTGCGCATCTCATTGGGGGTCGCTTTAGGAGGCCAAATCTCTATCTCTTGTGGAGATCGCCGCATGGCAGAGGTTACTCTGCTAAACAATTGTGGGCTCGTGGTTCCCAAAGTACGCAGGAGGTTTTTGATAACCCTTCGACTGCTAACCTCTTCTTGCGAGCAGCAACTAGGAATAGGCTGCCAAGCAAAGAACCGCCTTGCTGCAGTAATCTCCTTCTCACGAAGGAGGCAAAGAGGCCTGATTACAGTTATTCCGCTTCTTTCTAGCGTAGTTGTTGGGGTAAAGGTCTCGATTTTTCCTGAATAAAGGATACTCATAAGAAAAGTCTCTACCGCGTCATCTAAATGGTGTCCCAATGCTACTTTATTATAGCCATGTTCGGTAGCAATACGTGCCAACATCCCTCGCCGAAAGAAGGCACAACGAGCGCATGGGCTCTGATGGCTATCCTCGGCAAAGATGACCTTATTAAGCTCTTCATGTCGTTCGTAGAAGAGCGGTACACCAAGCCTGGAGCAAAGACGACGCAGCTCTCCTTCGTAGGATGAGACGGCAAAGCCGGCATCGATTGTCGCCGCCGCCAAGGAGACAGGATAACCGGTGCTGTGAAGGAGGATGCTTAAACTATAGAGCAAGAAGGCTGAATCCTTGCCTCCTGAGAGTCCGACCAAAACGCGGTCACCGCGCTGTAGCATATCGAACTCCATAATTGCACGCCATATACGACGCGAATAGTTCTTCGGTAGAGATGTGCTTGGTTGCATTGCCTTTATTCCTTTTGCCCCCAGAGCAGCTTATAGAGTTCATCACGCGCTATTCCGCTTTGCCTAACAGCACCGCGCATCGCCTCTTGTCGGGAGTTACCTTCATCCAGCAGCTTATGATAGATGTCTATGGCGAGTTTAGGAGAATCAGGTGGTAACTCCGGTTCCTCGGCTCCTCTAATAACTAACACTATTTCTCCTCGAACTTGGTTTGCCAAGCAATGCTCCAACAATTCCTGCAGAGACATAACGAGCGCTTCCTCGAAAAGCTTAGTCATCTCTCGGGCTAAGCATACCAAACGGTCTTGTCCCAAGATATCGACTAAATCCTTTAAAGTGCGCCGTATCCTATGGGGAGCTTCGTAGATAACTATGGTTCGCTCCTCGCTTTGCAAGCTGCGCAAACGCTTCTGTCGCTCTACTCCTTTATGGGGTAAAAAACCCTCGAAAACGAAACGTGAAGCAGGCATCCCGGAGAGTGCCAGAGCAGATAGAACAGCGGAGGGTCCAGGAATAACTGTGTAGGGTAGT
>Ga0082212_10009431_pt1 | contig 12598 bp, 14 predicted proteins | sample TergutNt197P3_FD_71548 | JGI IMG/M metagenome (GOLD analysis project Ga0082212, IMG submission 71548) | Neocapritermes taracua P3 segment gut microbial communities from Petit-Saut dam, French Guiana - Nt197 P3 | ecosystem: Host-associated > Arthropoda: Insects > Digestive system > Gut ... | reverse complement strand
AAGTTTTTAAAAGTGTCACGTATAGTCAAGCGACGTACAGTAGCTAAGGAAATCTGTGTAGCCGGCCGTGTAAAACTGAACGACCATCCGGCAAAAGCAGGCAGTGAGCTTAATGTTGGCGATAAGCTGGAAATCGTCTATGGCTCTAGGCTGTTGGAAGTTCAAATAAAAGAACTGCGCGAAAATGTATCAACAAAAGAAGCCACAAACCTTTACACAGTATTACGCGATGAACGGAAATGTGAAGAAGAATGGTAATTAGGGGTGATTAATAATAAGGAGGAGAGAAATGGATGATATATCGCAAGGTATTGCCTGGAAGGATAAGTATAGGCTGGGCAATAAACAAGTGGACGAACAGCATTATCAACTATTTTTACTGGTTAGCAAAATTGTTGAGTACTGTACGGACGGTAGTGATATAACAAAACTAAAAGAAACCCTGGATTTTTTGGTCGAGTATACTGTGCAGCATTTTTGCGATGAGGAGGCACTGCAACTTCGCTATAATTATCCTGATTATGAAAAGCATAGGCAGATGCATGAAGCTTTTAAAATTACAGCGCAAAATTTGGCAAAGAAATTTGAGGCAAGCGGCTCGTCAAAAGAACTGAGCCATGATGTAAACACTATTGTGGTCAATTGGTTAGTCAACCATATACTGCGCGAAGACAAAAAAATTGGCGAACATATTAGGTTGGTTTCAGCTCAAGAAATTGTGTAAACGAAAAAAGAAACGCGCAAGGCGTTTCTTTTTTTACTGGGTATACTTACCACTGTTGCCTTCCAATAAGTTGGTAATAGCGGTGGTTGTTGCTTTTACAGCTTGGTTCAAGTCTGGCAATAGGTCTGCCGCTGTTTTTTTTGCTCTAGCCCTCAGCTCAATTTGCAGGCTTATTCCAGTTAGTTCAGATAAACCCAGATTAGAGGCTACCCCCTTTAGCGCATGGGCGGTTTCCTGTACTTTGGCATGGCTGCCACTCTCAAAAGCTGTTATGATATCAGCCGCCATCTGTGTGGCGGGAAAATTAGCAAGTAATCGCAAGTAGAGTTTCTTATTATTCATCACCCGGCTCAAACCGTCTGCTATGTCCAGCGCAGGCTTAAAGTCCGCATAATCAGTTGCCCCTGTTTTGGCCGAGCCAAAATCAACAGGCAGCGCTTTTGTGGGCTTTAGCATTTGCCGGTCGTCTATCATTACAACACCTCCGCCGCGTAACCGAATGGTTCTTCTAGAGCATCTCTTAAGGATACTTCTAAGTATTACATCGTACTTTATTAGATGAAAATTAAATTCTTATGCAACCACGGCTTTTATCCAGACTCACATAGGCGGGAAGGCCATTTTGCATCGGTATTTCTACTTCGCCTTCTATTAAGGGGTTTGCGTAGCGCATAAAATCATCTTTTACAAAATTTCCTTCAGTGTTGATCCATTCCAAGGGCAGTTTTTTTTCTATATTTGCCACTTTTTCCAAAGGAATTTGCCCCATAATACTCTGATAGGGTTGGCTGGAAATACGTTCTATGCTTACCATGAGGCCACTATGGCCTTTGATAGCATATTCCACTGCCGCTTTTCCAACTTCATAGGCTTCTTGCGCGTCCGTAAGGCTGGCACAATGCATGGCCGAGCGTTGCGCGGTACCTAAAGTATTGCAGCGGGCTTTGATACCCAACTTTACCTCTACCAAATTTTTCAGCACCTCCCCTGCGCCGGAAAGCTGGCGATGCCCAAATGAATCAACACTTTTAGCTGCGGCAAGATAGTTGCCGACGCCGTCGTTAAGGCCTTCGGATACCACAACATAGCAGTATCCCAATTGCTTGTATACGTTTTCGACATCAGACAGGAACTTCTCTTTGAAAAAAGGTATTTCCGGTAAATACAGCAAATGGGGCGCTTCATCTTCGCGGCGTTTTGCCAAAGCCCCGGCGGCAGTCAGCCAACCGGTATTGCGGCCCATAGCCTCCAATATGGTAACCTTGTTTTTCGTGGATACGCTTTCTAAATCTATGCCTGTTTCCCTTACGGTAGTGGCCAGATACTTGGCTGCCGAACCAAACCCTGGGGTATGGTCTGTGAAAGGCAGGTCATTGTCAATGGTTTTTGGTATGCCTATCACGCACATTTCCCATCCGGCGCTTTGTGCCGCCTCATAAGTTTTATGGGCAGTATCCATAGAATCATTGCCGCCATTATAAAAGAAATAGCGAATATTCAATTTTTTACATATGTCTATCAGCTTTACTTGATCTGCGGCACTCACCTTATAGCGGCAGGAAAATAAACCCGCGCCTGGGGTGTAGCGTAAACCGGCCAATATGCTTTTTTCTTGGGCAGCTAAATCTATGATATGTCCTTGCAAAATGCCTTTTATGCCGCTAATGCCAGCATAAATAGTACCGGTTATATCCTGATCCAGCCAAGTTTCAATTACACCGGCCACGCTGTTATTAATAACAGCCGTGGGGCCGCCACTTTGAGCTATTATAGCATTACCAGACAAAGCCATAGTAAACCTCCTTATACTCCTTACACTTCCTTAGGCTGCGTAGCAACCTGCCTTATCCATGATTAGCAAACAGAAGGATAAGGGCAATACTGTTCCAGGTGGCATGGGATATAATATTAAGGCTAATATCCTGATATTTGGCATACAGTATGCCAAAACCGCAGCCACCCACGAATAGGGGAAATACTATCCAAACGCTTGCCAGTGTAGCCTCAAAATGCATAGCCGCAAATACCAAAGCAGAAATAAGCACTCCGGCTAAACGGCCAAAACGGGCTTGTAGCGCGCCCATCATAAAAGCGCGGAAAAAGATCTCTTCCCCTACCGGCGCCAATACAATAATGCTAATAATTATACCAAATAACTCAATACCTTTACCTTCTGTCAACATAGTGGTAACAACAGATTGGGATTCCATGGGCAAATCAGGAAAGATGAACCAAAGCAGGTTTGCGGCCAGTATTTGCAATATGTAAAGCGAAGCGCCCCAAGATAAACCTTTGCCTAGCCCCATAAAGAAAGGTTTATTCTGTATGCCTAGTACTTGTGGGGATTGTTTATAATGTATTCCGGCTATATAGAGCGGAAAAAGTAAAAAACAAGCGAATTGCAACATATTTCCGATCAGCATTAAGCCACCCGGCTGCATGACGCTTTCTTTAAACAGATAAAGAGCGCTCTCCAAAATAACTATAAATACGAGAATAGCAAAACTGTGCCAGATTTTCCATTTAGGACGATCACATAAGTCATTTTCTTGGGAAAGTTTATCTTGCACAAAAACAGCTCCCATCGGTTTGTTTACTAGCAACTCAAGTCCCCAAAATAAATTAGGGGCACATTGGCGCGCCCCTAATCTATAGTTTAAGTTCTATTCTTTAATAATAGCCGCTTTACAACCAGCTTTATAGGCTGATAAGTTCACGTCGAAGATAGTGGCTTTAAAATTGCGGCGTAACGCTTCTTCCATGGCTTCATCACTGACCATCTTGGTGATAGCGTTAATTACGCCTAAAGCTACTACATTAGCGCATAATTCATTGCCTACCGCCTCACGGGCGATCACGGTAATGGGGGCACGGTATACCTCTATTCCGCTATGTTCATCCCCTGTGCCGATATCTCCGTCCAGGATCAAAATACCGCCTGGGGCAATATTCGCGGCATATTTAGTATAAGACTCCTGTGACATCACTAAAAGCAGGTTCGGAGTTTCCACCTTGGGAAATAATATCTGCTTATCGGAAATATTAACTTCGGAGCGGGTTGAGCCGCCGCGGGATTCCGGGCCATATACCTGCGATTGTGTGGCATTATTGCCATCTACCAGGGCTGCTTCGGCCAATATCATGGCGCCTTTGATAATGCCTTGCCCGCCGGTGCCGCTTAAGCGTATTTGCCAATTCTGTGTCATTAATTCGCACCTCCCTGCAAGCGTTCTACTAATTTGGCGTATTCTGTGGTATACTCCAGCGGTTCATGCTGATGCAATACCCCTATAACTATTTTATCTGCCAGTTCCGGCGCGCTCATTTTATCGGCACGGGTTTTGCTCACTGTATGTTCTTTTAGGAAATTTATCATGTCTGCCGGGTTTGGCATTTTATTGCGCCTGCCATAAGAAATTGGGCAGGTAGCCATGACTTCTATTACAGCAAAGCCCGGATGATTGTGAGCCGCTATGATCAGATCTGTCAATTGCTTGGCATGGAAGATATCGCCGCGCGCCACAAAGGAAGCGCCTGCTCCAATTGCTAATTGGCAAAGGTCAAATTCTGGATCCACAGTGCCATAAGGTGAGGTTGTGCTTTTTTTGCCAAAAGGGGTCAGGGGGGAGAACTGTCCGCCTGTCATGCCGTAGATATGGTTATTGAACACAATCAGCGTCATATCCATATCGCGGCGGCAGGAATGGATAAAATGATTGCCGCCAATAGCCGCGCAGTCGCCGTCTCCGGAAAAGACGAATACATGCAGGCTGGGGTTGGCCATTTTAACGCCGGTAGCAAAAGGCAGGGCACGTCCATGCGCTGTATGCAGGGTGTTTATATCTAGGTATCCGGTAATTCGCGAAGAACAGCCAATGCCGGATACGCCTACACATTGGTCTTTATCTAAGCCTAATTGATCCATAGCACGGGCCCAAGCGCTCATCACTATGCCATTGCCGCAGCCCGAGCACCAAATATGAGGCAGGTTGCTGCGGAAGTATTCTTTATATATCTCCTTCATTTACAGCACCTCCTTAACTTTGGCCACAACTTCTTCCGGTACAATAAGCTCTCCGTCTACACGGGTCAAAGGAATAACCGGCACTTTTTCCGGGGCTACCCGCTCCACTTCCCGGGCATATTGTCCCAGATTCATTTCCGGTACTATTACGGCTTTTTTACCCGTGCAGGCAGCCTTGACGCGTTGATCATGGAAAGGCCAGATGGTAATAGGCCGCAGCAAACCGGCTTTAATGCCTTGGGTGCGTAAATCCAATACCGCTGCTTGCGCGCTACGGGCTACGCTGCCATAGGCTATCAGCAACACTTCGCAATCTTCCAGTTCTATTTCCTCAAAGGTAGCTATCTCATTCACATGGTCTTCTATCTTGGCGGAAAGCCTGCGTATGCTGGCATCTACTTCCGGCAGTTTTGAAGTGTAAAAGCCTTTTTCATTATGGGTAAGCCCTGTTACATGATATCGGTAACCGGCGCCAAAATCAGCCATAGGCGGTACGCCGTCTGTTTCCTGATTGGTATAGGCAATATAATCTTTGGGCAGGCAAGTGGGTCTTTTGCGGTTGATGATCTCCACCGGCTCATCAGCTACGTCGAAACGCTCGCGTAAATGGCCGATCTCTTCATCCAGCAATAAAACCACCGGGTTGCGGTATTTTTCCGCCAGGTTGAAGGCATTGATAGTTTCAAAGTATGTTTCCATCACAGAAGATGGCGCTAAGGCAATAACGGAATGGTCGCCATGGGTGCCCCAACGCGCCTGCTGAATATCCCCCTGGGCAGAAAGCGTGGGTAAACCGGTGGAAGGGCCGGGGCGTTGCACGTCCACTATCACTATGGGCACTTCGGTAATTACCGCAAAACCCAACAGTTCCTGCATCAGCGAAAAGCCTGGGCCGGAAGTAGCCGTAAAGGCTTTTAACCCGGCACAAGAGGCGCCGATGATAGCGCCCATGGAAGCGATTTCATCTTCCATTTGAATGAACTTGCCCCCCATAGGCGGCAACATAGAGGACATATACTCTGCCACCTCGGTTGAGGGGGTGATGGGGTAACCGGCATAAAAGGTAGCGCCGGCAGCTATTGCCCCCAGAGCACAGGCTTCATTGCCTTGTACTAATCTTACTTTATTCATTCTCTCTCGCCTCCACTTCCACACAAAAATCGGGGCAGTGCATCTCGCAGGTTAGGCAACCGGTGCAGGCATCCGTATTATCCACCCTTGCTTTGCCTTCCGCTGTAGCGCCAAAGACTTTAGTGGGGCAAAGCGCTATGCAGATACCACAAGCTTTGCACAGCTTTTCTACCACGCTAACTTGATACAATTTTTTCGCCATTCTAAATAACTCCCTCCTAACAGGCTATTTGCCAAGTTACATAATTCTACAAATACATTATACCAAAAAAACTTTAAAAGCCTCTCTTATTGAATATTTGAAATTATTTTACACATAATGGCCTGCTGTTTGTACAGCCTGGTCGTGTAGCAGGGGCATGTGGCGCATCAGCTTTTGGAAAAGCGCTACCAGCTCGGGATCCAGCATTGTACCGGCATAATAGCCCAATTCTTGTAAAGCCAGCCCATAGGGCAGCCTTTGCCGGCTGTCTATACCTTCATGCAAATTATCAAACATCAAAACCACCTGCAAAATACGGCATTGTACAGGGATACGCTCTCCGGCCAAGCAATAGTAGCCGCTGCCATTATAGTATTCTTCATGAGCCAGTATTAAAGGCACTAAATCTTGCAGCATCTTAAAATGCGCGGCTATTTCCGCTCCCAATTCAATATGTTCACCCACTGTTTTATTTTTGCCAGTTGCTTCAAATAGCCCCATATCATAACAATAACATAATCTGCGCAGTTTATCCTGGTTACGTTTACTTAAACGCAGAGCCATTGCCAATTTAAGCGAGAAAAATAGCAGCCGTTTCCCTTTATCCGCGCTGTAGGGGGAGCCCTGCCACAGTTCATCGTCAGGGGTTTGCGGCCAATAGCTTATTTCCTCTTTAAACTGAGTGGCACGGCGAATATGTATCAAAGCCACTATCAGTAAAAAAGCCTCCACCGCCAAGCGTATGAGCAAGCGAGTTGAGCTAATACCGCTAAACAAAGCTTCTTCCATAGCAAAACGGTGAAAAAAAACCAGATAGGCGCTATCCAGTAGCCATAACAAAACACCAACCATGATATAGGCATATCCCATTAGTATAGCTCGCAATAAAATCACCTTCAATAATTATTGTTTTTGTATGTTTTTTCAGGACTTTGGCGGGCGAAGACCGCCTCATTTATGATATGGTTCTCCTTTGTTTATTTTACAGGCTCTATAAATCTGTTCCAGCAAGATAAGGCGCATTAACTGATGAGGGTAGGTGAATGCTCCGAAAGAAAGCCGCAAATCGGCTTGCCGTAGCGTCACACTGCTTAAACCCAGAGAAGCCCCTATCATGAAGCATAGGCTGCTTTGTCCTTTAAGTGATAATTGTGAGAGTTTATCCGCCAGTTTTTCAGAGGAATACTGTTCGCCTGCTATATCTAGGGCTATTACATATTCGTCAGCCCGCGCGCTTTGCCATAGACGTTGCCCTTCTATGTTTTGTATGCGTTCAATTTCTGCTGGGTATAAGTGCTCAGGTAATTTTTCATCGGGCAACTCTACCACGCTGAGACGAATCATATTGCTTAAGCGCTTGCTATATTCTGCCAAGCCCTGCTTGAGATAGAGTTCTTTAATTTTCCCGAGGGCAAGAATACGTATAGATAACATAGTGTTCTCCAAAACGATAAATAGCCATACCAGGGTGGCTTTATGCCATCCTGGTATGGCTATTTATCGTTTGTTTTTGCGACTCATTCAATTACCGGGGGTTCAATATCTAGTGGAATTTCATCTTCCGATAAATCGAATTCTTCTGCAAGTTCTTCTTCTTCAATTAAGGTATCCTCTTCAGGCTCGTCTGTTATTTCGTCTGGCTGTATAAGTTCTGCTTGTGAAGTATCTACCGCCACCTTACTGCGTGCCCCTAAAAACAGCAAGGGGTTACAATGCGCGCCGTTAACACGTACTTCAAAATGGACATGGGGGCCGGTAGTACGTCCGGTTCTGCCTACGGTACCGACCATATCACCACGTTCCACCTTGCTGCCAACACTAACCGCGTAAGCTTGCAAATGGCTGTACCATGTTTCCAAGCCACCCCCGTGGTCAATTTTTACTAAATTGCCATATGAACCTTGATATTGGGCGAAAACAACTGTACCGAATTCAGCCGCCACCACCGGCGAACCCATGGGGCTGGCGATATCTAAACCAGAGTGATAACCCATAGAGCGGTAACCGTAGCGGGAGGAAATATCGCCATTGCTGGGCCAGCCTAAAGTGCCATTGCCCAAATTGACGGTAGCGGCAGCACTGCGGTTCACTGCAACCGTCATTCTTACTCCGCGCTCTACTACCTTTGTTACAGGGTCAACGACGGATACGGAGGAAACACGGTTTTGCGCCACCACCACGCCATTGCGCTCAATTACCTCGGTTGTTACTTCATTCTCGCCCGGAGCGCCTTCCTCTATCACTACACTTACACCGCGGGGCAAATCGCTGCTGTCGCGCAGCTCGGTTTCAAAGGGTGTTTCTTCCCTCGATACTACCATCCTTTTGATCTGTACGCTGATCAGCGGTTTGAACTGAGTCAGCAAAATAGCCTCTCCTACCGCCATATTTGTAGGATCCACAGCCGGGTTGGCTTGTTTAATATCATCCACTTGCAGGCTATAACGGTTTGCTATATATTCGAATGTTTCGCCTTCGGTTTCTATATAGTGGCGTTGAACCTCTGTTTTGCCGTATAATAGCATATTGGCCGCTTCCCAAACATTACATATTTGTTCAGGTAAAACATTGCTGGCCATAACACTAATCTGTTCTAAAGTATTAATATCGTCGTCCATAATACCGTCTTCACGATATTCAGAGCGTACTAATTCCAAAGCATCGCGGGCGACAGCTTCATTGGCTACATGCATTACCGGCTGTCCATTTACACATACCGCCACCGCTTTAGCCAAGACATTGACCACTCCGTCTAATGCGGCAGTGGCGTCTTTGATGCTGGAATAAACCGCGTCGCGTGATGATATTTTTTCTATTTTTACAGCGTCATCGCATACCACATTATAGCCCAATAATTCGGTTTGCTCCTGTAAGTAATAGGCTACTGCGGCTTTAGCTTCTTTTTCCGTTGGCAAGGTGGCCATAGCCTCGCCCTCCACCATTATCTGAAAAGCGGAGGTATGGGCAGACACGACTTGCACGCTACCAAATACTAAAAAGGCAAAACAAAGCATCAAAGCAATAGTGGAAACGATGCGCTGTGTCTTGTGTACACGCCTTTTCTCATGTTTTTTATGATGGCCACTTTGCACATATTTAGCTTCAGAAATCTTCAGCCCAGAATGATCTTGCACATAACCAGTCCTTTTTCATGTTTTTAATATGCTCAAAATAAGCTCAGCAAGCGCTGTCTTATTTAGAATCATATTATAACACAACTATTCTTCACAATCAACCCCCAAAAGGAGGCTTTTGTCAAACAGTATAAGTTAAAGTATAGGTTAAGTTCCTACTAAACGGTATAATTATTCAGTAAAAAATATTTTAACAAAAATGTGTTTTAGTTAAATTTTACTTATTTCGTTATTAGGATAAGCCAGTTTTATACCAGCTTCAAGGCAGGTTGGTTGTAACTGTTCCATCAATTTATCCTTAACACTGGCAAATTCGTGAGTATAAACCCAAACGCGTATGGTATAAACAATGCTTTTTTCTTCATATAATTGGGCATTAACATAAGGGGCTGGATCCTCAAGGATGCCGGGGATAGCTTGAATAGCCGCAAGTAAGGCTTTTTTAACCAGCACGGGGTCATTGTCGTAGGCTATGTGAATATTAGTATCCACCCGACGCATAATCTCTGTGGTATAATTTATTATCTTTTCTCCTGAAATAATATTATTTGGAGCAAAGATAATTTTATTGTCCGGCGTCTTTAGTTTAGTGTAAGCGAGGCCGATTGAGACCACCGTGCCACTGACACCGGATACTTCGATATAATCTCCCACCACAAAAGGTTTGGAACTGAGCAGCATCAGTCCGCCTGCCACATTTCCTAAGGCGCTTTGTGCCGCCAGGCTTATGGCAATACCTGCTACACCCAGTACAGCCACTAGAGATGTTACCGATATACCTAGCGTATCCACTATGATGATGGTGGTGATAAAATACAGGATAATCTTAGCCAGCGAACGTATGAAACCATGCAGGCTCGCCTCAATAGGCAGGCGCTTGAGCGTGCGGTTGATGAGCTTAAGCAGCATTTGAATGACCAGTAGGCAAATTATTAAATATAATAGTGCCACGATAATCCTGCCCGCGCTGATGGAGCTTAAGTTAATGCCTTTTAAGGCGGCAAGTATGTCAGTCATAGGATGTTTCCTTTCGCTGTTATATTATTTTTCTATCTCCTCATCATAATAGTGGCAGAATTAAATGTCAAGCCCCTCAATTATTATTTTTGCATTTTTCTCAAATGTATGTTATACTCCTTAACAGGCAAAACTAGATAAATGGTTAGGTTAAGTAATGAATTTTATTAAGTTAATAAGAAAAAACAAAACAGTGCTATTAATTGCCCTAGCAGTGCTGATCATGGGGTTTGTTTTCCTTTTGCTCATGAATACCGGCAAAGGGGATTTAGCCTGGTCTTCGCTTATGCGTTTGCTATCGCCGCCTTCGCCTGTAGCCGGGCTTTTGGTATTGATGTACCATGATATAAGCCTTGAACCGCCGACAGAAGCGGAGCTTATGGCGATTACCACTACGGCAGATAAATTTGCCGAGGATATTGATACTTTACTGGAATTGGGATATAAGCCGATCTCTTTGGAGGATTATTATTATGGACGGGTGAATGCGAAACAAAAATACTTTATAGTCACTTTTGACGACGGCTATGTAGGTGTACATGATTTTGCTTATCCGGTGTTGTTGGAAAAACAGGTTCCGGCATGCGTTTTTTTTAATACCGGCATGGAGATTTACGATACATTTTTAAGTTTTGGGCAGTTGTGGCATATGGAAAAAAGCGGTTTGATCAATGTGTACAGCCATTTGGAATATCATGTGAAAGCTACTGAAATGCCCGTAGAAGACTTCGTTGACTGTCTGGACACTTCTTTGACCAAATTAAGACGTTTTCTCTGGGAAGAAAATAAATTTTTAGCCTATCCCTACGGCGATTACAACCGTGAGACTTACCGCGCGGCGCAAGAATATGGTGTTAAACTGCAATTAGTTCAGAAGATGCAGTTTCCTGCCGCGGATATACTGGTGCGCGTCAATGTAGCCTACGATACGGATATGAGGAAACTAGTAAAAAAAGCCCCGCGAAATTGATATACAGGCAGGAGGGTTAAGCCAATATGAAAATTATCGATATATTAGGTAGGGAGAAAGCAACTTTATCTTGTGAGCTTTTTCCGCCCAAGCATGGTTATGAGCTTGCGGGCGCTAAATTAATTGTGCGGGAAACAGCAGCGCTTGGCCCCTCTTTTATCAGTGTTACTTATAATGCCGGCAGCGGTACCAGTAGCCACAGTGTTAATCTGGCGCATGAAGTACAAAATATCTGCGGCATTACGGCGCTGGCGCATCTTACCTGCGTTTCTTCTGAAAAGAATGCAATAGTAAATACTTTAGCCGAACTAAAAGCATTAGGGATCGAGAATATACTTGCTCTGAGGGGCGACATACCGGAAGGCAGATTACTGGCTCTTGAAACTTACCGCCATGCCAGTGAATTGATAAAAGAAATACGGGATTATGGCGGTTTTTGTATTGGCGGGGCTTGTTATCCGCAAGGGCATCCGGAAGCGCAAACGCTGCAAAAAGATATAGAAAGCTTGAAAGCCAAAGCAGATTGCGGTTGCCAGTTTTTCACAACACAAATGTTTTTTGACAATAGTATTCTATATAGCTTCATGTTTCAACTTTTGAAAAATGGCATTAATGTACCTGTTATAGCGGGAATAATGCCGGTAACCAACGCCAAGCAAATTTCTCGTATATGCAGCCTTTCCGGCGCTGTACTGCCCCCCCGCTTTAAAGCTATTGTTGACAAATTCTCTCACAATCCCGCTGCCATGAATCAAGCCGGTGTGGTATATGCCACCGAACAAATAATTGACTTAATCGCTAACGGTGTAAATAATATTCATATTTATACCAGATATCAAATTTGAACAGTCACGTGTCCTGTCGGCTGTACCTCTACTGCCAATGGGGGAATTCCCTGAAAATATGCACATCATTTGCTGTACGAACGGTGAAAATTTGGTCCGATCCGTCAGTAATAAGGGCACTTTCCTCTAAAACAACGAGCCGTCTCGCCTCTCTCTCGGTTATAATGGAGAGAATTTACTGTAAATTCGTACCTTACACAAACCACGCATGCGTTAAATAAGGTTCCCTAAGAACTGTAGCCAACGTCACCCAGGATTTGTTAGAACAACTGCACACTGTGTAATGCTGCATGTGGTTAGCAGTGAATTTCAGCTTACACACGTATTGAGAACCAGGTGGACACGTGCTTACTTTTATTTGATTGCTGAACGCAATGTGAAGCTTTAGGATCTACAGAACTTATTCTATATTCGTTGTTCCGTGCATCATAATATTATATTGAAATAACCAACAGATGCAACTGTATGCAGTGAATTTTATTCCTCTGCTTAGTTCACTCTACATGTTTCGGGCGGCACACACGCCCATCATCAGGAGTACAACTGTATCT
>Ga0082212_10009430_pt1 | contig 12598 bp, 9 predicted proteins | sample TergutNt197P3_FD_71548 | JGI IMG/M metagenome (GOLD analysis project Ga0082212, IMG submission 71548) | Neocapritermes taracua P3 segment gut microbial communities from Petit-Saut dam, French Guiana - Nt197 P3 | ecosystem: Host-associated > Arthropoda: Insects > Digestive system > Gut ... | reverse complement strand
TTCATCAACGATTGCACCTTCAGGGCCTGCCATCAGGAAATGAAACGTTTCCTCTTTCTTTAAATGTATGATATCGCCCACATTCTGAACAACAAAATTTTTACTCCTGATCGCTCCATGACCTGCCGGAACAGCAGGAGGATTTGGGGTGGCTTCTCCTACTTCTGAAAAGTTATAAGCCCATCCTTTCGTCACCATCCATGTTTCGAACTTTGGGGGAAACTCGGTTTTTACGTGCGCGTGTTCAGGTATCATCTGTCCGGGCAACAGATAGATGGCATGAGCAAAATATCCGTGCTCGGCATCATTTACCCAGAAAATTCCTCCCATACCTACATTTTCAAAGTCGCCTATTTCAAATTCGGCAACCCAAAAATTCTCTTCCATGAACTTGGTAAATGGAATACCATAAAACGCAAACATGTCCAGATATGCCTTTTTGGCAACATCTTCATTAAACTTACCGTCTGTATAAAAGTCGGCGTTGGTGTACTTTTTTGAATACTTCATTTCTTTTTGATTTTTACAATGAACACTTTCCTTACAACAGGATTTTTCTTTACAGCATGATGACTCTTTGGATGAATTTCCACAACATCCTGCCACCAAAACGAGTGAACACACACTTGCCCACATCCAATTCTTAGTAATTATTTTTTTTGAACTCATGATGATTATTGTTTTAATTTATAATGAATTTACATACTCTGTCAACGCTTCAATCTCTTTCGGCGAAACTTTTTGTTTCTCAACGCCATGTTTATATTTCGTAAAAACTTCTTCAAGCGTGGCCGCCGAACCGTTAAACAGATAAGGCGCCGTGCGCCATACCTCTATCAATGTCGGGGTGTCCCAACCTTTTTCAAATTCGACGTTTTCTCCGATCCGGTGCATTTTCATATCCGTGAAATACGGCCCGCTGTGACATGCACCACATTTTAGTTTTTCAAAAACTTTTCGTCCCTCTACCGCTTTTTTCGATAATTGACCGTCCACCAGATAAGGACTTGGAACGGGACGCAATGCTTTCAAATAAGCATCTACACAAGCAGCCGATTCTTCGTCAATATCAAAGAATTGAATAAACTTAAACCCTGCACGCACGGCAAGTTCGGCATTCTCACGTATTCCCGATATCATACAGGGTGGCGTCACATGACTGTACAATAAACTTTTACAGTTCTTCGGATTGCCAATTCCATCGTTCATTAAATCCCAATTCATGGCGTCCATCCGTGCATCGCCGGGATGACAGCCATTGCAACTCTGCCAGTTTTGAAAACATTTGATGGCGTCGTTGAAATATTTTTCACCCAGATGTTCTTTTGTCTCTGCACGATCCGGATTCAACGCAGCAGTTGTTAATTTACCGGAAGATATATCCAGAATATTCAAAACATCAGCAAAATAGGTTGGTATGAATAATTGATCTCCGGTCAGTAATATTCCGCGGGGACCGTTTCCTTCCAATGGCAAACGTTTGCGGAGTCCGTAAAGAAAACGCAGATCGTAGTCTAATTGTTCTTTGTTCGGATATGCAAGAAATTTCTCCAACATAGCCGGATGGTTGATGATACTTACATCATGTGTTCCGGAATGGGTTATGTAAATATGTTTTTGGTCACATCTGATTCCCCATACGCCGGCCGCTCCTCTTTCCGGCTCATCCACCAGAACTGCTCCCAAAAACGTTTGTGTTTCCGCATCTATGATACTGAAAGCGCTCGTGTTCATCCATCCTTGCTGTAATTGGGAAGTAGGAACGGTAAAACGTCCCAGATTATGTGTTACATAGATATATTTTCCATCCGGCGTAAGGCATATATCCCGTAAGGCATTACTTCCATTGGCCAGCTGAATATCTTTTACTTTTGTGAAACTCTTTGTTTCGATGACTGAAACGCAGGATGCAACGACATCCTCATCGGCGCGTTGATTCGGCAGGAAATTTGCCACAAACAGATAATTCCCGTCTTTACTTAATACAGCCGATTTAGGTTCGCGCAATACCCGAACTGTTCGCGTGACTTTCTGCTGCCTCACATCCACTTCGGAAACAGTACCTGCATATTGATTGCAGACATACACTTTTTGCCGGTCGTTACTTAAAACCGGATAACAAGCGCCCGAACCAACCAATATACCCGTTTCTATGACCTCCGATGAAAGATTCACTACATGCAACATTCCTTTTGTTTCAAATGTTGTCACATACGCTTTGCCGCCATCTGCACATATTCCGGTAGGCGCTTCGTTCAAAGCAAACGAACGCAGCAATTTCTTTCCGTCAGAAGAAAAGAAATCAACCTGCTTTGTCCCTTTCTGTGCAAGCAATATTTCCCCTTTTTCCGTCAGCGCAATCCCTGTGGTGAAAAATGGATGACGCGCAGAAAGGTTGCTTACAGAACTCAACAACAATATGATGCTAATTATATGGCCTATCATTCGCATACAGATATACACTTATAAAGTGCAAATATAATCGTTTTTATCGTGTCAATCGTTTTTTGAAAAAAAATTACACCAATTCCTATTTCGGCAACGATATCTTTACTTTTTTTCTGGTGATTGTTTTTCCGTGCCGGTTATTCACACAAATTACTACTTGTCGGTATTTTCGCAGTCTGGGTTCGCGTTCGTACAGTTTGGTAAATTCCACCAGAAAATCATAACCGGTTTTCGGCGATAAGCCAAGCGGAAAGATATTTTCGTCGCCGAGCGCTACAATTTTGAATTTGCGTTTTTTCATGCGCGGCTGGCGGAACATAATCACAGGCGTGTCAATATCTACCATCGTATCGCTTTTGTTGCGTATGCTGACCGACATTTTCAGTCCACCCGAATACCAAACTTTCTTCTTGATGCGCAACGGATTGTTTTTCCATCGATGGTATGCGCGCCAAAGCAGAAACACGCACAACGCTGTCAGGAACAGTAGCACTAACCACAGCATCCGTTCGCCGGAAGGGGACATATATTTATTAAGGTACATGCAAAATGAAGGGTTTTGGGTTTCGGGTTTAACTTCGTTGAGGGCTGCGCCGTTCGGGTACTTACCCAACTCGGAACTCGGAACTCGAAACTCGGAATATATAAATTGTTATGCTGCTTTCAACTTGCTCGCTGTGACCCTGTCGAGTTTTTCCCGTGCATAATCGCTGGTGATGGTGATCTCTTTTTCATCGGTTGACGGCATATCAAACATCACATCGGTCATGATGGCTTCGCAGATGGAACGGAGACCGCGGGCGCCAAGTTTAAACTCAATTGCTTTGTCTACAATCAAATCAAGAACTTCGGCGTCAAAATGGACTTTAATACCATCAATATGGAAAAGTTTTTTGTACTGCTTGATTAGCGCGTTTTTCGGTTCCGTAAGTATCCTTCGTAATGCTTCCCTGTCAAGCGGGCTGAGGTAGGTAAGCACCGGCAAACGACCTATGATTTCAGGAATCAATCCGTATGACTTGAGGTCCTGTGGCGCAATATATTGCAACAGATTGTTGCGGTCAATCATTTCTATTTCCTTGGTGTTGTTGTAACCTACGACACGGGTGTTGAGACGTTGCGCTATCTTGCGGTCAATGCCATCGAAAGCGCCGCCACAGATAAACAGAATATTCTTGGTATCAACGGCAATCATCTTTTGATCGGGATGTTTGCGACCACCTTGCGGCGGAACATTTACAATAGAACCTTCGAGTAATTTGAGTAAACCCTGCTGTACGCCCTCGCCGGATACATCGCGGGTAATGGACGGATTATCGCTTTTGCGGGCGATTTTGTCCAACTCATCAATGAATACGATTCCTTTTTCGGCTGCATCCACGTTGAAATCGGCCACCTGTAACAGGCGCGTGAGAATACTTTCCACATCTTCGCCTACATAGCCGGCTTCGGTCAATACCGTTGCATCAACAATACAGAACGGCACATGTAACATGCGGGCAATAGTACGTGCGAGCAATGTTTTACCGGTTCCGGTTTCGCCGACAAGGATAATATTCGATTTTTCGATCTCCACATCATCATCCGTTCTGGCATGTTTGGGCTGCGTCAACCGTTTGTAGTGGTTGTAAACCGCTACGGCGATATATTTTTTAGCATCGTCCTGTCCGATGACGTACTGGTCGAGGAATTTTTTAATCTCGGCAGGTTTCATCATTTGTACTTTACCCAAATCGAGTTTGCCCTGCTTTTTCATATCTTCATTGACAATTTGCGATGCCTGTTCTACACAATTTTCGCAGATATACCCTGAAATTCCGGCAATCAGAAGTTGGACGTTTCGCCTGTCTCTACCGCAAAACGAACAACGATCAACATTATATCGTGAATTACTCATCTATTTATTTTTTTGTCTTACAAGGACTTCATCTAAAAGTCCATATTCTTTGGCTTCAGGCGCTGTCATCCAGTAATCGCGGTCAGAATCGCTTTCGATGGTTTCATAGGGTTGTCCCGTATGTTCGGAAAGAATGCCGTATATCTCTTTCTTGAATTTAATAATTTCTTTGACAGCAATTTCCATATCAACGGATTGTCCCTGCATACCGCCCGAAGGCTGGTGGAGCATCACGCGCGAATGTCTCAATGCCGAACGTTTACCTTTAGCGCCCGCCGCAAGTATTACGGCAGCCATCGAAGCGGCCATCCCCGTGCAAATGGTAGCAACATCGGAAGTGATCCACTGCATCGTATCGTAGATGCCAAAGCCCGATTGCACAATACCGCCCGGTGAATTAAGATAGATTTGTATATCCTTGTTGGGATCGCTCGAATCGAGGAACAGCAACTGCGCTTGCAGAATATTGGCCACATCATCGTCAATGGCGGCGCCAAGGAAAATGATGCGATCCATCATCAGCCTCGAAAATACGTCCATTGAGGCCACGTTCAACTGACGTTCCTCAATAATGGTCGGCGAAATGTAACCGTTGGTAAATCGCTGATACCGATGCAAGGTCATGCTATTGATACCGGCATGTTTTACCGCATATTTCTGAAATTCATTCGGATTAATCATATTGAATAACTAAATTTATATTATACATCATTTTTTTTTCTTCGACTTTTTTTTACTTTCTCGGCTCCCTCGTTAATTTCTGCTACTTCCGTTTCTCGGACTTCTTCGACAACCTCTTCCTTGACTTCTACCGCTTGCCCTGCTTCTTCACTGTCCAAAACTTCTTCGACTTTTTCCTCATTCGAAACCTCCTTGGCTTCTTCGTTATTCGAAGCATTGATCATTTGATTGAAGTCATCCATGCTGATTTCTTGCATGTTCAGGTCTACGATTTCACTCACTTTTTTTACAATTTTCCTTTCGAGCGCTTGTGATGCAATTTCGCGAACATTCTTTTCGTCTTTGAGCGAATTCATGGCATAATGTTGAAGGGTTTCTTCCGACGGATTGTCCATGCCATACATTGCAAGTTGTTGGCGGGCAGTCATTTTTGCAAAGTTAATAATTTCCTGTTCGTCCAGATTTATCTCATGTTGTCTGGCGATGGCTTTAACGATCAAATCCCATTTCATGTTTTGCAGGTATTTGGGAAATTCCTTTTCGAAAATTTCCTCGTTAATACCCTTATCCTTATTGATCAACAGCATCCATTTACGAAGATATTCTTCGGGAAGCGGAGGGTTAACCTTTTCCACCAAATATTTACGTACATCTCTGCAGAATTTGTTAAAACACGTTCCTTCAAAATTTGCTGCAAGATGCTTCTCAATCCGGTCTTCAAATTCTTCGATGTTGACAACTGCGCCTTCGCCAAATACCTTGTCGAACAAATCTTGATTCAATTCGGCATTGGAGAATCTCCTGACAGATGTCACGATAAATCGGAAAAGCGAACCGCTGATATCGCCCACTTCTTCTTTGGCTCTCTTTCTCAGGATCGAAGCAATTTCCCAAACATTAGAAAAGGTTTCCGACAGGTTAAAAACGATTTCATCGCCCATTTTTGCGTTTTCGAAGGGTTTTTTGTATTCCTCTTCTTTAATGAGCGAAACCATTAGTGATGTTTCTTCGGCTGACAATCCATCCGGCAACGGTTGCCCGTCATCGCCCAATTGAACGATATTACCCTCAAGGCGTTCCGTGAAATCAACTACGGCATCGGTTTCAACAAATTGTCCGAAACGCGCTGTATATCTTTCAACTTCCTTTTTTACCATATCTTTTTCAACAGGGATTTGATACATGGTGATCCGGTCTTCTTCTTTCGACAGTTGGAAATCAACAACCGGTGTTAAACCTACCTCGAAATCGAAAGTAAAATTGTTACCTATTTCCCACTCCACATCGTTGTTTTTTACATTCGGCAATGGATCGCCTAACAATGATAATTGCTGGTCTTTGATGTAGTTTTGCAATGATTCGGATACCAGCTTATTGAGCTCATCAATCAAAACAGCCTTTCCATACAACTTGCGCACCAGACCTTCCGGTACTTTACCGGGACGAAAACCCGGCATACTGGCCTTACGGCGATAGTCACGCAAAACTTCCTTTACTTGGGAATCATAATCTTTTTCACTGATTTCCAAGGATATTACAACGTTTAATTCGTCAATCTGCTCTTTGTTGATGTTCATTATATATATATTTACAATATGATCAAAAATTCGGATGCAAAAATAATGTTAATATCTATAATATCAAAAACTGATTTTTTTAATGAAAGATGGTGATGTGAAAAAACACGTTAACTTTGTGATATTTATTATATCATCATAAAATAATTATCACCATGAAAATTAGAAATATAACATGTATTTTACTGATCGCTATTCTTCCGTTGAACATTTTGTCGGCTCAGACAAAAGTGATTGCTCATCGTGGTTATTGGGATTGTGAAGGATCGGCGCAAAACTCAATTGTATCCTTGCAAAAAGCGCAGGAACTGTGTATTTACGGATCGGAATTTGATGTGTGGATGACTTCCGACGGCGTTTTGGTCGTTAATCACGATGCCCATATAGAGGGGTTGAAAATTGAAGATACACCATACGCACAACTTCAGGACATTCGCTTGAAAAACGGGGAAAAACTACCCACACTCAAAGCATATTTCCAACAAGGCAAAAAGGATCAAAAAACAAAATTGATTCTCGAACTCAAATCACACAGTACCAAGGATAAAGAAGACCGTGCAGTAGCAGCTGTTGTGAAAATGGTGGAAAAATCCGGAGTAAAAAAGCAAACGGAATATATTTCGTTTAGCCTGAATATTTGTAAAGAATTGGTTCGACTCAACCCAAAAGCCGAAGTTGCCTACCTGAACGGCGACATTGCCCCTAAAGATCTGAAAGTGCTTAAAATAAAAGGAATTGATTATCACTTTAGTGTCCTGCAAAAGAACAAACACTGGATTGAGGAAGCCCATAAATTGAAAATGTCGGTGAATGTGTGGACAGTGAACAGCGAGACGCTCATGCAAGAGATGATCGCCGCCGGAGTGGATTATATCACTACGGATCAACCAACGATTGCCAAGGAATTAGTTAAGTGAATTACACGTATCACTTGCCCGGAGAGCGTATTGCCAAATTTCCGTTGGCCGAGCGCGACCAGTCCAAATTGCTCATCTATCGAAACGGAACAATCACTACTGACGTTTTTTCGCATTTACCTGATTATATCAGCAAAAGCGATCTATTGGCATTCAATAACACCCGTGTGATCCGCGCCCGTATCGAAATGGAAAAAGAAACAGGTGCACGAATCGAGATTTTTTGTCTCGAACCGCATGAACCTCATGATTATCAGCTGTCATTTGTACAGCAATATACATGCCAATGGAAATGCTTGGTGGGCAATCTGAGAAAATGGAAATCGGGTAAATTGAAAAAACGTGTCACATGCAACGGCGTTGAAATCAATTTGTACGCCGAATTGGTCGGTAACGCTGAACAGTCCCGTATCATTCGCTTCACTTGGGACAACCCAATAGATTTCGGATCGTTACTCGACGCTTGCGGGTATACCCCTATCCCACCTTATCTGAACCGTAAAACCGAAGACATTGATGAAACCCGCTATCAAACGGTGTATTCAAAACACAATGGCTCGGTTGCCGCACCTACTGCCGGTTTACATTTTACGCCACAACTGTTGCAAAAGTTATCGGTTAAGGGAACGATTCTTAACGAATTAACCCTGCATGTGGGAGCCGGGACATTTCGCCCTGTACAACAAGACGATATTAGTCGGCATGAGATGCACGTCGAGTTTTTTTCCATCCATATAGAAATAATCCGAAACCTGATGACCAACAAAGGCGTAATAACCGCTGTGGGTACAACTTCACTGCGTGCTTTGGAAAGTGTTTATTGGCTTGGCGTCAAAATATTATGCCAAAACACTGAATTACAAAATCTTCATTTAGATCAGTGGGAGGCATATACTCTATCCCAGGATGTCCCTGTGCTTCATTCATTAACGAAGATTTGCGAAATGCTTGAAGCAAACCAACAAAACATACTGTACGCTTCCACAAAAATATTAATTACCCCCGGATATACATTCAGAATTTGCAAACGATTGATCACTAATTTTCACCAGCCGCAAAGCACCTTATTATTATTGGTTGGGGCTTTTGTGGGCGAGCAGTGGAAGGAAATCTATCAATATGCCTTAGATCATGATTTCCGATTTCTGAGTTACGGAGACTGTTCGTTACTGGAATTAAAAAATTGCGGTTGCCCATGTCCATAAAGAAATACTTTTCAATGGTCAAATTTGCCCATACCGTCTTTGCAATGCCTTTCGCCCTGATCGGTTATTTTCTTGGCGTGGTGTATGCCGGCGCAGGATTCTGTTGGTTGACGCTTTTGCTGGTGATCCTGTGCATGGTATTCGCCCGTAATGCAGCCATGGGGTTCAACCGGTATACCGACCGAGCCATTGATGCCCAAAACCCACGTACCGACAAGCGTGAAATACCATCAGGCATCATCAAACCACAGGCAGCGCTGGCGTTTGTCATTGTCAATGCCGTGGCTTTTATGGTTACATGTCTGTTTCTCAATTCATTGGTTTTCTATTTGTCGCCGGTAGCGCTGCTGGTGGTGCTGGGTTACAGTTTCACAAAAAAATACACCTCATTATGTCACTTTATACTGGGATGTGGGCTGTCGTTGGCGCCTGTAGGGGCTTACCTTGCCGTTACCGGTATTTTTAACTGGCTGCCGGTGATGTTTTCTTTCGTCGTATTGCTTTGGGCCGGTGGATTCGATATTATTTACGCCCTTCAGGATGAAGATTTTGATGTTCGACAGCAGTTACATTCCATTCCGGCATGGCTGGGAATACGACGGGCACTGGGCGTTTCGGCAGCCGTACATGTGGTTGCCGGAGTGCTGGTGGTTGCCATCGGCATATTCTGGAGTTTCGGCATTTGGTATATAACAGGCGCTGCCATTTTTCTTTTCCTGCTGTTATATCAGCATCTCATCGTTAAACCGGATGACTTGAGTCGTGTTAATGCTGCATTTTTTACCGTTAACGGCATTGCCAGCGTCGTATTCTCTGTGTTTACTGTTCTCGATATGTTTTTGTAGAAATCATTTTTTATGTATGTTTGTGGCTTGAATTGAAAAAATGGAATCAAAATTACAAGACAAAACGGTAGGACAATGGTTGGAACACTGGGCTACCACCACACCCGACAGGGAAGCGATCGTTTATTCCGACCGCAACCTGCGCTTTACCTGGAAAGAATTAAATCAGCGGGTAGACAACATGGCGAAGGGTTTGATGTCAATCGGTGTGACACACGGCACGCATGTAGGTATCTGGGCAACCAATGTGCCCGATTGGCTTACGTTTCTGTATGCCGGGGCTAAAATAGGTGCGGTATTGGTGACCGTGAACACCAGTTACAAGCAAAACGAACTGGAGTACCTGATGAAGGATTCCGATATACATACCCTTTGCATTACCGAAGGCATATTCGACGGCAGTTATGTGGACATGGTATACACCATGATGCCCGATCTGCGACTTTCGCAACGAGGTTTCGCCAAAAGCGAAGCATTTCCCGAATTGAAAAACGTAGTATACATCGGTCAGGAAAAGTTTCGCGGAATGTACAACACCGCTGAGTTGTTATTACAGGGGCAAAATATCGGCGACGATGTGCTTGAAGAAGCCAAAAGCAAGGTAAAACACACCGACGTGGTGAACATGCAATATACTTCGGGAACTACCGGTTTTCCAAAAGGCGTGATGCTGACACATCATAACATTACCAACAACGGCTATTTCACCGGCGAAGGAATGGGCTTCACCGCCGACGACAAACTGTGTTGCTGTGTTCCGCTGTTTCACTGTTTTGGTATCACGCTGGCAACTATGAACGTACTGACGCATGGATGCACGCAGGTGATGGTAGAAAAATTCGATCCGCTGGTGGTACTGGCTTCCGTGCATAAAGAGCGCTGCACAGCCCTGTACGGCGTACCTACTATGTTCATTGCAGAGTTGAATCATCCAATGTTCGATATGTTTGATCTCACATCCTTGCGTACAGGCATCATGGCCGGAGCGCTTTGTCCGATTGAGCTGATGCGTGCCGTTACCGAAAAGATGCACATCAAGCACATCACCAGTGTCTACGGCCTGACTGAAACATCGCCGGGTATGACCCATACGGTGCTTTCCGACTCGTTTGAAGCCCGTTGTACCAGTGTCGGTCGCGAATATCCCCTTACGGAAGTGAAAATTCTGAATCCCGAAACAGACGAGGAATGTGCTGTGGACGAACCCGGTGAAGTGTGTTGCCGTGGTTATCTGGTGATGGACGGTTATTACAAAAACCCGCAGGCTACGGCAGAAATAATAGATAACAACGGATTTCTGCACAGCGGCGACCTGGGTACAAAAGACAAAGACGGTTATTACCGCATCACCGGGCGTATTAAGGATATGATCATTCGCGGCGGCGAAAATATTTATCCCCGCGAGATTGAAGAATACCTGTATCACCTCGAGGGACTGAAAGATGTGCAGGTTGTAGCTGTAGCCTCACCCAAATACGGCGAAGAAGTGGGCGCTTTTATTATCCCCCGCGGAGGGGTGACTTTGACGGAAGAAATTGTTAAAGATTTCTGTCGCGGACAAATTTCACGCCACAAAATCCCAAAATACATTTTCTTTGTAGATGCTTTCCCTTTAACCGGAAGCGGAAAAATTCAAAAATTCAAGTTGCGCGAAATGGCGCTTGAAATATTAAAAGAGAGGGGAATAGAGATTGTTTAAGAGGCGCGAAAGGGCGAAGGCGCGAAGGCACGAAAGGGCGAAAGGGCGAAGGCGCGAAGGCACGAAAGGGCGAAGGCGCGAAGGCACGAAGGCACGAAAGGCAACGTCATTGCGAGTATTAATTATCTCTATCAACCAGTTGTAAATGACGTTGATAAATATTTATCTTTGCAAAAAGATTCATGGTAAAACAGATATCGGTGATACTCCTGTCCATCAGGAGCTGTTACTGCATGGTAGCATAAAATTTTCTACATAAAAATACAAAATGATGAAAAAAAATATGTAATTTTGAAACCTTAAAAATAATCGTACATGACAAAAGAAAAAGTTGTATTGGCGTTCAGCGGCGGTTTGGACACCTCGTATTGTGCCAAATATTTGAGTGACGAAAAAGGATTTGATGTCTATTCGGTAATTGTCAACACGGGCGGATTCAGTGACGACGAGTTGGCAGAAATAGAGCGTAAGGCGTATCATCTCGGTGTTTGTCGCCACGAAACCGTCAACGTAACGCAGGAGTATTACAACAAATGTATCAAATACATGATTTTCGGGAATATCCTGAAAAACAACACTTATCCGCTTTCAGTCAGTTCCGAACGTGCTTTTCAAGCGATGGCCACGGTGGAATATGCCCGGAAAATCGGCGCTAAATGTATTGCACATGGGAGCACGGGCGCCGGTAACGATCAGGTGCGTTTCGACATGGTGTTTCAAATCATGATGCCCGACGTGACAGTGATCACGCCTATCCGCGATATGAAACTGTCGCGCGAAGCCGAAATTGAATACCTGAAAAGTAAAGGTGTAGCGGACAACTGGGAAAAGAAAGCCTATTCGATCAACAAAGGTTTGTGGGGTACGAGTATCGGCGGTCGCGAAACATTGTCGTCCGATTGTTGGCTACCCGAAGAAGCCTATCCAAGCCAATTGACGAAAGATGGTGAAGAATTTCTTGAAGTGACATTCGAGAAAGGCGAGCCGGTGGAAGTCAATTCCGAAAAAATGACGCCGGTTGAGGCTATCCGCTGCATCGAAAAGATGGCTTCGCCATACGCCATAGGACGCGATACGCACGTGGGCGACACTATTATCGGTATTAAGGGACGTGTAGGTTTCGAAGCAGCAGCGCCGCTGATCCTCATCAAGGCGCACCATCTGCTTGAAAAACATGCACTCACCAAGTGGCAGCAATACTGGAAAGAACAATTGGCCAATTGGTACGGTATGTTGCTGCACGAAGGGCAATACCTTGAACCGGTGATGCGTAATATCGAAAAATTCATGGACGACAGTCAAAAGTATGTAAACGGAAAAGTGAAAGTA
>Ga0082212_10009429_pt1 | contig 12598 bp, 9 predicted proteins | sample TergutNt197P3_FD_71548 | JGI IMG/M metagenome (GOLD analysis project Ga0082212, IMG submission 71548) | Neocapritermes taracua P3 segment gut microbial communities from Petit-Saut dam, French Guiana - Nt197 P3 | ecosystem: Host-associated > Arthropoda: Insects > Digestive system > Gut ... | reverse complement strand
GCTCAAAGCTATAACTGTGAGGTCTTGTTTTTACCGCCTTATTCTCCCGACTTGAATCCTATTGAAAAAAAGTGGGCTTGGCTCAAAAGAAAGCTACGAGAAATCTTGTATAATTTTGATTCTGTTAGTTGTGCTTTAAGAGTCATTTTTCAAGTTAATTGACTATATCTTTTAAGTCGCTCTGCTACTACTGTTTATAAGTTCATTAAATTATACAATGTCAACTTTTTATATCCCGAAAATGACAATTAACTCCGTTTTTAGGTACTACACTTTTTTGTTTGTTTTTTCTACATTTCTATTTTAGCAAACACAACTTAATAACTAAAAAGGACGGCTGAGCCGTCCTTTTTTACATTACCTCACCCTTGCAAATCCGCAATCAAATCCCTGAAATACGCCGCCTGCTCGAAGTCAAGCACTTTTGCCGCTTCCTTCATCAGCGCGGTGTATTTTTTAATTTGCACTTCCTTTTCGGATTTCGTCAGCCGCTTTTTCTTTTTAGACTTTTCGCCATCCTCTTTAGAGGAAATTTCAATAATATCACGCACGTTTTTAATAATCGTCTGCGGTGTAATCCCATGTTCGGTGTTGTATTTTTCCTGAATTTCACGCCTACGGTTGGTTTCCGTAATCGAAAGTTCCATGGAACGGGTTACGTTGTCTGCATACATAATCACTTCGCCGGAAGCGTTACGCGCCGCTCTGCCTATGGTTTGGATTAAACTGGTTTCGCTTCTGAGAAAGCCCTCCTTATCCGCGTCAAGTATAGCCACAAGCGACACTTCCGGTAAATCCAAGCCCTCTCGGAGCAGGTTAATTCCCACCAAAACATCGAATTCCCCGAGCCGTAAATCGCGGATAATTTCCATGCGTTCAAGCGTTTCAATATCATGGTGCATATAACGGACTTTAACTTCATATTGTTCCAAATACCTCGTTAAATCCTCCGCCATGCGTTTCGTAAGCGTGGTAATCAGCACACGTTCTTTGCGTTCTGAGCGTATGTTGATTTCGGATAATAAATCCTCAACCTGTCCCGCTGTGGGTTTAACAATGATTTTCGGGTCAAGCAGTCCGGTCGGGCGAATCACCTGCTGTATAATCCTCACTGAACGCTCTTTTTCAAACGCGGCGGGCGTCGCCGAAACAAAAATCACCTGATTGATTTTATTGTAGAATTCTTCAAAATTCATCGGGCGGTTATCATAAGCGGACGGCAGACGGAAGCCGTAATCAATAAGGTTTTTTTTGCGGGCATAATCCCCGCCGAACATACCGCGTACCTGCGGAAGCATGACATGGCTTTCGTCCACGAACAGCAAAAAATCATCAGGGAAATGGTCCATTAAGGTTGTCGGCGTGCTCCCCGGCTCTCTGCCCGAAAGCACCCGCGAATAGTTTTCAATGCCCTTGCACATACCTATTTCGCGGAGCATTTCAATGTCGTATTTGGTGCGCTCGGCGATTCTCTGCGCTTCAATTAATTTATGTTCGGAAGTGAACATTTCAACCTGTGCGTGCATTTCTTCTTCAAGCTCTTCAAGTGATTTTTCAAGCCTTTCACGGCTGACAATGTAATGCGTTGCAGGGAATATCGGTACATGTGCAAGCGTGTGCGTTACGTTCCCCGTAACCGTTTCAAATTCGGAAATGCGCTCAATTTCATCCCCGAAAAACTCAACCCTGATGGCTCTTTCGAGCGGATTACCCGACGGGAAAACTTCAAGCACATCACCTCTGACGCGAAATTTCCCCCGCGCAAAACCAACGTCATTGCGCTCATACTGGATTTCCACAAGCTTGCGCATGATTTCATCACGTCCGATTTCCATTCCCTGCCGCAGAGAAATAACATTCCTGACATACTCTTCTTTTTCACCGATGCTGTAAATACAGGAAACACTGGCGACAATAATTACATCGCGGCGTTCCGCAAGCGCAAAGGTCGCCGAGTGCCGCAAGCGGTCAATCTCGTCGTTAATCGCGCTGTCTTTTTCAAGGTAGGTATCGGTGGACGGAAGATAGGCTTCCGGTTGGTAATAATCATAATAACTGACAAAATACTCTACCGCGTTGTCGGGGAAAAATTCGCGGAATTCGCTGCAAAGCTGTGCTGCAAGCGTTTTATTGTGCGCTAAAACCAATGTCGGACGGTTAATTTTCTGTATGATATTCGCCATGGTAAAGGTTTTACCCGAACCCGTAACACCCATGAGCGTTTGCTCTTTATCTCCGTTTATAACACCGTTCACAAGAGCGTCGATTGCTTCCGGTTGGTCACCGGTCGGAACAAAATCTGATTTTAAATTAAAACAATCCATAATTTTTCGTTTCCTTAAAACTCCCAAAAATTATCATATTCGCGCATTGACCAGACGCCGTCTTTGCCCGCAATAACATGGTCAACAATTTCTATATCCATTTTTTTGTAAAACGATATTAACTCCTGCGTTGTGTCTATATCTGTTTTTGATGGCATACAGCTTCCGTTCGGGTGATTGTGTGAAAGCACAATCCGTCTTGAGTTGGAATCAAGAATTTTTTTAGTCATTTGTCCAAGCATAACATCCACTTTTCCCAAACTGCCCTCACAGATGACTTCATGTTTATCTAAACACAGCTCACTGTCAAGATACAAACAGCAAATCTGCTCATAATAACTATCAAGATACATTGCTGAACAAAAATTATTCAAAGCTTCAGTGCTGTTTAATTCCAAAATATTCCCCTTTGTCTGCATGATAAAATGCTTCGCCATCATCCTGAAAAAATGAATCATACAAGCGGCATGTTCACCCATTCCCTTAACCTTGATTAAATCCTCCCGCTTTGCTTTCAGCACGTCCACAAGACTGCCGAAAGTATTAATAAGCTCATGCGCAAGTTCATTTGTGTCGCCGTGCGGAATCGCAAAAAAGAGCATGAATTCTAATTTTTCATGGTCGGGAAAATCATCAAGACCGCTTTTCATAAAATGCTCTTTTTTCCTTTGCCGATGTCCGTAATGAGGGTGCTTTTTTGCTTCTGTTGTTTTGTTGGTTTTGGGTTTTTCTGTGTTATTTATTTTATCCATTTAAAACTGCTCCGCTCTCCGCGCTTGTTACCATTTTCGTATAACGTCCGAGATAACCAGCGATGTTGTTTTGTTTTATTTTTATTTTTTCTTTGCGCGCTTGTATAACCGCTCCGTCAACAAGAAGTTCAATCGTTCTGCCGGGTATGTCAATGCGGATTTTATCGCCGTCTTCAACGTAAGCGATTAAACCGCCCGCCGCCGCCTCCGGCGCGATATGCCCGACAGCCGCCCCCCGTGTCGCTCCGCTGAAACGCCCGTCTGTAATCAGCGCGACAGAACCGTCTAATCCTTTACCGGCGATTGCCGCCGTCGGTGCTAACATCTCCGGCATACCCGGTCCGCCTTTCGGACCTTCGTACCGAATGACCACCACGTCGCCCGCCCCGACCTGTCCGTCCATAATCGCTTTATACGCGTCTTGTTCACCGTCGAAAACTTTTGCCGTTCCAGTGAAATTCATCATTTCGGGAAGCACCGCGCCCTGCTTCACCACACAGCCTTTTTCGGCTAAATTACCTTTCAGAACAGCAATTCCCCCGTCTTTGCGAATCGGGCTGCCGATAAATTGAATTACCTTACCGTCCGCATTACGCGCTTTCTGCACGCGCTCACCCTGCGTTCCCGAAACGGTCAGCGCGTTTAAATTTAAAAGATTCTCTTTTGTTAACTCACGCATAACCGCACCGATTCCGCCGACTGCGTTCAAATCCTCAATAAACACATCGCTTGCGGGGTTTAATTTGCAAATTTGCGGGATTTTTCTGCTCAGCGCGTCAATATCGTCAAGCGTGAGCGAAACACCGGCTTCGCGTGCGATTGCAAGAAGGTGCAAAACGGTGTTGGATGACGCGCCGATAGCCATGTCTATAATGAGCGCGTTCTGAAAGTTTTCTTTAGACATGATGTCGCGTGCACGAATCTTTTTTTGAAAAACCTCCATGACAAGTTCGCCGGTTTCTTTCGCTAAACGTCGCCGCGCCGAAGAGACAGCGGGTTCTGTGCCGCTGAAAGGCAGAGCCATGCCGATTGCTTCGGTCAGGCAGTTCATGGAATTTGCCGTATACATGCCCGAACACGAACCGCAGGTAGGACAGGCGTTATTCTCGAAATCCGCAATATCCGCGTCATTCAGTTCACCGTTTTTATACTTACCGACTGCTTCAAATATTTCCGATAAACCTACGCGCTTATCGCTAACAACCCCCGCGTTCATGGGTCCGCCCGAAACAAACACGCTCGGCAGGTTCAGCCGCGCCGCCGCCATCAGCATGGCGGGAATGATTTTATCGCAGTTCGGGATAAAAACAGCGGCGTCAAGCGGGTGCGCCATAAGCATGACTTCAATGCTGTCCGCGATTAACTCGCGGGAAGCCAATGAATACCGCATACCGTCATGGTTCATAGCAAGCCCGTCGCAGACCCCGATTGTGAAAAATTCAAAAGGTACACCGCCCGCGTTCCGGATTCCGTCCTTGACACAGCGGGAAATTTCGTGCAGGTGCATATGTCCCGGCACATAGTCGCTTGCCGCGCTAACAACGGCGATGAAGGGCTTTTTCATTTCGCTGTCGGTTACGCCGAGCGATTTTAAAAGTGCGCGGAGCGGGGTTCGCTCAATGCCTTTGGTAAGGTCTTCGCTTCTCACTTTTTCAACTCCATTCATTTTATTTTAAATATTTTTGGAAATTGCATTAATCAAACAACTTCTGAAAGTCAAATCACAAATTCTTCTTTCCTTTTTCGTCCAGTTATCTTCAAGAGCAATCCCCGAATATCCCGACCAATTGATATAGCCGCGCTTGTTATATTTTTCAATGAATAAACCGTTATTTTCATTTAAATTTTTGTTTAAAGCAAGCAAATGTTTATAAAACGGGCTTTTCTTGCCCAGTAACCCCATACGTGCCGAAAGTTCGTAGAAAAAGAACCACCAAACCCCGTTTTGTTCGTTTATATTCTGATTGAATTTTCCCGCTATATTTCCCGCCGGAGCTACCAACTGAGATTTTGCCTTTATATAAGTTGGCGGAAAGGGAAGCCATTTATACAGCTTGCGGTATGCTTTTTCTGTCATTGCAATATTTTCCGGAGTTCTCCATTTGTTTGTAAACGCAAGAATTCTTAACAGGTATATAGTCGGTAAATATTGATTGCCGATAAAAATAAACTTGTCCTTATAGGGAACGGCAATATCGCTGTAGTCTGATGCTTCGGCTAAATTGCGGAAACTCTGTAAGGCGATTTCCGTCCATTCCGATACGAATTCATGTTCATGCAATCCCGCTTGTGCGAAAAGGCTTGCGCGAATCATGCTGTATCCGAAAACCGCAGAGGTTTTATTCTTCGTTTCCTCACATTCCTTACCCCAACCGGGAGCAAGCAAAACATCAAAAGCCTTTTTTAAAGGTTCAAAATCTAAACCCAATCCCGTTTCAAGCAGGCAACGCACACAACCCTCATGCGCCCAGATTTTGCTGTTTGAGGGCGGCGTGTGAAAACGTGTCCCGAAATAACCGTCAGCACCTTGCCAGCTTAAAACCGTGTTGATTTTTTCGCCCGATATTATTTGATTTAAGTACGATTTCTTTTCCTTTACGGGAATCTTCTCTTTTATTATTTCCTCCCGCGTTTTCATTACGATAGAAGTGCAGGCGTTATTCAAGAGGAAATCCAATGAAAGGTCTTCACTTCTCATGTAATAATTCCTTTATTTTTTATCATTGAAGCTCTGCTTCACAACCAAAATCGCTACCGCAACAACCGCAATAAAAACAATCGCGCCCGCTATTCTTATAAGCCAGCCTAATAACGGCAGAATAAACCCAAGTAGTAAACAAACCAGAAATATGATAATTAAAAATCCAAGTAATCCTTTCATATTGATTCACCTACTAACGCCGCGCCGATGATTCCCGCGTCATTGCCGAGCTTACAAATTAAAATTTCAGTATTTTTCGCGCTGTTTTTTGTGAAAACCTCTTTAGAAACGAACTCTTTCAGCGGGTTCAGCAGATAATCCCCCTCACCGCAGACCCCGCCGCCTATACAAAGGCAGTCGGGCTGTAAGGTGTTGATTACGTTCGTGATTCCGCAGGCGAGTGCTTTGATGTAAAAATCCACCACGCTCTGTCCCGCGCTGTCACCTTGCTTTGCGGCAAGAAATGCTGTCCGCGCACTGATTTTCCCCATTTCCGCCGCAATTTTGTGCATGGCAGAATCCGGATTTCTATCCATAAATCCTTTTGTCATTCTGATAAGTCCTGTTGCTGAAGAAAAAACCTCAAAGCAACCATGTCTGCCGCAGGTGCAGGGCGGTCCGTCCATGGAAATGACGGTATGCCCGATTTCGCCGCCGCCGAAGTTTTCGCCGCGAAAAATCTTTTTATCAATAATAATGCCCGCGCCAACGCCCGTCCCGAGCGTTATCACAACCGCGCTGTTCAATCCCTTAGCCGCGCCGGAAATAAATTCGCCGTAAGCGGCGGCGCGTGCGTCATTTTCAAGGAAAGCGGGAAGCTCTGTAGCTTTTTGCACATCTGAAGCAAGCGGAACATGATGCCAGTTCAAATTTCCCGCAAATTCCACAACGCCGGTGCTTTTATTACAGCTCCCCGGACAGCCGAGCCCGATACTTTCCGCGTTTCCGAGCTTTAAAGCTTCCGCTTCCTGCCGCACTTCGCCGATAATGCCGATTATATCTTGTAAAATTTCATTGTAATTACGTTCTTTTCCGGTTTTTACGGATTTTTTAAAGAACAGTTCTCCGTCCTTGCTGACCGCACCCGCCGAAATATTCGTACCGCCTATGTCAACGCCTATATAAAACATAAAAACCTCCGAACAATAATTATAGTTGTTTAAAATAAAAATGACCACATTATATAGTATAGCATGAATTTTTTATAAAGTCAATTATAATAATTTACAAAAAAAGATTTACTTCATTAATGAAGTAAATCGTCATTTTTAACCTGCCTAATTAAGAACTTGTATTCAATAATCGAAATGTTCAGATTTTAAGCGAATTTTGTACCAATTAAGGCAAATTTTCGCAGAAATAATTTGTTTATTTCAAGAAAATTTAACGAAAAGTGGTGCAAAATGCGCCAAAATATGAGCGTTGAGCGTTATTGAATACATGTTCTATACCGTGAATTGTTTAATTTCCGCAAGCAAATCGTCACAATCGTCCGAATGAACTCTCATTGTTACCGCCTTCGAGAGGTCGATGCTGAACAAGCCCATGATTGATTTCGCGTCAATCGCGTAACGGCCGGATATAATATCCACGTCGTATTCAAATCTTGAAACCGTGTTCACAAAAATTTTTACGTCATTAATCGTGTCAATTTTAATGGATAATTCTTTCATTTCTTTTCCTCCTTTAATTAATTTTATGTTGTTACGATGTATTTTTCAAGCTTTTCCACAAGTTCGCCGCAGATTTCAGAATCGGAATGGATAACTAAATCTAACGGTCTGCTGAGGTCAAGACTGAAAATCCCCATGATGGACTTTGCGTCCACTATATATTTTCCGGAAATAATATCCGCTTCACACTCCTGATTACTCATCACGAAAGTGAAATTTTTCGCGTCCTCCACCGAAGTCAGTTTGATTTTTAAGTTTATCATAAATGCTTCTCCAATATTTTGTGCTTTCTTTTTATTTTTGCACAATTACATCATAGCATATTTTTAAAAATAGTCAATAGGATATTGCAAATTTCGGAAGTTTCAAGTATAATAGAGATATAAATAAATATAATTTAGTAATATTGCACAACGCGAATGGTGTAAAATTATGCAATTCAACCTAATAACCTTTGGCTGTAAGGTCAATCAAACCGAAAGCGCGGGTTTAACCGCGCTGATGGAAAAACGCGGCTGGTTATCAGTTGCGAACATAGAAGACGCTGATGTTTTTATTTTAAACTCCTGTACCGTGACGGAAAACGGTGATAAAAAGACGCGCAGGTGTTTTTCTGCCGCAAAACGTAAAAACCCCAGTATAATAACGGTTTTAACAGGCTGTTTTCCGCAGGCGTACCCCGAAGAAGCGCGCATTTTAAACGCGGATATAACCTGCGGCACTGCGGACAGAAGTAAACTTCCGGATTTAATCGAAGAATTTAATAAAACCCGCTCTGTGATTAATAAAATAACGGATTTACCCGAAACATATGAAGAATTTAACGTATTTGCTTTAAATAAGGCAAAATCCCGTGCGTTTCTAAAAATTCAAGACGGCTGTGATAATCACTGCGCTTACTGCATTGTTCCGAACACGAAAGGAAAACCGCGTTCCCGCCCGCTTTCGAGTATACAAAAGGAAGTAAAAGCCGCCGCAGACGCGGGGTTCAAAGAAATTGTACTGACGGGAATCAATCTGACAAAATATAATGACGGCGGGAAATTTGATTTAAGCGACGCGGTAAAATTAATTTCCGGATATACCGAGCGTGTAAGGCTTTCTTCTGTTGAACCGGATTTACTGAGTGAAAAAATGCTTGAAAAGCTTTCGCAAGTCAGCAACCTTTGCCCGCATTTTCATCTTTCCTTGCAAAGCGGAAGCAGCAGTGTTTTAAAGCGAATGGGAAGACAGTACACGGCAGAAGAATATGATGAAAAAACACAAAAAATCCGTTTACTTTTTAAAAACGCAGTATTTACAACCGATATAATCGTAGGGTTCCCGGGGGAAACAGAAGAAGAATTTATTGAAAGCTTACGTTTTGCTCGAAAAATAAATTTTTCGAAAATTCATGTTTTTCCGTATTCCGCAAGACCGGGAACACCTGCCGCTTCAATGGAAAACCAAATCCCTGAAATTATAAAAAAAGAACGCGCTTCAAGGCTTATGCAAGCCGCAGATGAAATGCGCCGGGACTTTTTTAAAACGCAGACCGGCAGAACACTCAGCGTTTTAGTTGAAAAGCGGACAAGCCCCGAAGAAATCTTCGGGCATGCGGAGAATTACGCGCCCGTGAAAGTAATCAGCAAAACCGCGCAGAAAAATGATATTTTAAATGTGAAAATAACAGGCGTCGGTGACGGGTTTTGTATTGCCGCCGAAGCGGATTAAAAATTAATAAAATTAATAAAATATAAAATGAGAGAAGTTTGAAAGATAAATCTTTCAAACAGGAATTTGTGCATTGCACGAATTCCGGAAAGGAATGATTATATCTATGTCAGTCTACAGAATTTACACCGAGAAAAAACCCGGGTTTGCCGTCGAAAGCGGTATTGTGCTTGATGAAATAACCGAATTTTTATTAATTGATTCGGTTATAAACGTACGCACCGTTAACCTTTATGACGTTGAGGGAATTTCACGCAATGATTTTAATAAAGCAGTTTCCGAAGTTTTTTCGCAAGCACCGATTGAATTTGTGTACGAGGAAATGCCCGCGCTTCAAAGCGATGAAAGAAGCTTTACGGTTGAATATATTCCCGGGCAGTATGACCAGCGTGCGGACAGCGCGGCGCAAATCATCAGCGTGCTTTGCGGCGTTGAACAGCCAACCGTGAAATGCGCGAAAATCTACATTATAAAAGGTAAAATAAACGATACAGATTTTGGAAAAATAAAAAAATACCTGATTAATCCTGTGGAAGCCCGCGAATGTGAAACAACTTTAAAATCAACGCTTAAACCTGAGTATGACATTCCGGAGGAAGTAGAAATCCTTGACGGTTTTATTGATTTATCCCGTGATGAATTAAAAAGTTTTCTTGAAAAATATTCAATTGCAATGGATTTAAGTGATATAGCATTTTGTCAGGATTATTTCAAAAGCGAAAAGCGTAATCCTACGATTACGGAAATTCGTATGCTTGATACATACTGGTCAGACCATTGCCGTCATACTACTTTCGGGACAATTATCGATGATGTGCGGATTGATACCGATTACATCAAAAAAAGTTATCAGAAATTCACAGAAAATAAAGCGGCGTTGGGGCGTGCGGACAAGCCCGTGACCCTTATGGAAATCGCAACTGCCGGCATGAGGAAAAGCAAGGTGGACGGTTTGCTGAACGACCTTGACGAAAGTGAAGAAATCAACGCCTGTTCAATTAAAATTGATGTTGACGGGGAAGATTATTTGCTGATGTTCAAGAACGAAACCCACAACCATCCCACTGAAATCGAGCCGTTCGGCGGCGGCGCAACCTGCCTCGGCGGCGCAATCCGCGATGTACTTTCGGGGCGCGCTTACGCGCATCAGGCAATGAGAATCACCGGAGCTTCAGACCCGCGTCTGCAGGCAGATAAAACAATTTCGGGCAAGCTTCCGCCGCGCAAAATCACCAACACGGCAGCGGCAGGGTATTCTTCTTACGGGAATCAGGTAGGGCTTGCGGGCGGCTTGGTGCAGGAAATTTACCACGACGGTTACATGGCGAAACGTATGGAGCTTGGCGCGCTTGTCGGCGCGGCGAAAGCCGAAAACGTCATAAGACAGCGTCCTTTAGAGGGTGATGTTATTATCCTGCTCGGCGGCAAAACGGGACGCGACGGGTGCGGCGGTGCGACAGGTTCGTCAAAGTCGCACAGCTCCGAAAGCCACAAGAAAAACGCCGCCGAAGTGCAGAAAGGGGACGCGCTCATCGGGCGTAAAATGCACAGGTTTTTCCGTAACGCGGAAGTTGCAAGGATGATTAAACGCTGTAACGACTTCGGTGCGGGCGGCGTGAGCGTTGCTATTGGGGAGCTTGCGGACGGGCTTGCTATTGACCTTGATAAAGTACCGGTAAAATATAACGGGCTTGACGGGACGGAGCTTGCTATTTCCGAATCGCAGGAAAGAATGGCGGTTGTGATTGCAAAGAACCACACTGAAAAATTCAAAGAACTCGCGGCAATCGAAAACCTTGATGCTACGGTTGTAGCGGAAGTGAAATCCGAACCCCGCCTTAAAATGAAATGGAAAGGTAAACTGATTGTTGATATATCGCGCGGATTTTTAAATTCAAACGGCGCGTCCAAATATGCAAAAGTGAACATTGCAGAACCGTTGATTTCACTTACGGATTTACCGAATACCGATGAAAACTGGAAAAAAACAATAACAGATTTGAATTTATGTTCACAGCGCGGGCTTTCCCAGCGGTTTGATTCCACAGCGGGCGGATTTGCCGTGCTTATGCCGCTCGGCGGGAAAACACAGCAGACGCCGGCACAGGCAATGGCGGCGAAAATCCCCGTTAAAGACGAAGCGGGTTCTATGCAGGATTCAAAAACAGCTTCGGTGATGTCGTGGGGGTATAACGCGGCACTTTCAACGCAATCCCCCTACCACGGCGCGGCTTATGCTGTGGTTGAATCCATTGCCAAAGTAGTTGCGGCGGGCGGCAAAAGTAAAGGTGTCCGTCTGACGTTTCAGGAATATTTTGAACGTTTGAACGATGAGCCGTTAAGGTGGGGAAAACCGGTCGCGGCACTGCTCGGCTCGTATGAGGCACAGCTTGCGCTTAACGCACCCTCTATCGGAGGTAAGGACTCCATGTCGGGTACGTTTGAGGATTTAAACGTACCGCCCGCGCTTGTGTCCTTTGCGATTACAACCGAAAAAGCAGAAAATATAATTTCACCGGAATTTAAAGCGGCGGGAAACAAAATTATGTATATCGCGCCGGATTACGATGAAAATAATCTGCCTGTTTATGAAAGCGTGAAACGGGTTTTTGAAACCGTTGAAAAAGAAATTATACGCAAAAACGCTTTGTCTGTTTGGGCAATCGGCGTGGGCGGTATTGCGGAGGGCATATTTAAAATGTCGCTCGGTAATAAAATAGGCGCGGATTTAAACAAGACCGGTAATTTAAAACTTTTCACACCCTGTTACGGCGCGTTTATAATTGAAGCGGGAGAAGATTTTACGGGTGCTGACTGTATCGGTTTTACAACAGCGGAATCCTCCATAATCTGTAATGATATGCATATAAATATAGAAGAAACCGAAAAACTTTATGAAGAGGTGCTTGAATCAACCTTTCCGTCAAAAACGGAGGCAGAATTTACAACGCAGAAAATTACATATGCAGGGGAAAATCAAACCGTTTGCAATCCCGCATTCAAAACCGCGAAACCGCGTGTGTTGATTCCTGTTTTCCCGGGGACGAACGGCGAATATGAAATGCAGTATGCTTTTAAAAAAGCGGGAGCGGAAGCTGAGCTTTTAGTCATTCAAAACCTTGATGTAAAAGCAGTTAATGAATCGTTTAAAGAATTCGCGGAACGCGCAAAAAACAGCAATATCATTGCGCTTGCGGGCGGTATGTCGGCAGGGAGCGAACCTGACGGTGCGGGAAAATTCATCAGCGCGTTTTTCCGGAATGAGCAGGTTCATGCCGCTGTGCTTGATTTATTGAATAAGCGTGACGGGTTGATGCTCGGCATCGGCGACGGTTTTCAGGCTTTGTTAAAATTAGGATTACTGCCGTTCGGCGAATTCAAAAAGCAAATACTGGAAAGCCCGGTTCTGCCCTTTAATAAAATCGGGCGTCATCA
>Ga0082212_10009428_pt1 | contig 12599 bp, 15 predicted proteins | sample TergutNt197P3_FD_71548 | JGI IMG/M metagenome (GOLD analysis project Ga0082212, IMG submission 71548) | Neocapritermes taracua P3 segment gut microbial communities from Petit-Saut dam, French Guiana - Nt197 P3 | ecosystem: Host-associated > Arthropoda: Insects > Digestive system > Gut ... | reverse complement strand
CCTCTCTGCATACGGATATAGGTTATGTCCGTGCCCCAGATATGGTTGGGGTAGGAGGCTGTCACATTCCTCAACAAGTATGGATATATCTTGTGCTCGGGGTGTGGGTCGGTCGGGGCAATAAAGATGAATATAATGCCTATGATGTAACATCCATTTCATCTTATTGCAACAACAGCGAACTGGCCGAGTTCGGATATAACCGTGACGGAGAAAATCTGGCGCAGGTTAACCTCGGTGTTTTCTTCGGTGAGAAATCCGGATTACCTAAATACTATAACTGCTATTCGGGAAGCATTACAGATAAAACATATCTTCCTTACATAATACAGGGAACCCAGGAGCTGGGCATCAAAATATCAAGATTTGTCCTTGATAAGGGTTTCATTCGCAAACACAATATTGACTACATGATTGAAAACGAATTGGAATTTGTTATATGCACCAACGAAACAACAAAGGTTAAGGACAGCGTTACACGCAATATTGACGATGTTAAAAATCCGGCGAATTACATTTTAGGCCACAGTATATACGGGAAGCCGGACAGATACGACGAAAACGTTAACATCCACATCTTTCATGACAGCGAAAAAGCGGCAAGTTCTGAAAAGGATTTTTACGCGCGTATTGCCATGTATGAAAACGAATTGCAGCAGTTAAAGTCCCTTGATGGCAAAACGGCAAGAAAGTACAAAGCTTACTTCGACATCATAATAAAGAAGGATAAGAGTTTCACTTACGAAAAAAACTATGGCAAAATAAAGGAAGCGCATAAGCTTATGGGTTATTTTGCCTACCTGAGCAACGTGTTGGAACTTTGCAGTGAAGAAGTGATTGAGATATTGTCCGCGCTCACTTCGTTTGACGGAAGAGGGGCGGGGAATTTATCACAATACATAGCGGAAAACTTCACAACCATTGACGGTTAATGTATGCTAAAAAGGAAAATGCATGAACCCTGGCGGAGAGCACAAAGAGATTGACCACCTCAGCTCACCGCCAAATCCAAGTTTCATGCCCCTTAATCATAATGCATCCATTACCATTTGGCCAGTCCTTTCCTAAAGAATATTACGAAACAGGTGTATTGCCCTTACATATTCGTCCAAGTTGTTGTTGGCACTGCAGTGCACAATGTCGGTTCCATCGGCATAGCAGGTATATGCGCAAGTGTGTCTTTCTCCTTACCGGCTGGTTGAAGCCATTCTTCATCCAGCGCTTTAAGTGTACAGCGTGTGGCAAGGTCTTCAGCCTCATCCCGGAATGTGTTTATAAGTGGCAGAGGTTGGATCTGGCACTGTTACAAGAGTTTCTGAGCGGAAAGCCATGCAAGAGAGTACGTGAGAATTTCTCTGAGCGAACCCTATGGCGATGGAAAGCCCGCTGGCGGGAACGAGTCGAATCACAACGGGCGAAGATCTTGCAGATTCTCTTATCTTTCAAGCCGGACTTAAATATCGATGTTCCCGCATCTCAAACGGCTTCGACCTTGACCTATCTTCTGGAACTGTGTGGCACTATGCCAAAGGGATCGCCAAGTCTTATCCATCTTGTAAGCAAGCTCCATTATCGCACAGCCTTGGCGAGAGCAATCCCACACAAAATGTCATCTTCTCTTGAAAGAAGGCCCGAGGTACAATAAATTCATGAGGCGCCTCAAATAACTTTTGAGGAGATAGAAGATGGACGACAAGTTAAGAAGAGAAATAGCCGCCTGGCGCTATCAGATGATCGCTGGTGTGGTCAACCGCGCAACGCCCCTGGCACCCGGAGAAGTGACGGCGTACTTTCATGAGATGTCACAAAAAGAGTGGAGTATTCCCGGGTCATTGAAAACCAGAGTCAGCGTGCGAACACTGGAACGGTACAAGCACCAATACCTTCGAGGCGGATTCGACGCACTTATGCCAGCCATCCAGCCCAAGCGCGGCTCCCGTGCCCCAATCGAGGCTCTCGAAGCCGCCAAAGCACTCCGGCTAGAACGACCCGAACGCAGTGTAGAACAAATCATTTTTACACTGGAGCAAACAGGTGTGGTGGACAAGGGGATTCTCTATCCTTCAACCCTATCCCGTTGGTTCCGATCCCAGAATCTGACCCGTCAAAAAATTAAATCCCAAGACAAGCCTTACGGATTTCGACGTTTTGAAGCAGATGCACCACACCGATTATGGCAGTGCGACTTCCAACTCACCCTGTATTTACCCGACCCCTTACACTCAGGACGCAAACGCAAAGTTAAGTTGTGTCTCATCCTGGACGATTATTCGAGATATGTTGTTCACGCTCAGTTCTTTTGGAACGAGAAAATGCCCGTTTTAGAGGAAACTCTGAAAAAGGCCATCGAAAAACACTCTATCCCAGCCCAGTTTTACTGCGATAACGGCCCAGCTTTTTCTAGTAAACATTTGGAGCATATTTGTTCACGATTAGGAATTCGCTTGTCCCATAGCACTGTACATCGGCCTCAGGGTCGCGGAAAGTGCGAACGCATCTTCCAATTCGTCGATACCAGTTTCCTGCCGGAAGCGTATTTAGCCATCGACACCGGTAAGATCAAAACACTGCAGGAGCTTAACGCATCCTTTCAAGTCTGGCTGGATGGATATTACCACCAGCGCAAACATGGATCCACAGGTGTTACACCTGCTCAAAGACTGGCGGCGTTTCCCGCCAACCCGTTACCCTACACGAAAGAACAATTGCGCCGGTTATTCTTTCTCCAAGAGACGCGTCAAGCCGATAAAACAGCCTGCATATCCTTAAACGGTACAGTTTATGAAATATCCCAAGAGTTAGCCGGCTGTAAAGTCCAAGTGCGCTATGACCCATTTGATCCAAGCGATGCCGAAGTCTACTATGCCGGAGAGCTTAAAGGCCATGCGCGATTACTCAATGCGGGGGAGAATTTTCATCAAAGCAGCCTGAATAAACGTTCCTCGGTTCCCACACATAGAGTGGCCGCCAGCCTTGAAGAGACACAGCAACCGTCCTTGTTTGATGCGGCTAAGGTGAAGCGGATAGAGAGCTTAGGATCCCTCACTTACTCACCTAAAGAGGAGACCTTTGATTTATGAGCCATAATCCTTTTGACACTGATACCGCTGCCATAGCCTTATTAAGTCAAGCGCAGAAAGAAGCCATGTCCCGTATGGCCCTTGTCATAGAATCCAAGACATTAGGGGTTCTGACCGGTGAAGTCGGATCGGGTAAAAGCACCCTATTACGGCTCTTGGCCTCGTCGCTTTCGCCCACCGAACACCAAGTTGTCTGCCTGAGCAGCGCTGCAGTGACCCCTCACGATCTCTATAGTGCGATTCTAACGGCCCTTGGCGAAACGCCCTCATATGGCTTAGCCAAAGTTAAACGGCAATTTCAAGAACTTCTGGAACTGAGAAAGGGTGGCAATGCAAGGCAGATCGTTATTTTCATAGATGAGGGCCACGAACTATCCACCAAAACACTGCTTGAGTTGAGGTTTCTTATGACGTATGCCTTAGAGCCCCAATCCACTTTTCCGGTGATATTGGCCGGTCAGGCCAAACTGCGGTCCGAACTGAGAAAAACTGTCCTGGAAGCCATTGCTCAAAGAATTCGGATGCAATTTCATCTGAGCGGCATGTTGGGTGAAGAATGTGTTTCATATGTCAATGAGCATATGACCAGAGCCGGCCTGACAAGACCCGTGTTCACCACAGATGCCATAAAACTCATTCACGCCGTATCCCGAGGTATTCCGCGTATGATCAAGCTGCTGTGCGCACACTCTCTCCATGCCGCACAGAACAAAGGCGACAACGCGATTGAGGAAAAACATGTCATGGCCGTAATCGCCGATTTGGATAAACAGCGTGGGGTATGAAGCATGAGGAGGAGATGTTATGGATATGCCCAGTTTGGAGGATAGGCGTCATAATAGACCTCTAAAAGATTCAGTTTGTTCATCACAATTGTTGCTTCGCCCTTGTAAGCTTCGTTCATGGCATCTGCCACTTTATCAGCTCCTGCTTCATCCTGCAAAAGAGCAACAAGCGCACAAGCATCCAAAGTATAACGGGTCATCGTTCTAACTCCTTATCCGCGTGTTTTCTCTCTAGAAATTTTTCAACAGACATTTCTGGGTAATCCGCAAATAATCCACGCAAACCAATTGTACAATCGGCGCTTTCTTTGACTGGCATAAGCTGAATTATCCCATCTGTTTCCATAATGCGGACTCTTTCAGTTTGGATGAGTCTGAATAAAAGTTCTGGAAGGGATTTTGTATTTATTACTGTTTCCGTCATTGATGCCTCACTCCTGTTTATTGATTGCTTTGATTCATTCGCCATTTATTATTTCTATTATAGCATAGACATTTTTCTGCGGCGTCCTGCATTTGAGAAACAGCTAATAGAAAGCAGAGATTCCAAAAGAAGTTGAAAGTTACCGCCCACCGGAAACGTTTCCTTGCTTTGCAAGGTCTTTGAGATACTCCTTATTCCTCATCAGGCAAATAGAATCCCCCTTCTTTCACAACCCTTTTCATCTCTTCAACTGCTTCAAGGTGATTGGGTGCGTGTCAAGAATGTAAAACCATTCGGCCAAGCAACAAATAAAAGTCATCTATTGATGGCAGTGGCAGGTGAAAGCTTTGGGAACTATAGCGCATGAATATTAAGGCGTGAAAAGGCAGGAGATATCCAGTCAATAGAAAAAGCCAAAAATGCCTGGAACATATCAGTTTCTGGCTGCTTTTTATACATACCAACACTCCTTGTTTGGCCTCTTGCTCTCTTATAAAGAAAAAATAATTTACACATAATTTTCTTTCAAGCCCTTGAAAAAAAGATTGGCTCATGATATCATTTAAGTATATATTACTTAAATGATAAGGAGGGGCTTTGTATGAGTCGTCTTGATCAAGTCAATACTGAAAAAAAATCAATACTCCAGAAGATTTCAGAAATTGAGAGTATGAGAAAAGGATCAGTTAACGAACAAACCATCCGAACCCGGCAAAAGGATGGATCCATTAAAGAAAATGGACCCTATTATATTCTTACGGCAAAAGACACAACAGGAAAAACAATAACAGAAGCTATTCCTGCGGATAAGCTAGAGTTCTTCCATCAAGAAATCAAGAATTATAAAGAATTTAAGAACCTTACGCATCAATATGAGATGCTATCTGAGGAATCATCAAAGTTGAAATTTGACAATGATACCTTGACGGTGAACGCGGAAAAAAAAACAAAAAACAAGCGCTCGAAGTCGAGCGGCAGCTTGAACTGACGAAGTATTTTATATGCGCTCAGAAATGTTTGGCTGATGGCGAAATAGATATTCAAGCTCTTGAAAAGGGATTCAGAGCAGCGGCGCTCAAAGATGGTCAAGCTGTGTTTTATCAATTCTTGTCATTGCTTGATGATGAGATACACGCGCCACAATGCCCACAGTGTTCTGCATTGCTCACAAAAATAGCCCAGCGTGGTAAAACCGTTGTCAGTTTGTTGGGGACAGGAAAATATCAGCGTACCTACTTCAAATGTCCCAATGGCTGCGACTCCTATATACCCTGCGATATGATGATAGGCATAGAAGGAACTGCATATACTCCTGGAGTTCGTTATGCGGTATCTCTATTGGCATCTACCGGATCTTTTGAATGGACGAGTTCTACATTAACAGAAATGACAGACATCTATATATCTCCCAAAGAGGTTCAACGCATAGCCGAATCTGCCGGCGAGAAAATCGAAGCGCAAAACAAGGAATATATTGATACTGTGAGGCGCCCGGAATCCTCACAGAGCGACTTCTCTGAATCGACAAGCCCAAGTGGGGTGAGTAACGCCACGCTTTATATTGAGTACGATGGAACCGGCATTCCCATGGTGAGGAAAGAGCTTGCCGGAATTACGGGTAAACAGCCTGATGGCAGCGCCAAAACACGCGAAGCCAAAATCGGCTGTATCTTTACTCAATCAGCTTTTGATGAAAAAAACGACCCCATAAGAGACGATAATAGCACAAGCTATGTCGCTTCCATAGAAAACTCTGATGAGTTTGGCTGGCGGGTCTACGCAGAAGCTGTGCGGCGCGGATTCGAAGATTACGCAAGAACAGTTGTTATTGGTGATGGTGCTAAATGGATATGGGGATCCGCAGATGAGCATTTCCCTCATGCGATCCAAATCGTTGATTTTTATCATGCTAAAGAGCACTTGCATGAACTCACACGCAGCTTGTTCTCAAATCCTGAGAAGCAAGAAAATATTCTGGAGGATTGGATCAAGAATCTTCAGTCTGGCAAGATCGAGACTCTTGCCGAAAAAATTCTTGGGGTAACTGGCTTGAGTGAGGAACTCAGTAAAAAAGCCTTGACTGAAGCGAATTATTTCAAAGAAAATGCTGACCGAATGCGGTATGCTAAGTTTAAGAAGCAGGGCCTTTTCATTGGCAGCGGGGTTATTGAGGCAGGATGTAAAACTGTGATCGGTAAGCGGTTTAAGCAGTCTGGAATGTTCTGGAGTTTGATGGGAGCAAACTCGATGATGCCTTTGAGGTGCGCTGACCTGTCTTGCAATGTGAGTCTTGCCAGTTATTTCGCTCCCAAATCTGATTACAAAATCAGCAAAGCTGGATAGGATGGTTTTCTACATATGTCCAATATTTCCTGCTGACAAGCTTTTCACATCGGATGAAATATGCTCTGATGCTCTGTTTTCTTTTTAGGTGACTGGATATCTGCACTCTTTATCCTTATGCATACCTATAACTTCTATGGGTTTCTAACTTCTCTTTCCATCAAACAGTGGAATTTCTTTCTGGTATGGCTTAGTGGCTCTACAAATTTGACACGCACCCAAGGTGATTGTCTTTAATATTCGTGTGTTTAAGAGTGTTTAATACGGCAATGCAAATCAGCATTATAAGCTTTTCTCTACAATTCTTATCCTCAGTGTAGTAGTTGATAAAAATGCACCCTTCACATGAGGGGTTTTCCTCGCAAATCTTAAGTGACTGGATTAATTGCTCAGCTGTCAACATTAAAACCCCCTTCAAAATTGGGCATTGACCCCCAAACCGAAAGAGGCTATAATCAGCTTATAACCTGAGTTTCGGCTTGGGTCTTGTGAAAGACGCTCGTGTTCTTGGTCGGATATGGAGCGTTTTTCTGTTTTGATAGTAATTTACTTTTTTGAAGTGACATGATACTTTAGAAGAGTACGCACTTTTCTGTGGTTAAGGTGCACTATAGTGCACCAATATCTCAATTCTATTATGTGCACTATAATGTGTCAATAGGTTTTTCAAATTTTCTTTGGAGATTTTAATATGTCATCTTTTCCTGATAGGTTAAAAGAGCTTCGGAAACAAAAAAATCTATCTCAAAAGGCTTTGGGAGAAATAATCGGATTAAGTAAGCGCGGAATACAAAATTATGAGTCAGGGATTAATAACCCTACCTCAGAAGTTCTTTCCAAACTGGCCGACTACTTCGATGTATCTGTTGACTACTTACTGGGGCGAATAGATTCCTGAATTATGTAATGTATAGAATTTCACTTTTGGCTTAAAACCCACCGGAATAGATAATAGATTTAAGGTTTTAGTGTTTCTATTTGTTTAGTTCGTTCCTGACTTTCATCAAAATTTTACCTAATCGGTTTTTCCCTGACCCATCTCCACCATTGCCCCAATAGCTGTCATTTTCAGTATGTTCGACTAAGATCGAATTTCCTGTTGACAGTAACACATCCCTGAAATCTTTATGCTGTTCTGCTTTTGCTCTTATTGCTTTTAACATCACTTCATCCTTCATGCTTTCCCATCCTTTTCGGAGCGGAAAACTTCTATTTCTGCCTAATTTCGCTGCCTCCAGCGGTGTCTTTGAATTCAATATTTTTTGGATGACAGTTCTATCTAAGAATTTTTGTGATTGAAAATAGTGTTCTGTCGTTGGGTATATCATTCCATCAATTATAACAGGATATAAAGAAAAATTGGAAAAACAACCATATTCCCCATTTTCACTATAGAAGTATATGGTATCCATACAGACCTCCCATTTTGTCATTATTACACGTGCCTAAATTCTTTGCCCACCCCTGTGTGTACCTACTTATTCATTCCACCCCATCTCCTTTAAATAGTCGTCCACCGTTCCTTTGATAGTTCGTCTTTTGTTTTTAAAGGGGAAATAAACTTCAAAACTTTGTATTGTTAATTTGCCCATTATTCCGGCAAGCTTTTTATAAGATCTCATAAATGCTTCTTCAGTAACCAAGTGTTCAACCACAGCAACACCAATAAGGTTCTTAATTTCATCATCTCCATTTAAAAACATATCCTCAATAAAATCAAAGATGGTTTTCAATTCTTCCTCATTTTGTGTGTCAATCTCGCGCAAAATATATCTGGAGAACTCTCCTTCATAAAAAACATAGGGAATATCTTGATAAAATGGAGTTCCATCCGTGTCAACATCTTTTGCATAAATTGATTTCATCCTTGGAAATCTATCCATCAATATGTTGTTCGATTCACTATACTTATACAATCTACATTCTCCCGTCCACCCGATGTTCCATGTCCCTGAGCCCCGCCCACTCTAGGCTGTCAAACGAAAAGAGGAGAAGTCCAGATACAAAAGAAATTTCATAGGAACAGTAAATCTTTGGCGAGTTGATTTTGTAATTGCTGGTTCTCAATATGCCAAAAGCCTCCTCTGGAAAAAACTTTATTCAGGTATTCTACAAACGTCTCTGTTATACGCATCCGCTGATTATCGGAGTAGGGTATCGTTCGGAACATCCCATCTGCACAGCTATCAGGCAACTCAAAACCGTAAGGTTCTCCGCCGCTTGTGTTGGCCTTGTGCAGACAGTCAGGAGAGACAGGGAGAACAAACATTCCGGCATGTTCCGGGTCTTCTTCAGAGTACTCTTTCCAGTTATCATAATCCTCATAAAAAGATTCGCGGATTTCTTCTTTAGGATAATGGCTCCCTGCAACCTGAATTACCAAGGGATCAGCATCAACTGCTTCCAGCCAATCAGGGTGTGTCCCCACAAACCAAACATCCCCCACAAAGCGAATCCAAGATGCCAAAGTCAATGGAATGGGTCCAACTTGCTGTTCGAGCCAATCAACCATACCTGCATCCGTCGATACAGCCGGATAGAAAGGCTTTATAGGAGTCTTTTCATCATCGTTGGAGTGGAATTGGTAGCCCTGAGCAGTGAGACGATCAACAAGGATTTCTATGTTATGACGCGCACGGCTGGCCATCTCGTCACACACTGCCTGGGCAGCAGGCAGGTACTCTGGTTCGCGTACCCATTTACCCAGCTGGCGTAATTCACTCCATACCTGAGACTGTTGACCAGAACGATATCGTTCAAGCCAATCAGAAGATGTTATCATTTTTATGCTCCAATCCACAGTTTGTTATTTGTTTGTACTCATTCACTAACTCCTGACGCTCTCAGCATTTCGGCCGCCCAGGGCGATATCCCCGCACCCTCAGCATCTCAAACCTGTGCCTGTCACCTCATCCTGGGTCATGTCAGGGACGGTTAAGATCAAAGAAAGGTTCCTTGAAATTCAATGACATCGTCTTTTAGCGAAAACTCTTTTGCAGTCAACCGTCTCAAAGTATGGTCAGAAAACTCCTCAAAAGATGAGGCGATGATGACGTCATATCCCTCCCCGCTTTCTCCTTCATAATCCATCCCCGGAAAATACTTAAAAACCTGTCCGTATGCCCCGTTTTTTCCGGGATCTAAATCCAATATCAACCGACTGGAAGCTTCATAATCGGTGAACGGAATCCACAAGGGGCTCCATATGACAGGCTTAATTTTATTCTCCTTAATCCAATCTATAGGCGGTTCATCCTCAAATAACTTATTCATCATCTGCCACGTTTCAAGGATTCTTTGAACAGGAAGAAAGTAATTATATCCAAGCAAGGGGCAATCATCCTCAAACCCGTATTGACTGCCGCTATTTTGTCCGTTAAAACAAAACAGGTATTCGCAAAAAGTGCTGGGAAGCTGGGTGTTTAACGTTTGTGACAAAGAATCCAATTCTTCTTTCGTTGCGGGGCCATTCAAAGTGGAATGTGTTTTAGGGGAAATGGCTTTTATTTGGCTTGCTATTTTTTCCCATATTTCTGTTACACTTGTTTCTGTCAAAACAAATACCTCCAATCTCAAACTAAACTCCTCAATCTGAATAAGATCCTTCCCACTGCGCTTCTCCCCGCGCCCTGCGATGTCATCGTGACCACTCGGAAGAACAGAATATTTGTTTCCTCTGATTTCCAATTGGGACAGGAACGGCGTAGAAGCGAAATAATTATCCCTTTATTTTTTCTAATAACCAATTAAAAAGTTGCTCCGCAAATTGTTGCTGATGGCCCTCTTTGACCGGAATTCGAAAAAAATATAGCTGTTCCATATATGATTGATAATCATAGTAAGGGATCAGGAAAAACGTTGAATAACTAAGAAAAATACTCTTAATCTGATTTGATATTTCATCTAAATCGTACTTAGAATTAGTTATATCATAAAAGACCTCAAACATATCCTTATTTATTCTTTCAATTGTGATAAAGGGGAAATGATTCTGTTCGCAATAGTCCCAGTGTTCTCGTGTTTTTTTCGAATCATTGGCATCCACATATTTTATCACCTTAATATCTCCGCTTCCAAAAGAACACCTTAAATTGACCGAAACGAATTCGGACCAGCACTCACATAAGAAGATGATAACATAAACAGCGCTAAATTGTCACAGATTTCTGAAAAGGGTTCAGGAATTCTGTTTTGCTGGCTTTTTCTCATTCGGAACAAACGGGCGGTACTCGCTTTGGGTCTTCATCATGCCATAGACAATGTTCACCAAACGGCGCATAATACAGACAAGAGCCTGTGAAGGAGTCTTACCCTCGCTCATCTTTCTTTCGTAGTATTCTCGAAAAATCGGCTGAAACGGTTGCTTCGTTCCCGGCCTTACCCCAATCACAGTAACCGCCATAAAATAGAAGATTCCATTTAGAAATCGGTTGCCTTGTCTTGTACTGACGTCTCTCGCATTTCCAGAGGAAGAAAAGGTCACTGGTGCAATGCCGGCGCATCGAGCGAGTTTGTCAGCATTCTTAAAACGGCTTATGTCTCCGATTTCGGCAATCAATTTGGCGGCGGTAACAACATCGACACCCGGAAGTGTTGTTAGCTTATACGGAAAATGCCCGAGCATTCTTTTGATTTCGGCCTCAATAAAGGACAGTTCTACCTTTTGGTTCTCAAGGCAACGGGCAAGGCTTTGGACGATAAAGTCCCTTGATTCCTGAAAATCCCTCAGGGTATCTCCATCGTTTTGAACACACTCAAGAATCAATTGTGCTTTGTTTTTCCTCGTTCCCGGCACAACACTTTTAAGCTCGGAGAGTAAATCCTCGGCGGTTATGTCCTTCAGATGCATGGGCGAAGGGTACGTTTTCCAGAAATACATTGCCGTTTTGCCATCTATCTCTGAGAAGAATTGATGATAGCTAGGATAGGCAGTGAACAAATGGGCATGTAATCCGTTTTTCAGGCGGACACCCTCTTTGACAATCACCTCACGGCGGGTAACAAGCTGGGAAAGCGTCCAGTGGGCATCTTCCGGCTTGGCGTCAGGAAGCGTATGGAATTGATTGATCAGCACCGTGGCCACAGAATAGGCGTCGTGCTCGTCATTTTTCTCCATAATCGGGGCGCTTTTGCGCTGATCATAGGCCAAAGACGGATTCACATCTTTGACAACAGCTCCCTTTTCGATGAGCCAAACGGCAAGGCTTCGGCCATACCCATAAGCATTTTCTAACCCGTAAACGGGTTGTAAATCGTACTTAATAGCAACTCTTTGAACCTTCTGCCATAGTGTTGAGAACTCGCTGGGTTTGTTGTCAATCGTTATTGTTTTGAGATGCTCATTCCAACAATTCACCAAAACGGCGGTATGTTGCGCCTTGTGGAGGTCGCAGCCGATATAGAGAAATTTTTCTCGGATCATAACTTCATCCTCTCTGTTCCTGTCTTTATCTCTGTTTCATGTGTCCCGGCAACCTGAATATCAGCGTTAGCATGGTTCCTCATGCCCGCAAGGGCGCGACAGCCTATCGCCATCATGACTCAAAGGTTCCAACAGGTTATTTGTTTCTCCCTTTGGCTGGCGTTACAGCCTATCTGCATCATGAGCCAAAGGTAAGGGCAGTGTGGGCAATGCAGCTGGCGGAGGGCTTAGACCCCGCCGTTAGGAGCAATTGCCATACACCCCGGATTCCCGGAACCTCTCCTTGAGTCTCCGGGAATCCAGGCTATAAGGGGCTTTGCTATAGTGCGGTATCCGGGACTCTAGATGCCGCCGGGGCTGGGGATGCAGCCTTGCATACTTCTTTAACCTTGCGAAGATACTCTACACAGATCTCACGCCTCAGGGGACTGCGGAGCAGTGATCCCGGATGCCAAAGAGGCATCATCATTGTGTTGCCGCGCTTAAACCATTGGCCGCGGCATTGGTTCATTTGGATATTCTTATCCAATATGGCTTGAGCCGCT
>Ga0082212_10009427_pt1 | contig 12599 bp, 10 predicted proteins | sample TergutNt197P3_FD_71548 | JGI IMG/M metagenome (GOLD analysis project Ga0082212, IMG submission 71548) | Neocapritermes taracua P3 segment gut microbial communities from Petit-Saut dam, French Guiana - Nt197 P3 | ecosystem: Host-associated > Arthropoda: Insects > Digestive system > Gut ... | reverse complement strand
CATCAGGATAGTAATTGATGAATTTGTCGATCGAACGCATGGCTTTATAGATATTATCCGCACGTTTTTGCCGGTCGGTTTCCATCAACATGATACATTGCATCACATTGTAATTCACCCATACATTCCAGTTGTTAACAACTTCATCATTGAAACCCATCCACCAGAAGTCGTTGCGTGCATAATAGGGTTCAAGAACGCGCTCCCGGATGTTTCTTCGTATTTTCCCGGCTATAAAAGGACTGATCCCGTCGAGTTCAGCTGCAAAAAAGTGATGAATCCACGACAATAATGCGCCTATCTCGCCGGATGTCAGGTCGATTACCGTATCGTCCGGATCGGGCAGTCCGGGGCCTTTCTGTTGCAGGACGAGATGAGCGGACAGTACCCAGGTCGTTTGTTCGCACATCGCCCAAATGCCGTCCATCAGTGCATCCATAAAACGGCCTTTCCCTTCAACCAATTCTGCCAATGTCAAGGCTTCCAGCGCAGAAACACGTACCGATTGCGGTTGTTCCATGATTGCACGGTTTCCCGAACGGTTAAACTCCATGTAATCGGAAGCCTTCACCACGCCCCAATTACATTTGAGGGCATTTTCTCCTTCCCTGATAATGTCGGCGCGAATTGCCTTTGGAAGTGCTTCCCAGGCAGTTCGATTGTTGTAGGCGGGATATTTCACCCATTCTGTTCCTTTCGCTAAATCCTGTAGCAGTTGTTGACGGGTGATGCTGTTTTCGAGCAGTTTACGCTCAGTGGCGTATAATTGCATTATTGCTAACAGTAACAGGCTTGTAATTGCTAAAAATCTTGTCTTCATCTTATCTGAAATTAATTATGAGGAGAATATTAATTATTGATAAATTTCTTTCGATTTTTGCACAAAGTAAAGCAATTTCACCGAAATAGCAAAATGGAATACAAAAAACTTTTTCTATGACAACAATTTGGCGGCATATCTCATGTTTTCGATAACTGGAACGGAGAAAGGACATTTTTTTTCACAATTTCCACACGAAATACAATCGACGCCGCTTGCCGGTAGCGATTTATAATGCTGCCTGATGCTTGCAGGTATATTATTTTTGTCAATGACGGCAATATCTAAATATTTATTTACCGTTGCAATGTCAATATTGGCAGAACAGGGTTGGCAATGGTTACAATAAACACATTTACCGGTGAGTTCGTCGCGATATTGACTGATGACATCCATGTAATCACGCTGTTCTTTTGTAGCAGTAAGATATTTGACCGCCTCTTCGATATGTGCTACCGTCTGACAACCGACCATGGCGCTGGCAACTGCAGGACGTGTGAGGACATAATGAATACATTGTGCGACTGTCATCGGCTTTATGAAAGGCGTATGTTCCGAAGACAGGAGCCTGCCTCCTCCCAATGTTTTCATCGCGGTTACAGCTATTCCCCGCTGTTCGCAACAGGTATAAAGATTTGCGCGTGCGGGGTCGATTGTCTTGTATTTCTGTTGTGCCAGTTCTTCAACTGTATCTAACACATTCGTTCCGGCAGGTGTCATGTCGAAAGCCGGATTGATGCTGAACATCAATACATCTACAATTCCCGTATCCAGCAATTTGCGGGCAATCACCGGATTGTGAGAGCTTGCTCCGATAGCGCGGATGATGCCATGCTGCTTCAGTTGCAAGGCGTAATCGATAATGCCGTTCGCATGTATCTGTTGTAAGTCATCGTTTGTATCGACGAAGAACAACATGCCAACATCAATATAATCTGTCCCAAGATGAACAAGTAATTTTTCAAAATAGTCCTTACAGGTTTGAAGTTCGCGACTGACGCCGTATTGCTGGCATATCTCAACTGAACAGATATGTCCCTGTATGATAACGTCTTTTCGCTTTTTCCCGAACGTTTTGCCAATGTGGCGTCGGATTTTTTCTCCCGGCATGAATACATCAAAGATATTTATACCGAGTTCTAACGCTGTATGAATGGTTTCTTCAATGATGGGATACGGCTTTCCGTCAAGATGTTCTGCGCCAACCCCAATAACGCTTGCACACATTCCTGTTTTTCCTAAATTACGATATTCCATTTTGGTTTACGAAATGATTTTCCTTTTTTTAGTGAGATACGACTGGTTTCCTGCGGAAATGGCTTTCATGGTTATTGGTTATTTCAAATAATCTTCACGAAGAGCTTCAACCACCCGCAAGATAGTACGTACTTTCTCTTCGTCGGTTTCAGCATCCATATTGATACAGCAAACGCCCGTCAGATACGGGTTTCCGGACAGTGTTACTCCTTCGCGTATAAAATGTTCGATCTCTTCACACGACAGGCTGTTGAGCGTCACCGGGTCAATACGCAGATTCAGCAGCGTATGAGGCAGGTGTTTACGCATCACGGCAATGTCGCCGCCCCATCCCAGATCAAAAAAATCGACATACGGTAGTTCGCCATAGGCGATGGCATGGCGGTGGGGGTCCTTACCGCAGTAATGGATTCCGTACGGGCGGTATTTCCGGCTCCATTCAGCGTCTACCGGCATCAGAAACATCCGGTAGTCGTCCTCCGAAATCATGGTGTGCGAACACTCCGAATGAAGATATACAGGCTCTTTGACATGGCGGACAACCCTGTTTACCGATATGGAATTTGTGCCGGTCTGCGATTGAATAAACGTAAAGAACCTTTCGACGACCGCACTGATTCTCCGTATGTAATCCTTACATTCATCGGGCTGCATCATCATATCGGTCAACACATTTTCGCCTTTCAGGTCCATGGCAATATTCAATACCCCACCCCAGTTGATATCACCGCACACATAACCGAATTTGGCCTTGAGTTCATCTATCAGCGTCAACAGTTTTTTAAAGTCGGCACATTGGAAAGCAGCTTCTTCGTCGATGCCGAAATCTTCGCGATGGGCGCAAATCACCTGCGGGGCTTCGTTGGCGGCATATTCGATCCTGCATCCCAACATTCCCGAAAGCAGGTAACCGGCGGCTAAATGAACAGCTCCGATCTGCGGCAGGGCCCTGTCTTTGTCCGCGCCAAGCCCAAACGCTCCGAAGCGGTCGTACAGTTCCTTTTCCATCCGCCGTTCATCTTCTACACGCCGTACAGGGTGAAAAAAGAAATCCTTGTCGAAAATAATGCCCGCATGTTTGTTCCACCATGAAGGGTGAAAGACAATATCCACAGGCAATAACGGGTTTTTGATTTGATTCATGATGTCGCCTTTTTTACTTATTCTTTTCCATATGAACAGCCGTCACATTTCCCTTGAGAACACCGTCGATCATCGGATAGGCCAGTTCGCCGTGCCATTCGTGACCTGCGTTCCATGTATCCTGCGAGACTGCATCTTTGGCGCCGAACACGCCGTACCCTTCGCGAATTTTCGCGAATCCGTCGCGGCAAAAGTTGATCGGGAAACAATTGTCGCGCAGCGAGCTTTCAAAAACCACCGGTCTCGGAGCTAACAGGAGATTGATCTCGCAGACATCCATCAGTGTGAAGAAACCCGGCATTTCCCAACACACACAGTTTGGAACCGACAAACATCCTTCGTGAGTACACATCCAACCGCTGACAACAGCGGCTTTCAAACGGAGATCACATGCTGCCACCCACATCGTCCATTCGCCGCCCATGGAAAGCCCTGCCACACCAAGCCGTTCCTTATCGACTGCCGGATGGGATTCCAGCATGTCAACGAGCCGCATCAGGTTCCAAAGCTGCATACCCGCATAATCGCGATGCTCCAGTGACGGGGCGAGTACAACATAACCTCCCCGCGCAAAATCGTCGGCAAAAGCTCTGTACAACACCTTGGGGTTGTTAAAAACGGCATCTTCATTGCCGCCATGTCCGTGGAGTGCAAGAATGGCAGGAAACGCAGCTTCCCGCTTGCCTTTCGGAACGGTTAGAATCGCCGTTTTCCGTTCGCCTTCGTTTCCCGTATAAGAAATACGGTACTTCGTGTAGGCATCAAGTTCTTCCGACGATTCCACTTTAACGTCAAGCGGCAGTTCTTTCACGCTTCTTCTCGGACAAAGCGCTTCTACATAACCGAATAATTTCTCGCGCGCCTCATTCTGCCATTTTTGCGCTTCATCCAGCGTTCTGGCCTGAAAAGGCATGTCGAATTTTTTGGGGAGGCGTTTCAACCCGTCCTGTGCATTTGATGTACGGGTAAAGAACGCAATGAATAAAATCAACCCCAAAACTGTTGTAAAAGATGATCTCATGTTGATTCAATAAATAAGTGAAGTTGTCTGCCCGTCCATCATTAGCGAATTTTTGTGGAACCGCATTTTTCGAGATTGATGTCCATGTTGATCGGATTGGTCTTCCAGGCGCCAGCAGTAAAATCAGGCACATCGACAGAATTGGACCGGTTGTTTACCGACCATTCGCTCAGCGGAACAATTGAGCTCCATGCTGCCGCGTCATACACGTCCATATCAAGCGGGAAGCCGTTCCGCAAACAATCGATCAGACGCCACATTTCCTGAATATCGGCGCCTCCGTGGCCGCTGTTCTTTGCCCATTCCCTCATTCTTGGCGTAATCTCCGGCGTATATTGCGCTTTGATCTTTTCAAATTCTTCGGGCGCGACCCATTTATGCTCACCCTTGGAAATGCGCGAAGGTTCGGGATAGCACAGCGCTGCGCCATGTGTGCCAACTATCCCGTGTATATAACTTTCGGGCGTAGGCGAGGTGGCATCGTGCTGCAGCATGATGGTTTTTCCTTTTTTCGTGCGGATGGTCGTGACATTCATGTTTCCGCGAAAATCCTTTCCGACAAAAGGACGGAAAAAGTCATCGGTTTGCGCCAGTTCATGGGCTTTCTTTTCCATCATAAAGTCGTCGGTTTCCACAGAGACCAGAAAGTCTAACTGGTCGCCGCGGTTGATGTTGAGAATCTGCGCCACAGGACCAAGACCGTGCGTGGGATAAAAATTGCCTTTACGCCACGCATATTGGCGCAACCACCACATATCCCAGTACATTCTCTTTGAAAAGTTGTTGTTCATCTTGCTGGCGTTGTAGGCTCCTTCACAATGGACAACCTCGCCAAAAAAACCTTTCCGGGCCATGTTGAGCGTTAAAAGCTGAAATTCGCAGAAAGAGATGTTTTCCAGCATGTAACAATGTTTCTTAGTGCGTTCCGAGGTCTCGACGAGGTCCCAACATTCTTTGAGCGTTGCTGCGGCGGGAACGGCGGAAGCCACATGTTTTCCCTGTTCCATTGCATAAACCGACTGTTCGGCGTGCATATAGAAGGGCGTGGTGACCATGACTAAATCAATATCGTTTCTTTCGCACAGTTTTTTCCATTCATCCCTGTTACCCGCATAGATGACCGGTGTATGTCCCGCTTTTTTTGCAATCTCCGCCGCGCGTTCCGCTCTGGCAGGTTCTACGTCGCATAAAGCCTTGATTTCTATGCCCTCGATTGGCAGTATGGTATTGAGATTACTGGTTCCCCTGTTTCCCATCCCTATTATTCCCAATCTCACCGTGGAAATTTTAGGCGCTGCATATCCTGCCATGTTAAAATGCTGTACATGGTTGTGTTCGAATACTTTTGATTCGGCTATATCTGTTTGCGGAGAAGCGCCTGTTTCTATTCGGGCGCCGGCTAATGCAAGGCCGGAAAGACCCATTTTTTTTAAAAATGATCTTCTTGTCTTCATTTTTAGTTTCCTTTATTTACATGTTAATAATACTCATATTCTGTTTGTTTGTTTTCCATGCTCCCGCTGTAAAATCGGGTATGTCGATGGGGAGCGAGCCGTTGTTGACCGACCATTCGCCGAGTGGAAGAACAGCACTCATCGATACGCCGTCGTAAATATCCATGTCCAAAGGCAGCCCGTTACGCAGACAGCTTATTAAACGCTGCATCATCATCATGTCGGCACCAAACTCGGAGTTGGTTTTCTGATTGACAAATTCACCTCTTTTGAGGAAATCGGGTTTATACTGCTCCATAATCTTTTTATATTCTTCTTCAGAAAGATATTCGCCATCTTTTTTATAGATTTTTGGCGGACGGGGGTATCCCTCTACGGACGCTTCCATACCGTAAATTTGGTGCTTAAGCGTATAAGGCCTGTATGTTGAGGCGTCATGCTGTACGACGATTGTACGTCCTTTTGCCGTTTTGATAACCGATGTATTGATGTTTCCTCTAAAATCCTTATCTTTAAACTCGCTGTAAAAACCGTCTTTGGCAGCAAGTTCATTCGCCGTTTTCCCCATGATAAAATCGTCACTTTCGACCGAAACGAGCCGGTTCAGCTTGTCGCCCCTGTTAATATCCATCATCTGGCAAATGATTTCAAAGCCGTGAATCGGATAGATATTGCCCTTGCGATTGGCGTATTGCTTAAGCCACCACATATCCCAGTAAAAGCCTTTCCTGAAGTTATTGCCCATCTTGTTGGCAATATATCCGCCTTCCGCATGTACGAGTTCTCCAAAAAATCCTTGCCGCGCCATGTTAAGGATGGTGAGTTCAAACGAATTGTAGCAATAATTAGCCAGCATCATGCAATGCCTGCGCGTCTTTTCCGCTGTTTTCACCAGTTGCCAACATTCGTCAATTGTGCCGGCCAGGGCAACCTCCGATACGGCATGTTTTCCGTTCTCCATTGCATATATCGCCATGGGCGCATGCATATACCAGGGAGAAACAATCACGACCAGGTCAATATCGTCGCGTTCGCACAGTTTTTTCCATTCGTCTTCATGGCCCGAATAGAGAGTCGGGTTATGCCCCGTGCCTTCCAGCGCTTTTTTTGCCTGCTCTGCCTTTTCCGGCTGGACATCGCACAACGCTTTGATTTCAACCCCGTTGATCTGGCTTAGATTTTTCATGTGTCCGGGGCCTCTGTTGCCTAATCCGATTACGCCAACGCGAACCTTATCTATTTTCGGAGCGGCAAACCCCGACATGTTATACTGTTGAACATGCGATTTTTCCAACTCATTGCAGTACTTGATAAAGTCCAGCTCATTTCCGCTGGACGGATTGAATGTGTTACTTCCCTTTACCAAACTGCCTATTCCCGTTAAACTCAGACCTGCAATGCCTGTTGTTTTTAAAAAATTTCTACGGTTACTTTTCATTGTTTTTTACTTTTTTATTATAAACGTCGTTATTATTATAGTATATACTCTTGACTTAGTATTTTTTTGCAAATTCCGCCGTAAGCGCATTAATTTCATCATCGGAGAGTATTTTTTTTGAGCACACAACCAGCCGGAACTTAAAAGTGGCGGATTGTCCGGCGGAAATTTTGAAATCCATGACATCTTTTCCATTCGAATATTCACCTGCTCCCAGCGGGTTGGCTAACAGCAGCCCGTAGCCTCTTGCGTGCCAGTAAGTAGGATGACCGGGATTACCTGGGTGGTCTATCATCACAACAGACTGTGCTTCATTGCCGATCATGCCTGATAAAATCACCCAGTTTCCGCGTGTGGAATAGACTGCTTCGCCTTCGACACCGTTGCTGTTCCTGTAATTGCCTGTTATGCCTTCGTTGGACATCACTTTTACTGTAGCGGGAATGCCATGTGCGTCGGTCAGTATAAGTTCTTCATTGGAAGGCATTTCAAGTTGCCGGGCAACGCGAACGCCAAATCCGCCTTCTTTTGTGTCTTTCATCGCAACGTCACCGCTTGTTGCCGTCAACTTAATAATTCTGTCAATGATACGTAATGACCCTTTGGAGATAAAATAATACTCCGATTGTTCGGCCAACAGTTCTACTCCTGACGGATCAATCCAACTTTCGCGGGTTATCATCAGCCCCTGACCGGACGATCCGGAAAGTTTGTCGATACCTACATGTTTGATGGTTCCATACCTGTCCCTCCTGTTTTCAGGGATGGCGGTCGAATTATTCCAGAAATCATATCCGTTTACGTGGCCGTAATTAAAACATAACCCGATATGATGGGGATGGTCTGTTCGCTCACCCGGTCTTGGTTTTATCGGGAAACCGCGCGTGATTTCCGTTCCGGCAGCAGTGATAACCGGATAAAGAACGGGTTTCTTTATATCCCGAAAAGCAGGGTCATGCCACAGGTAGGAAGTGAATAATTGCCCGTCGATCATCACGTCCACTTTTTTTTCAGCATCGTTTCTGACAAATTCCACTTTTATGGATTTCACGGCATCGCCGACCTCAATCGGCAAGTCGGATTCCAGGATGTCCGCCCCTTCCTTGAAAATATCCGTGTAAGCCTTCCTTCGTTCCGATATATCATGCAACTTGTCGTATGACGACGCCGACGAAATCATGCACATGGTGCCCTTAGCATGAATCAATTGATACAACTCCTGATTTTCGGGTTTCATCCATGCACCGATATAGGCTATACTCTGTTTCCACGGTAAACCTGCTATTTCATACGCTTCAAAAGCCTCTTTGGTTAATATGTGCGCCATGAGTGTAATGGAAGGCAACTCCTTGTAGTAATACATTGCCTGTTCGGGGTTATGCACGGTAAGCATGACAACTGATTCGGCTTTCAAGCGTTTTATCATGTCAACATACATTTCAGGTGGGACATCCTTGATATCCAGGTTCAGGAAGGTTTTGCCGCGCGCCCATTCGATGGCAGACTCCAGCGTGGGAATGCGAAAATCGGTCACATTCTCTTCCACGTCTTTTAAGTTGAACTGTTGCAGTTCCTCCCAGGTGTAATCCGACAGTTTTCCCGTTCCGTTCGTAGTTCGGTCGAGCGTGGCGTCGTGCATCAATACGATAACACTATCCCTGGTCAGTCGTGGATCTATCTCGAAAAAAGCAGGCACATGTTTCAATGTGTTTTCAAAACTCTCAATGGAGTTTTCGGGAAAACCCTTGACTATTCCGCCGCGATGTCCGCTAATGATGGGATTATCCTTACCCGTATATCGAAAAAAAATATGGACATCAGATGATTTTTCAGCATGAATGACATGAACTGTTAAGAAAATACATAATAACAAGACAATGTTTTTCATGATTCAGTGTTATGAATTGGGTGTTCTATTTACTGTTTCAGTTTGATCACCTCGCTGCCTGCCAGCAAGAACGCGCCCGTTCCATACACTTCCCAACTGTCCTTACTGAAGTTTTTCATGGGATTGTCGCCTATGGGCTGAACCCATCCCAGCCGACCGTCTTCGTAAACACAGCCATTTAAGCCTGTCCATGCTTTTCTCACAACAGGTAAATAGGTCTTTTTATCCAGTAATCCCCTGTTGATGCCCCATGCCATTGCATAGCAGAAAAAACTCGAACCGCTTACCTCGCCGCCCGGATACGAATCAGGGTCGAGCAAACTGCACCGCCATAATCCGTCCGGTTGCTGCAAAGAGGCTATTTTTTCTGTCATTTCCAAAAAAAGGTTTTCGTAAAAGGGCCGTCGGGGATAATCGGCAGGAAGTTCGTCAAGCACGCGGGCAAGTCCCGCCATGACCCATCCCATGCCTCTTCCCCAGAATATCTTTTTACCGTTTGCCTCAAAAATATCTTTTCCGTCGTTTTTAATGACATAACTGATGTCGCGTGCAAACAGATGCTCTTCCTTGTCATACAGCAAATCATAACATTCCATGAACAACTGGTCGTGATACCTCAAATAATCCCGATTATTCACTGTTACCGCCAGTTTGACAATTGCCGGAGGTTCCATGAACAATGCGTCGCACCATCCCCACTTCATGATATAAACACCCTGCGGTTCAGGGAAAGGTCTTTGTATGAAGACATCCAGGGTGTCGATGAACGGACGGATCATTTCCTCTTTCTTTTCTATCCGGTAAAGATCAACATATGTCTGACATATGGCCAAATCATTCGCTCTGTACACCGGCACGGTGTTGCAGGGTTTCCACTCCGCTTTTTCGCCCATCTCCATCAAGGCTTTGTAAATCCCGTCCGAACCGGTGGCTTGCCATGCTGAAAACACCCCGGCATAAAAAGCGCCGTTTGTCCAGTCGCACACTGCGTGCTTGGGATGGTTCAATTGCCATTCCGTCACTTTAATCAACAAGTCCTTAATATACGCCTGCTGAAATACCTCTTCACTCTCCGACACGGTGCATCCTGTATGAAACAGAACGAAAACCGTCAAAACTGTAACTAAATTCTTCATATTTTTATTTGTTTATTATTTAATTCACCTGACAGGTCTGTTCAGATAATAATAGGCGGTGGATGAAACATCATCCTGCCGGTAGAAGTTTACCCATGCTTTTGGAAAGTCGGGATCGTCCAGGGCCATCGGCTTTTCAGATTCGAGCAACTTAATAAAAATTCCATTTACCGACTGATCAACAGTGACGGGAATCAGCGGAACTTTCTCATTATACAACTCCAATACCTTGTCATAATCCCCTCCGCCAATCTGTTGCAGCGTCACGCGGCAACTTTCGGAAAAGAGTACCGGATCGGGTACATGGAAGCGGTAAAATGACCAGAGACGGTCTTTCCCTGCAATCGAACAGCCCTGATACCGGTTGCTGAAAGCGCCTAACCCCCACGCCGCTCCTACATAATCTTCCACGCCGGTGCCGCAGAGGCTCGGATAATCCCGGTCGCCGTCGAGGTAAAACTTCATTTCTCCTTCACCCCACCAGTTGCCTTTATAAACAGGATTGTCATAGATGCCAAAACTCACGCCGAGAAACCGGCCTTCCCCTTTTGTCTCCGGCAGAACGGTATAGTCTTTCCCCAGGACAGTGGGATTTTCACGGTTCCAGAAACAATGAAAATACAGCATATCCGTATTCCATTCTTTCAAACGGGTGAGGTTGATGTCAAAGAACAGGTGCGTAAGGTTTTTTGCAGATTCATTGACCACTACAATACGCGCCGCCGTGCGGAAAGGCATGGGAACCGACGAATTCATTGACCTGCCTTCGGGGTTTGAAAAAAAACAATTTTCAAAAACCGTCATTGTGGCGCCACCGTTGCAAAAGAAATCGCCGAGTGGTACGGAAACAGCCGGGATAGAAGCATTATCCCAGTATATCCTTATCTTTAATGCCCGCAACATCTCCGGATTACGCTCGCTCACCGTCATCCAGATACGGTTGATGATTCCCGGACCTTTCATGTCGAGGAGGATGCAACTGTCGCCCGCTACAATCCTGTTGGCGGCGTGTCCTTTCGCACCTTTATTCTCCTTAGCGGCTGCACCTTTCGTACCGCTCAAATTTTCAAAACTTGTCCAGACGGTCTGCCCATCCTGCTTCAGGTAAACTTCCTGCGAAAAAACGCCATGTGCTGACAAAAAAGCACATACCATGTATATCAAACTTTTCTTCATAGGTATAAATATTTTATATAATTCCGACAAAGGTAAAAAAAGAATGACAAATCAAAACAGATTATCGGGGCTTTTTTATTATCATTATAAATCCTTACCTTTGCATCTTTGTTAAATAAGTATTTAGTGATAGCATGATGCCTGTAAATACAGAAATAATAACGGAACGCCATCCCCTGAAGCCGTTTCTCCCAGTAACTGCCAAACTACTGATGCTGGGCAGTTTCCCGCCACCGCGCGAGCGATGGACAATGAACTTTTACTATCCAAACTTTCAGAATGATATGTGGCGGATTTTCGGGATTGTCTTCTTCGGGGATAAAAATTATTTTGTCGCCGATCAAGCGAAATCATTTAAGGAAGCCGCTATCCGGCAATTTCTCATTGAAAAAGGGATTGCTTTGTATGATACAGCTGAGGAAGTGATTCGTCACAAAGGCAATGCGTCTGATCAATTCTTAGAAATTGTAAAACCCGCAGACCTGCCAGCGATTCTTTCACAAATTTCTCAATGCAACACGCTCGTAACGACCGGACAAAAAGCAACCGAAACACTGATGAATATGATCGGTTCAGCACACATCCCGCCTGTTGGCGGACACATTGACGTTACTTATCTGAACCGGAAACTTCGATGCTACCGGATGCCTTCCTCTTCCCGCGCCTACCCGAAACCGTTGTCCGAAAAAGCTGCCAGCTATTCTTACCTGTTTTCCGCTATAAATTTGTAAGCCGAATGTATCAAATATTACACGCTCAATACTCAATTCGAAGCTCATGATTCCTTAACCGGTATGCAGCCATTTCCCCGTATTGCGTTCCGGATTCGCCGTAATTGCAATAAGGTTCAATACTGATTCCACCGCGTGGCAGAAACTTACCCCATACTTCTATGTATTTGGGATTCATCAGTTTAATAAGGTCTTTCATGATGATGTTGACGCAGTCCTCATGAAAAGCGCCGTGATTGCGAAAACTGAACAGGTAGATTTTCAGCGATTTGCTCTCTACCATTTTATATCCCGGTATATAATTAATGTATAAGGTCGCAAAGTCGGGTTGCCCGGTTATCGGGCAAAGACTTGTAAACTCCGGACAATTAAACCTGACAAAGTAATCATGTTCCGGATGTGCGTTTTCAAACGTCTCCAACACCGAAGGGTCGTAATCCGCCGGATATGATGTATGTCCACTGCCTAAATTAGTGAATGTCATACGTTATACATCACTGACCGGTTTGCAATGTATAGTCGCCTGATCGTAATT
>Ga0082212_10009425_pt1 | contig 12599 bp, 10 predicted proteins | sample TergutNt197P3_FD_71548 | JGI IMG/M metagenome (GOLD analysis project Ga0082212, IMG submission 71548) | Neocapritermes taracua P3 segment gut microbial communities from Petit-Saut dam, French Guiana - Nt197 P3 | ecosystem: Host-associated > Arthropoda: Insects > Digestive system > Gut ... | reverse complement strand
TACACGGCTGTGGCACGTTACCTGCACCTCGTGATGATCGCGCACCACCTGCTGACCCACCTGGCGATAGAGCGTTCAGGTGAAAAAGCCGTATTGCAAGGACGCGACGCGCTTCGACTACCTGGAGTGGAACGGATGCAATCGGTACTCAACGGCCTGCTGTTCGAAGACTGCGTGTCGTCGCTTGCGACGAGTAAAAAGGACAAGGCTCTCGGACGAAAACTCAAAAACATGCTCGTTCCCGCCGAGTGATAATTTGGATAAAATAAAACGAACTATGGATTTTAGTACGCTTTAGCGTTTACTGTTTGAGTAAGTATTTTTACCAAATTGTGAATATTTGAGGGACTTGATTATGCCACGCAATCGTTGGCGAAGTGCCATCCACTTCGAATAATGCACGCTTGTGAGAAGCCTTGCTCAACACAATTCATCACTCCTTTTGAAAATGACACTGTCGTACATCATCATATACACGCCCTCTTCGTAATTCCCAATTTCACGTTCATTGGGTTGACCGTTCAGGTTGTTTCGGACAAGTTTTGGGAAATTAATTCCGCAGGCGTGAGCATGAAGATAAGCCCCGCCGAATCGGGGATTCACCTCGGAAATAAAGTATCGACCGTCTCTTTTGAAGAAATCAATATCCGCCGGACCAACAATGCCAAGTCGATGGACGAAATCTTCGATCAGCTCAAACAGAGCAGGGGCTTTACAGGAAACGGTCTTGTCCGCTCCACCGAGTCGGGACGACAGTTTTTTTTTGGTGAAAGTAGAAACAAGTTTTTTTGTCACCAGATCAACGTAAACGTCGGCGTCATATTCCTCGCATTGCATGTATTCCTGGATGATCGAGTCGCAACGGGCGGTCGAAAGGTAATTCACCAGTTGCGAGTGTGACTCGATCTTTTCGATTCCGACGCTTCCGCTTCCTGTGCGTGGTTTGACGAACACGGGAAAACGGATGTCGCCTCTTTTTTCCGCCGATTCAAACGAGGCGAGAGAATCAAACGACAGAGGGGTATCATATCCCTGATCCACTAAAAACGAATACATGCGGAATTTATCGAAACATATCTCGACGGTATCCGCCGGTGAATGCAACACACAAACCCCATCCTTCTCAAAACGTCCGGCATGTTGCGACAACAGGGTAATTTCCGGATCGATGCACGTCGTCACACCGTGAATATCATGTCTTCGGCAGATATCCAGCAGAATGTCGATGTAATTTTCGTTCGTGATCAGCGGCACCGTCAAAGCAAAATCGGCGGAATAGAGTGCCGGGGCCGTATTGGCATTGTCAACTGCAACCACGGTTCCATGACCGCAGGATTTCTGACGGAAGATGTTAATCAGTTCGACCCGTCGTCCGACACTTGTAAAAAGCAAATTGGTCATGGAATCTATCTCAAGGAGTTGTTTTGCGACCTTGAATGAAAAATTATGTTAGCCGGTAACAGAACCATCGGAATGACCGATCAACGACGCACCTGTTCCGAACAAACCGGGCAATCCTCCTGTGTGGAGAAACAAAATATTTTTTCCGGTGATGGCTCGGCATTCGAGGTATTGGATCATGCCGTTGAATGCTTTAGCCGTGTAAATGGGGTCCAACACGATGGAATCCGTCCGATAGACATCTTCGATCACCTTGACAATATCGGGGGTGATTTTTCCATATCTCCCTCCAACATACCGATCCTCAAAAATTCTTTCTTCTTGCGGAATGGAAATGGTTGTACCATACAATTGCGAATACTGGTCGAAACCTTCGGCCAGGACAGTCAAGCCTCTTTCCGCTTTCCTTGCGATGCTGATCCCCACGATTTTTGTTTCCGATGCGTCCTCCGTCTTGCCGATGAGAAGTCCGGCCTGCGTCGTGCCGGTGCCTGTCGCCAAAAACAAGTAATCAAACGTCAATCCGGCTGATGCTGATTGTTGTTGTATTTCCTGCCAGGCCGCAACATAGGATCGAATTCCGAGAGGGGAATGTCCGCCTCCGGGAATAAAGTAGGGATTCATTCCCTCTTTTCTTAGGGAATCGAGTGTTTTGTCAATCGTGTCTACCACTTCATCGACGGCCACGGGGATGATTTCCGCACCGGCCAAACGAGTAAAAATGGCATTTCCCATCAAAGCGTGAGCCATGCCGGATTTTTCCAAAATCAGGACGCACTTTCGCTTATAACGAGCCGCTGCCGCACTGACGATTCGGCAAAGGTTAGACTGCGCCGGACCATAAGCAACGAGGCAATCGCATTTTTCATCGAACACGGCTTTGAGAAAAAACTCCATCATCCGTGCCTTATTACCCCCCAAGGCAAAGTCGGTAAGATCGTCCCGCTTGATGAACAAATTATTTTCGCACTCGTAATTCATTCGATGCAACGGCGTCGGCAATCGTAACAAATGGATTTTTTCATCCTCAAACGCGGCTTGGTTTTTAGTCGTCATGGAGCAATCGGCCTTTGTCGAGTATTTTCACCAGTTGACAACGCTCCATGATAAAACCATGGCTGTCGTAAAAACGCAAAGTATCGTGCTTGCCGGCCAAACAAGACACACCGATTGTTAAAAGACCTCTCCGACTTGTTTCGGTGGCTACGGCATCAAGAAGGAGTCGCCCGATTCCATGGCCTCGTAGCGATTCTTTAACGACGACCGCGTTGACATACATTTGCCGTTCACAAAAAAAGTCCCGTTCATAAGCCCAAAGGAAGCCTGCGAGATCGGACGCAATGAAGGCACCCCAAAGCAATGCGGTATCGGATTGCAAATGCTCGATGAGTTTCCTGCATCGTGTTCTGCGGGACTCTTGATCCAAAAAAATCGGCGGGGCATATAACCGCTGATCTTCATAAAGTTCCTGTAGCAGATCAACGAGCGGGTCGAAGTGGCGTAACGCTTCATCAAGGTCAATTCGCTGAATAGACGGTTCATTCGGCATGGAGTCGGCTCCTTTCGACTTCTTGGTCCTGGGGTGTATCTGTTGGTGATGTTGATATCGTCTCGTCGTCATGTAATTCTGAAGACGGCTTGAGACAGGATGAAAGCGACTGTTCCGTGGTGTTGGATTGCGGTGAAGGATTTGCATAAATGTCCTTGCCCGAGACGACCTTGCAAAACGTTGCACACAAAACCCAGACATCCAGTAAAAGTCCGATCGATTCGACATATCGGACATCATAAACAAAACGCTGTTCCCAAGTCGAGTTTTTTCTAAATACCACCTGAGCGTAACCGGAAATTCCCGGTTTGACGTTAAACCGTTTTTTTGCAGTTTCATCATAATCATCATAACGGAATGGAAAATAAGGCACAGGCGGTCTTGGTCCAATAAAACTCATTTCGCCTCTCAGGACGTTGAAGAGTTGTGGAATCTCGTCAAGACTTGTTTTACGGAGGAAACGTCCGATTTTCGTAATTCGCGAGTCGTTTTCATTTGTCCATAATCCCGACCCCATGGTGATGGCATTGTCAATCATGGTACGAAACTTATAGATTTTAAACACCTTTCCGTTTTTTCCGAGTCGCTCCTGCTTGAAGAAGATCGGGCCACGGGAATCCACCTTGGTCAATATCGCAATCAACAAAAACAAAGGCCAAAGCAACAACAAGAGACAAAAAGCCAATACCCAATCCAAAATCGGCTTGAAAAAACGGCTGTAACAATTTTTGCCGGACATCACTTCACTCTTGTATTCATCGCGAGAAAGACATACCAATCATCATGCTCATTTGATTCTCATGATCCCAATGACCTTGGGAAAGAATCAAAGCATAAAACTTGACTTATCATTTGTGAGAATACTCACTCACAACATTTTCCATCACTTGGACGAATTTAGCACCCAGTTCATCCCTTGAAAAAACTTCCTCTGCCAATTTTCTGGCATTCATTCCCATTTTCTTGAGCTTTTCACGCTGATTCATCATTTCAACAACGGCATCGGCAAAGTCTTCTGCCGCTTCAGGCGTCACTGTAACGCCACATTCATTTTTTTCAAGGCATTCCGACAGCCAACCGGGATAATTGATTAACACCGGAATTCCACTGGAGAGATAATCAAAAAATTTATTGGGGCTTGTTCCATAATGGATGCCGGGGTTATCCTTACAGAGCATCATTCCGACATCCATCTGCGGCAGTATTCGGGCAATTTCATTTTTTGATAAAGGATCAATCCAGGAAATATAATCGTTAAGACCTTCTGCATCACACCGGGTTTTTAACATGGGAGTTTGGCTTCCCGGTCCAATAAACACAAATCGAACTCCGGTGATTGCCCGCTGCTTCAGTATTTTCACGGCATCCAGTGCCAGGCCAATGCCATTGACAAGTCCGTTGGCTCCGGCGTGAACCAATCGAAAGTCACCGGGCTTTCCATAGTGCAAATTATATTCAATGTCATCGCGATTCGTCTTGGGAACAAAAAGGCCGACGTCGCAACTGTTCGGGATCATCGTGACTTGTGAAGCGGGATAGCCGGTTTCGATGACGCCTTCAGACATTCGCGGCGCAAGAGTGATGATATGTTGCGCAGCGTGATAGGCACGATATTCCATGCGTCGCAAATAGTAAATCAGCAGCCTGGATTTGAGGACTCCTAATGTGATTGCCCGTTCCGGCCATAAATCACGCACTTCAAACACGAATGGGCAGTGATGAAATTTTGCCGCTTTACGTCCCGGGGCGCCAACTGTCAACGGCGTTGATGTCGCAAAGACAAGGTCAACGTCACGAAGCGTTTTGGCCGCTTTCAACGATTGTTTTGCAAAGCGGAGAAAAGCAATCCAACGCCGGGCGAAACTCATATTGTTCGAGTAGGGTTCGATAATCCGGTAAATGTCAATACCTTCGACTTGACTTCGGAGAATGCTTCCCGTTTTACCTTTGATACCCATCGTATCGGATGTGCCGCAAATCATCGAAACCTGGTGACCTGCGTGAACCATACGTTTGGCCATTTCGTAGCTTCGCGTACCGCCCACTTGTTCAGGAGTTTTGAAATACTGATGAACATAAATAATGTGCATATTTCTTATTTTTGATTAATGAGCCGAAGAATATTCGTCACTTTGTCAATAAACAATTCCAGTGTAAAGTTTTTCACCGCATTATATCCGCCTTGAATAATTCGTCTTCGAAATTCACCATCTTCAATAATACGATCAATCGCTGCGGCAATTGCAGGGGGATTTTTCGGTGGAACAAGTATGCCGTCCAATCCGTCTTGGAGTGAACTTGGAATTCCTCCGACATTGCTTGCAATCGTCGGGACTCCTTGTGACCGTGACTCCACAATCACCCTCGGTGTCCCCTCGGAAAGCGACGGCAAAACAAAAATGTCGCTCTTTTTCAATTGCTCAAAAATCCCCGATTGATCCATGTATCCCGGGAAAAAAACATGATTTTCCAGATGATTTGCGTGAATTAAATCGTTCAACAATTTCATGTAACCGCGAGATCGGTCTTCCGATCCCACAATATCAAGTAGTATTTTTCTTTTATTCCTCAGGTAGGCCAGTGCTTCAATTAAATACTGCAACCCCTTTTCAGGACGAATAAAGCACACCGTTGTAATACGAATGGGATCACTCAGGCATGTATCTTTGCGCCGATAAAATTCGTCCTCTGATATTGTTGAAGACACCACTTCATATCGATGACACCCGACCATTCGATCATATAGCTCCCGGCCGTTACAAATAAAAGCGCCATGAGATCGTTGATTGCCGTGTTTTGCCGCCCGTTCCCATTGTTTTGCGTAGAGTATTCCCAGGTTGTCCATAATCCAATTATCTCTTCGATGGGACTTCAAAAGAGAAATGGGATTTCCGACAATCCAGTGCAGCGGCCTTTTACCATGACGAAGACAGGAACGATAAAAACCACGGATAGCCGGTAGCATTCCTCGAATAAAAATATGATCTCCCATCAGGATTGCTTTTTCATACGCTGCGGTAATCGAATGCGTTTTACGAAGAGAATCAAGCGACGAAGAACAAAAGGGGCCAGGGATCAGTTCAATATTCTGCGGCAGGCGATAGGTCTGTGCTTCATTGTCATTGATGCAAAGGCGTGTATGCCAGAATATTGTTTTATACCGCAAAGCCAGTAACTCAAGAACTCGACCGATGGTCGAGTGAGCATAAAGCCCATCGGCTGTGATTTTTGCACCTCCCGCGTTACTGCCAATAAAAGTCAGTGAGTGGTCAGGCAACGGAGACGTTTCAAACGGATCGTTCGACATGGCTACGACGATACGGCATTTCATTGGGCCGTTCTTTCGAGGTGAGTTTGGCTGATATCTCAATATACAGGCAAGTTATAATCAAGTAAAACCACAAAAACCTGTTGGTGATCAATGTGGCTCTGTTGGCCTGAACAAGAATGGAAAAATAGATCAAAAGAGCACAAAAACGCATCTGTTGGTCAGGAATATTCCAGGCGTTTTTCCATATCATAATCATGGGTATTGTGAACAGAATCAAGCCGATCAGCGATGTTTGTATTAACACGGAAATAAACGTGTTATGTGCTTCACCAACGAGTGCTGCTTCGACAAAAAGATACTCTCCGCCCAATCCCGTGCCTCGCGGTGAATACAAGTAATTAATCACACCTGTTTTCCAGATGGCCACTCTCGAAATGTCAAAACTCTTAATATTGACAGAAAAGAGGCGATCCATAATCTTTTCTCCGATAATATCGGAGTGGATAGACCAGATGAAAAGTATTACACAAACGAGTCCTCCCATCAGAAGCCGAAAAGCAAGGACATAAAACTTTTTCCAATACACGATTGTACTAATAAAGACAAACGCGAGTGGGATACCGACAAAAACACTGCGGGTTCCACATTTGAGAATTGAAAAGGTGATCAAAGGAACGGAAAAAAACAGTAGTATTTTCAATGCGGTATTTTTTGACATGGCGCAGTAAACAATATAACAAATCAAAGCTAATCCGGAGATTCCTGCATAGGTATTGATTCCTGTTCCGGTCAAGTCCATGCGTCTATTGACATTGTCTGTGTGAAGAACGTTTTCCCCTCCGATAAAAACAACATAGAACGAAATGATTGCCGAAAAAATGACGGTGAAAAGGATAAGACGGATGAGGTCGTTTTTGGAACGGAACGTGTGAAGAGACAAATGAAAAAAAGTGAGTTGGATGAGAAACTTTGCTAATGTCGTGCAACCTTTCACGATTTCAGGAGACCAAAACAAAGTACAAAAGGCAAAAAACGCAAACAGCAGAAACCAAAGAATAATATTTTTTGATACCAGTTGATCGTATCTTCGAATGACGAAAATTCGAATCAACAGGAAAGGATAGTGTATGCCAAGAACGAGAAGTTGCAAAAGTCGAAAAGGACTTAAAAATGACTCCGATCCTTCCTGTTCCGGAGTTACCACATAGTCAAAAGCCAAAGTGGTAATGCATAACGCAACGGCCCACGCCGGATATCTGATGCTCAGAATGATAGCGAGAATTGCTAATGTAATCTTTGCCGGATCAGTCAGTTCACTCACGTAAAATACACAAGATACAAATAGTAGAAACAAGCCAAGAAACACATCATGAGGTGCAATTTTTGATAATTGCAATTTTGAGTTGGCTGTGTCATTATCTTGTACTGGGAACATTGTCGAGGAATCAAAGGGGGATTTGGATTGAAACATGATCTAAAATAATTTCATCATCTAAAATAATTTCATCACTTCGCAACATTAGTAGCCGATACGTTTGTAAATCATATCTCGATAGAATTTGAAATACGTTCCAAAAAGAAAAAGCGGCCATCTCTTTTTCATGAATGAGGAAATGTCACTACCGGGATTCACAGACAATTGCATCAAGTCCGGTGCAAGTTTTTCAAAAACACCAAGGTGAATACATTTTTTGTATCGTAGTCTGCGAGGAATCTGCACCCATGCCTCGAGTAATTCACGACAATTAAACGAGTTTAACGAAGTGACCCCAAGACATGAATAGGGTTGATTAATCACATTGACCCAACGTGTAATTCGGTTTTCCCATGTAAATAAATCGAAAGGCGAAACCTCCTTACGAACTTTTTGTATGGACTGATACCATGGCCTTATTGCCTTTTTGGCAAAGGGGTGAAAACAATGGAGTTTGCACCGGAAATACGAAGGGCATGCAAAAAAATCAGGCACATTTTGACTCAAAGAACTCTTCGCGATTGGACCAACAATGTCACCAGTCAGAAAAGCCTGTTCACCTAATTCCGATTGAAACACGCACCCTTGTCTCAGTGATGTCTGTGAGTAGAGGCCATTGCCAATAATTTCATCCAGATAATCATAATTGGATTGATCGGCTTCCGGCACATGGACTACTGTATGGTTAAACCCCTTTTCCCGGGCAAGTTGTTGCGGAATGACCAAATCACCAGTCGCCTCTGAAAAATTCTTCATGTAGTATGTGAAGGAATCGAATGAGGTTTTCGAATGTACAAACGTGGCCAGCACCAAGCGACTGTCCCAACCGCCGGTTAATGCCAGAACAAGTTGATAATACTTGTGATATTGATCTAAAATACAAGATGTCAAATCAATGGTTTTTTGAATGACATCGGCTGTTGAAACAGCCTCTTTGCTGCCTGTTTTGGGGTAAAACCGGCAACACGAAGAACTCGGTAAAACAAGGTAATGGTTTGCTAATAACTCGTAGATGTGCTCATAGACGGTAACATCGCCCGGCAAAACACGATTTTCCGAACGGGAATCAAGGATACACTGCATATTCTGCACGATAACCGAGCAGGAATTAACGTTTGCAATGATTTTTGGCAACGACGAAACAAGACATTTCGACAAATCACCGGAGGCATCCGGATTGGAATAATAATTAATAGGTAACGACGACGTAGCGTCCGGAAAGATATACATCACTCCCTCGGTGAAATAGAGAAGAACGTACTTTCCTGCAAAACGGCGTGACGCAGCAAGGATTCCATGGACATCCTGTCCCCGGTCAAGCAGAAAACCGGAGATTTGATCTTTTGACAGTTCTCCATGGGAATCAATACAAAATCCGATAATCCCCACACTTCGACCAGAATGTGACGTTTGTTGAAAAGCGGTTTTTGAAGAACATGCCACCACCCAGTCCGAGAATGAATGCCTGGTATTCAGCAGAACTTGATCCTGCCCAACACTTGAAAGAGACGAATGATAAATGACAAACTGAAAACAGGAATCATTGATCCTATCTTTCGTTCTTTGGGAAACTTGTTCTCTGTAATTTTGAGTTAACATGTCTGCTACCTGCTCTTTCTAAAAATGGAACCGTTCACACAAGAGTGTCGTCGAAAGAAACAAAAACCGGGGCATACTTTGTAACAATTGATCCGAACAACACAACTCACGATCATTGTCGTTTGATCATTATTCTGACAACACAAATATTCAGTAATACCGCAAATAAAAATTGAAATGTCGATGCGACAACCATTGCATAGGCCGCCCCGTAAAAACCATATTTAGGAATGCAATAGTAACAGGTTACCAAAACAGCCAATGTGATAAAACTATAGAGAAACGGCTGAATGAACAAAATTCTTGCTGCGATCACTCCATGCCGCATAAAAGTCGCTGCATACGATATTGCAGCACTAAAAATAATGATGACGAACAAAAAATTGTATTGGACAAATTCTTCAGTGTAAAGTATTCTCAAAAGAATCGGGCCGGCAAGCCATGTGCCCATGACACAGCAAAAGCCGATAAATCCGCCAAACAAAGTCAGCTTTGTCATTAATTTGAGATAGTTGCGAACACTTCCTGACGCAATGCTTTTTGCCAATCGAGGTGATGCGGATTGGGACAGTGCCGTGATGATCATCCAACCAACAGTCGTGACGTAGGCCATCGAACCAAAAATCCCGAGTTCCCGTTCTGCAAGAAAATACCTGGGAATATTTGCATTCATTGACACGCACCAAGCCGTAATCCCCAAGGGAAGCCCCATCCAGGCAAGCGTCAGTTGAGGCTTCCAAGAAAAATCCGGCAATAACTTGTAGTTGAGTTCCCCGCAGTATTCCATGAGAAGCTGCTTTGCCTTGCGATAATCGTAGAACAACCAAACACCGAATCGGGAAATGATAAGGCCAAATACAACAATAAGGACACTTCGAGTCAGCCAAAAAATAATGATGGTGATTGTGACATTAGAAATCCCTTTAATCATATTGGAATGCGAAGTAATATCCAATCGCTCATATTTTTGGAAAAGACCATAAAAAATATCCCCCAATGCCTGAGCACCAAAAGCAACCCCAAGAAAAACAATGATCAGCCGCTTTTCCATGTCGGAATAACAACTGATTGCAATAACAACAACAAGAACCTGAGAGACAAATATACTAAACAAACGGGAGCCAAAATAGCATTCAAAACGAAATCTTTCTTTGACATCCGTCGCCAAGAGTGACTTTAAATGAAACTCTAAAAAAATATAAATGGGTGACGAAATCGAAAGACCCAAAATGAAAATCCCACTTGCGTTTGTACCCTCCATCTTGTTGAGACAGGACAAAATTCCCCATTGACACAAATAGTAAACGACATTTCCCAGAAGTGTCCACGAAAAATTTTTGCGTAATGACAAAGGACGAATGACAGGCATCTTTTCCCCATGCGATACATCGCCGGGAATCCGATGGTTGCCAAGATGTTCGTTACTTCGATTTGTCATTTGAAAATCTAAAGTCTTCCATCAACACTGTCGGCTTCAAGCATATTTTTTACATCATAAACAATGCCATGTTCGCCAACGACAGACCGAATACTCATTGTCTTAAAATCGTTATGCGCAACGGCCAAAACAACGGCAGTGAAGCCTTTCCCATTTGTTCCGGTCGTTTTCTGATTCACTGTAGGAAGAATTTCCAGACCATATTCATGACGGACTTCATCCACACTCGCCCAAGGATCGAAAACACTGACATTCACGTCGTAACTTTGAAGATGATTAATCACATCCACCACTTTGGTGTTCCGAACATCAGGACAATTCTCCTTGAACGCAATCCCAAGCACAAGAACGTTTGCCCCCTTGATGGCAATTCCTTTTTTGATCATGCACTTGATAATTTGATTGGCAACATACTCCCCCATGCCATCATTCATCCGGCGTCCGGCCAGGATGATTTCCGGATGATAGCCGTATTCTTGAGCCTTCTGCGACAAATAATAGGGGTCAACACCAATGCAATGCCCCCCGACAAGACCGGGACGAAACGGTAAAAAGTTCCATTTCGTACCCGCCGCTTCCAAAACATCCAAGGTGTCAATATTCATCAGATTGAAAATTCGCGCTAACTCGTTCACAAAAGCAATATTGATATCACGCTGCGCATTTTCGATCACTTTGGCAGATTCCGCCACTTTGATTGTTGGGGCAAGATGCGTCCCTGCCGTAATCACCGACCGATAAAGAGTATCGATCTTTTCACCGATTTCCGGTGTCGAACCGGATGTCACCTTTTTGATCTTCTCGACCGTGTGTTCTTTGTCGCCGGGATTGATCCGTTCCGGAGAATAGCCGGCAAAAAAATCAACGTTGTATTTCAGACCCGACGTCCTTTCCACAACCGGGATACAGTCCTCCTCTGTCGCACCGGGATAGACGGTCGATTCATAGATGACGATGTCACCTTTTTTGATGACTTGACCAACCGTTTCACTTGCTTTCAGGAGTGGAGTTAAATCCGGACGATTGTGCCGGTCAACAGGTGTTGGAACCGTGATAATAAAATAGGTGCAATCCTTAATTTCCTCGCGACTGCCGGTACAAAAAAGGCCGTGACCAGCTCTGTTCAGGTCGGCAGCAGTTGAAACAAGGACACTCTGTAGAAGATCATCGGCTACTTCAAGTGTGGAATCGTGACCATTCATCAGTTCCGTAACGCGTTGCAAATTGACATCGAACCCCATGACAGAATATTTTGTCGCAAAAAGCCGCGCCAGAGGAAGCCCAACGTAACCAAGACCGATAATAGCGATTTTTTTGTTTTGCATGATGTAAAAATCTAAAGCAATAATTATACCATCCATGACAAACAATGATCAAACACAATGTGGTTGATATACAAAAACAATAGCGAGAGAATTCGATCCCATTCGCCGCCATCATAAATTTTCACTATACCAGTCAATTGCCATTTCGAGTCCCTGTTCAAATTTGACTAAAGGCACATAGCCGATTTTTTCTTTACCACGATCAATATTTGCCAATGAATGTTTCACGTCGCCGGCACGTTCATTTTTATAAACCGCTTTGATATTTAACTTCAACAATTCTCGTAACTTGGCGAGAATCCGGTTCAGTGTTACGGATTCGCGACACGCTATATTGATCGGTTTTCCATCGCAGTTTTCAGCAGGGGCGTTTGCCGCCAACCAATTGGCCTGACATACATTGTCGATATAGCAAAAATCGCGACTTTGTTCACCATCTCCATAAACAATGGGGGGTTCCTTTTTGAGCAGTTTGGAAACGAAAGCTGGAATCACCGCCGCATAAGCTCCATACGGGTCCTGGCGGGGACCAAAGACATTGA
>Ga0082212_10009424_pt1 | contig 12599 bp, 8 predicted proteins | sample TergutNt197P3_FD_71548 | JGI IMG/M metagenome (GOLD analysis project Ga0082212, IMG submission 71548) | Neocapritermes taracua P3 segment gut microbial communities from Petit-Saut dam, French Guiana - Nt197 P3 | ecosystem: Host-associated > Arthropoda: Insects > Digestive system > Gut ... | reverse complement strand
AGCACCGTGCCCGAAGGTGCAAATCCACTCAACAAACAACTCAGCGAAAAAATGGAAATGCCCGTCATAAAAATCTTTTTCCGACCAACAATATCGGCAATTCGCGCAAAAGGCACTTGAAAAATAGCCGTCGATATTAAGTAAGTCGTAGCTAACCACGTCAACGACACGGCTTTCATCGAAAAATCCTCGCTGATATAAGGCAATGCCAAATTGAGCGAAGAACCCATAAACGGAACTAAAAAAGCGGCAATGCAAATGACGATTAATCCTCGTTTTGCATTTTTATCTTGAAATTTTATCATTTTTTCTCCTACTCAATAGGTAAATTCTTGCATAGTGATTTATTTTTACGCATAAAAGTACGTCTTTTTAACAAACTTTTCTTCATGTCATTTGTTATTTTTTTATAAATTTGTGAAAAACACGAATCAAGAATTGAAGAAACATGTGCCATTAGGTACAAAATATTGGTAGAATATTGAATAAATTCCCTAAAAAAGCCTCATTAGAGGCGAAATATAAAATATATTTAGCTTACGCTGATTTTCAATTCGTTCCTAACGGAAATAAAAATAAGGACAAAACTATTTTTCTACCAATATTATGCCTCTAACGAGGCTAAAAAGGAAAGAAAATTTGACATAAAACAAATAGAAAATTATGGCATTTATAGATTATTACAGCATTTTAGGGCTCGACCGTAAAGCTTCTGCCGACGATATAAAAAAAGCGTACCGAAAATTGGCACGGAAATATCATCCTGACGTTAATCCGAATAATGCGGAGGCGCACGCTAAATTTCAGCAGGTAAACGAAGCAAACGAGGTGTTGAGCGACCCCGAAAAACGGAAAAAATACGACGAATACGGCGAAAATTGGAAACATGCCGAAGAGTATAAAAATGCTCGTCAGCATCAAGCACAGAATGGCGGTTTTGCCGATTTTGGCGGTGGCGGATTCCAATACAGCGGTGGTTTTTCTGGCGATGATATGGGCGGATTTTCCGATTTCTTTGAAAATCTTTTTGGTGGTCGTGGCGGCGCACAATCGGGCAGAAGCCGTAGAACTGCTGGTTTTAAAGGGCAAGATTATAAAACGGATTTGCATCTAAAACTTCGTGATGCCGCACAAACACACAAACAAACTTTAACAGTAAACGGAAAAAACATTCGAATCACTATTCCGGCAGGCGTTGAAGACAGGCAAGTTATCAAGCTAAACGGACAAGGCGGTCCGGGTGCAAATGGTGGTCCAAACGGCGATTTGTATATTACGTTTGTTATCGAAAAAGATGCTGTTTTCCAACGTAAAGGCAATGATTTATATGCAACTGTTCCACTCAATCTTTATACTGCCGTGCTTGGTGGCGAGGCTACCATTACTACGCTCGACGGAAAAGTGAAGTTAAAAATAAAACCCGAAACTCAGAATGGAGAAAAAGTCCGTCTAAAAGGCAAAGGATTTCCCGTTTACAAAAAAGACGGTCAGTTTGGAGATTTGTTTATCACATATTCCATTCAAATACCTACGAATCTGACGGAAAAACAAAAAGAACTTTTCAACCAATTAGCCAACTCTTAATCTTGTAACGTTATGGAAAAAGAATTGATATTATTGAGCGAATACTGCAAAAACAGCCGTGCAGAAATTGAGTTTATCCTGTGTTTGGAACGTGAAGGGTTGATTGAAACAGAAACACACGACAATACAACATACTTACTTCAATCGCAACTAAATGATATGGAGATGTTTACTCGACTGCATTACGACCTAAACATCAATATTGAAGGTATAGATGTTATTCATAATCTATTGAGCAAAATAGAAATAATTGAACAAGAATTGGCGATATTGAGAAGGCAATTTGATGTGTAATTAATCCCCAACAATACTTTTTAAAATATCATACGCTTTTGAAACCGAAGCCACAGGATTAATTATCATCGAACGTTTGCCGTTTTGTTCTCGTAATTGGCAGTTTCGTGGGTGATGTTGCATATAATTCAATATTTTCCCAAACGTATCGCTCTTGTAATAAGGCGATTCGTTGTTGGAAACAAAATAGGCAATCATACGTCCGTTTTTCAATATGAGTTTTTCCATGCCCAATTGCATGGCTATAAAACGCAAACGAACTGCCTGTATTAAATCGCAGGCTTCTTGAGGTATTTTTCCAAAACGGTCTATTAACCGAGATTCAAATCCTTCCAGCGATTTTTCGTCTGTAATATTATCCAATTCGCGATAAAGACTCATACGTTCCGAAACATTTTCGATATAATCGTGTGGAAACATCAGTTCTAAATCGGATTCCAACTGGCAATCCTGCACGTAAGTAAAGGCATCATTAATCGCACCTCCACTGAAATTGGCATCTTTCTTTTCGTCGTGATACAAATCCGCAAATTCTTCTTCTTTCAGTTCGTGTACTGCTTCGTTCAATATTTTCTGATATGTTTCGTAACCCAAATCGGCAATAAAACCGCTTTGCTCCGCACCAAGCATATTTCCAGCGCCACGAATATCCAAGTCTTGCATGGCAATATTGAAACCGCTTCCCAAATCCGAAAAATTCTCAATCGCCTGCAAACGTCTGCGCGCTTCGGGTGTTAGTAAATGTTGCGGTGGCGACATCAAATAACAATACGCCTTGCGGTTACTGCGTCCTACCCTTCCGCGCAACTGGTGCAAATCGCTCAATCCAAACTGTTGCGCCTTGTTGATAATCATCGTATTAGCATTCGGAATATCAATTCCCGATTCAATAATACTCGTCGCAATAAGCACATCATATTCATAATCCACAAAATCGAGAATAATTTGTTCCAATTTATCGCTTTCCATTTGTCCATGTCCAACCACTACGCGCGCTTCGGGCACAAGGCGTCTTACATCTGACTCTATCTGATAAATATTTTGAATACGGTTGTTCACAAAAAACACTTGTCCGTTTCGTTCCATTTCGCTCCGAATGGCATCACGAATAATATCGTCGTTGTACTCGTGCAACTCTGTTTGTATTGGATAGCGATTCGGCGGCGGAGTGTGCATAACCGATAAATCGCGCGCGCCCATCAGCGAAAACTGCAATGTGCGTGGTATCGGAGTTGCTGTAAGTGTCAGTGTATCAACATTTACTTTCAGTTGTTTCAATTTTTCTTTTACCGATACGCCAAATTTTTGCTCTTCGTCAATAATAAGCAAACCGAGGTCTTTGAAAACTACGTCTTTACCTATCAATTTATGCGTACCAATAATAATATCTATTTTTCCGGCTTTCAATCGTTCCAAAATTTCTTTGACCTGCGAGCTTCTTTTGGCGCGGCTCAAATACTCAATGGTGCAAGGAAAATTTTTTAATCGGTCGGAAAATGTTTTATAATGCTGTAACGCCAATACAGTAGTTGGAACAAGTATTGCCACTTGCTTTCCATCTGTTGCCGCTTTGAATGCCGCGCGAATGGCAATTTCCGTTTTTCCAAATCCAACATCTCCGCAAATCAGCCTGTCCATTGGACGTTCGCGCTCCATGTCTTTTTTTACGGCAGCGGTGGCTTTCATTTGGTCGGGCGTGTCTTCGTAAATAAAAGAAGCTTCGAGTTCGTGCTGCAAATAACTGTCGTGCGAGTAAGCGTAACCCTTTTCGGCTTTTCGTTTGGCGTATAATTGAATCAAATCGCGCGCAATATCTTTTACCTTTTTCTTTGTCCGCTCTTTCAGATTTTGCCAAGCGCCGGTACCTAACTTATTGATACGAGGCGATTCGCCTTCTTTTCCTTTGTACTTAGAAATGCGATGCAAATTATGAATGCTGACAAAAATAATATCATCGTCTTTGTAAATCAGTTTGATAACCTCTTGCTTGTTGCCGTTCGCGTCGGTGGTTTCTATCAGTCCGCCAAAACGCCCGATTCCGTGGTCGATATGCACTACATAATCGCCTTGTTGAAGCTGATTCAGCTCTTTCAACGCCATTACCACTTTTCCGGCACGAGCTTTGTCCGATTTTAAGCTGAATTTATGAAAACGATCGAAAATTTGATGGTCGGTATAACAGCACACTTTTAAATCGTGGTCAATAAAACCTTGATGTAGCGTTTTCAGTACCAGTTGAAAAACAATATCATCGCCGCGGTCGTGAAAAATGGCGGCAATTCGATCGGTCTGTTTTTGGCTGTCGCTTAATATGTAGATTTTGTATCCTTCGGAAATAGAGCGTTTTAAACTATCGGCTACTAAATCGAAATTTTTATGAAACAACGGTTGTACAGATGTCTGAAAATCAAGACTGACAGGCTGTTTAAAAAACAATCTCATTCCTACTTCTACTTTTTTGAAAGGTTCGAGCGATTGGATAAATGTATCATTGTTAATTAATAAATAATCTATATCAGAAATAGTTTCGCTTTGCTCATTCAGCTTTACTAATGTTTCATTGTACGTCTGTTTTATTTTTTCTCTAACGAAATGTAAATCATTGAAAAACAAAATAGTATTCGTTCCTGTTATAAATTCCAAGAAAGAAATGCCGTTACCTTTTTTTGCCTTAATGTTGGGAACAACAGAAATTTTTTCTTTCTTTTCTTTCGATAATTGGCTTTCAATATCGAAAACACGGATACTATCCACTTCATCGCCAAAAAAATCGATACGATAAGGCAGTTCGTGCGAAAAAGAAAAAACGTCGATAATACCACCGCGCAACGAAAATTGTCCGGGCTCATATACAAAATCGACCCGCTCAAAACCGTATTCAATTAATGCATCTACTACAAAACCGGTACTTAACCGTTCATTGACAGAAATTGTTAATGTTTTATCTTTTAATTGATTGGGCGGAATTACCTTTTCAATAATTGCTTCGGGAAATGTTACAACAATCGTTTTTTTGTTTTCTTTGGTAAACGCATCAAGCACTTCTGTACGTAATATTTCGTTGGCAGCATCTAATTGACCGTATTTTATGGCTCTTTTGTACGAAGACGGGAAAAAATAAACGTCCGTATTGCCCAAAATCTGCGTCAAATCGTTGTAAAAATAAGCGGCTTCCTCTTCTTCGTTCAATATAAAAAGCATTTTATTGTTACTGTTTTTAAAAACAGAAGCGATAAAAAGCGGATACGAAGAACCTAATAAACCGTTTATTTTTAGCAGTTTATTTTGTTCGGCAGTTATCCAATTCAACATAGTAGAGGCAAAAGGATGCTGAGCGTATAAAGAGATAAGTTCTGATAAATTCACAAATCTAAGTAACAACTAAAACGCCTGTAATTTAGTGATTACAAGCGTTTTAGTTTTGTTTTTAGTCGGGATACCAGGATTCGAACCTGGGACCCCCTGCTCCCAAAGCAGGTGCGCTAGCCGGACTGCGCTACATCCCGTACTGTTTTGCGGTTGCAAAGATAGGTAATATTTTTTATTCTGCAAAGAAAAAAAGAAAAAGTTATAACAAATTTTAAAAGTTCTTTTTGTCTTTTTTTAGTTATAATTATCAGTCATTTAGTGATTTAAGGAAAAATGACAGATAAGAATTAAGAGAATAAAAAAACAATAAAAAGCGTCTATCCGATAATTTTAGAATGAAATTTTTAAAAATCAAACAGTAATTACACATAAAAATTTGTGTTTCAAACTAAAAACTTATGTAAATCAAACATAAAAATTAAGTTATTGAAAATCAGCATATTGTTTTGTTTTTGGGAATTCTGAGGTAAACCGAGAGGTAAACCAAGATTGCAAAAACCAAAAAAATGAATGCAACTGTAAATGTAATATGTTACAAATCAAAAGTATTAAAGAATGGCGAAAATCCGTTAATGATTCGTATCTGTAAAGACGGAAAAAGGAAATTTCAGAGTTTAGGCATTTCCGTTAATCCTAAACATTGGAACTTTGATAGGAACAAACCAAAAATTGACTGTCCAAATAGAGAATTAATTTTAAAAATTATTCTGCAAAAAGAAATTGAATATCAAAAACAAATTTTAGAATTAAAATCAGACGAAAAGGAATTTACAGCCTCTACTTTGATTGCACCCAAAGTAAAACGGAAAACTAAATCGGTGCATGAATTTTATAACGAAATAATAAAAGAACTTGAATCGGCAAATAAAATAGGCAATGCTAGGATATATACAGATTCGTACAACTCTTTAATGCGATTTGCCGAAAATAAATTGGATATTCCTTTTTCCCATATTGATACGGATTTCCTAAAACGCTATGAAAAATGGTTGCGAAACAATCAATGTGCAGACACAACAATAAGTTTATATTTCAGAACTTTGCGAAGTGCCTACAATAAAGCCATTGACGAAAAGTATGTGAAAAGGGCAGATTATCCATTTGACGAGTTTAAAGTATCAAAATTTGACATTACTACGGAAAAGCGAGCTATTCCCAAAGAAGCGATTAAGCAGATTATAGATTTGGATTTGAATAATGAAAGCAACTATATGAAATTAAGTCGGGATTTATTTGTGTTTAGTTATTTGTGTGGCGGAATTAATTTTACCGATATGGCAAATTTAACGCTCAACAATATTATCAAAGAAAGACTTGTATATATAAGGCAAAAAACACACAAGAAAATTAATATTCCTTTGTCTGCTGATACTTTACAAATTATAGAAAAATATCGGTATTTGTCCAACGGATATATTTTTCCAATCCTTAATACCGATGTTCATATTACAGAAACTCAAAAATATAACAGGAAGAAAAAGGCATTGAAAAGCGTTAATTATTATTTGAAAAAATTATCTGCTAAGACAAGAATTGACACAAAAATAACAACCTACGTGGCGCGACATTCATTTGCCACCGTTTTAAAACGCTCGGGCGTAAATGTCGCTTTAATTAGCGAAGCATTAGGGCATAGCGATTTAGCAACAACGCAAATTTATTTGGATTCATTCGAGAATGAACAAATAGACGAAGCAATGACTAATCTTTTGTAAACAATTAAGACCGTTTTCATTATGGGAGCGGTCTTTTTTTGTATTTTTGTCCGAAAATAAATACTTTTTTATGACAGAAATATATATTAAATCGGAACATCTGCAATTAGCAGAGCCATTAATGGAAAAATATTTTGATTACGATTCTTCTATGCTATCTAACGAAATAGATAATTGCGTTGAAAGAAGCGGAATTAATTATATAAGCAATAAGTATATGAGCAAAGGAAACATTGATGGTCTTGTAAGCATAGATTTAAAGAAAGCATTTAGAGAACACAAAGACTTGTTTTTTCCTGTAACAGTACCCTACAAAAAGAAAATACACGAACAATTTAGAGATTATTTTTCTATACAGGACGATGACGAAGAAGAAATCATTACCGAAGACGATAAAGTCTTACTTTGCCTTACTTATATGTCCTACATTTATTTTAAAGACAGCAAAGGCTTATTCAATAATTTCAGCCTTATTGACGATTGGGATGTTGAGTATCAATATGCTTTGCATGGTTGGATTTATCCCGAAATGCTATCACTTTATAGAATGATTTTAAAAACCAAGAAAAACAGAGGCTCAAAAGTTACGATTACCTATAAACAGGATAAAATAGACGTCAATTCTTACGCTTGGTTTTTAGACGATATGGAAAAATACTTCAAAGAGCGTTTTCCCGATTTGACACTTGAAAAGATAAACCAACTGTTGTCCCATAACAAAGGAAAAGCAGGGCGGAAATTCAAAAATCCTATAATAACAAATTTAGTTTGGGGAACATATCAATTATTGTACAATCATCATTCAAAATTCAAGGATACCGAAGTACGAACAAGTAAAGAAATTTGTCAATTCATTGCTGATTATTTGGGTTACCTAAATATTTCGCACAATCCAGCACTATATATAGACAGAGAAGATATAAAAGATGGGCTAAAAGATATGATAAAACGAGGTTATACGCCACATTGGAATTTGGTTTGGCGCAATGCTTTTTCTGATGTTAAAGAAAAACAACCTGAAAGTCCATCTGAATTAATAAACCAACCACTTTACCGATACGATATATTTACTTGTAATTAACAATTTAGCACAATCATTCTTTCTCTTTTAATACTTGGGGAGTAATTAAGCCGTTTTTGGTTTTAATTACTCCCTGCATACGTTTTTACTCCGCTGTACTTTTGCATCATCAAACAGTTGCGCAACTCGATGATAAAATAAAAAGTAATAACAAATAAAACGTAAAAAAAATGACAACGTTAAAAAAAGAAAGCGGAAGCGCAACAGCTAACGAGAGTATAAACGGAGTACAAACTCCAAGTATTAATTTAATTCCAATCAGTAAAGGAGAATACCTAACGGACATTTTGCCCGAAATCCCAACCAACTGCATACTTGACAAAACCATTTGCGGTTTGGGTGCTACACATTCCGAATTGATAGCAAAACGTAATTCCATTATCATTGAGCCGAATGTTCCTGTAATCAAAGGAAAAACCGAAAAATACAAAGGTATCAGGTTAGGCGTTTATGACGGCGTACAAGAACGCACGATAAAGAAATATTTATCAAATAAAAATATCAAATACAAGAAAATACTTACCACTCCCGAAAATTATCTGAAAATAAGACGGATAGCTCAAGATATAGACGAAAACCTGCTATATGATAATTATTTCTGTTTATATGATGAATGCGAAAAAATTTTACAGGACATTGATTATCGCAAGACCATAGACTTACCAATGCTTGACTTTTTTAAGTATAAAGGAAAAGCCTTTGTGTCGGCAACACCGTTAGCAATGCGACACCCCTATTTTGTAAAACACGGTTTTCACATATTGAAAGTAAAACCAACCTTTAAATATGTAAAAGACATCGAGTTAATTGTTACAAACCGATATAACAGTGTTGTTACACAAAAGTTGGACGAGTTAAAAGACAGTGAATGCGCGTGCATTTTTTTTAATTCCACCAATGGAATAAACAAGTTAGTTACATATTTAAAAGACAGCGGAATAACAGACTACAAAGTATTTTGCTCAAAGAAAAGCGTATATAAGTTTAAAGATAGAGCCATAGACGAAAGTTTTGAGGACTTAAACCTACCATTAGCCAAATATAATTTTTTCACAAGCCGTTTCTTTTCGGCGGTGGATATTAACATTGATGTAAAGCCTGATATACTCATACTTACAGACCTATGGGAAGCAACACATTCGGAAATAGACCCCTTTACAAGTGCGGTACAACTATGCGGAAGATTTAGGGTAAAAACAGGCGAGCAAAATTTCAATTCAATAACCCACATCACAAATTTTGGCTACTACAAAGAAGAAGATATTTTATCGGAACAAGACATTGACGTATATATTGACGAAGCCGAAAAGAATTACAATTTGTTGAACGAGAAACTAAAACAAGCCACCGAAAAAGGACGGATACAACTACTCAAAGACGACAAGAAAAAACTAATATATAACCAATTTGTCAATATAGCGGAAGACAAGAACAAAGACATTATCAAGTTCGTCAATCCAGATGCGGACATAAACATAACTTTTACTAAATACTTTGCCATAGATAATTTTTATGACGACCACCGCGTGAAATCTTATTACTTAACACCCGAAGCATTAGAAAACGCTTATCGTGCAACAAAACATTTCAACCCGACATTAAAAACCCGTATAGAAATTGTTGGCGAAGACGATAGCCTATGTTATGCAAGATTGAACACAAACAAAGAATGCAGGCAATTTATAATCAATAACTTAGAAGCGTCAATAAAACAGTATGGTAAAGATTCAGAAAATGTCAAATTCCTAAAAAGCCAATTCCGAAAAGAAGACGATTACAAAAAATCCAATAATGCAGACTTTATCATTAATGCAATAGAAAAGGTCGGTTGTGAAGCACTTAAAGCCACCAACTACACCGATAGACAAATAAACGAACTATTAGAAAAACATCAGAAAGAAGAAAATTTAAAAAAACGATTTTTACCCGAAGTAAAACAGGCGATTATAAATAAATACCCAGAGGGCGAATACCGCAAAACCGATGTAATAGCAGAAATACAAAAAATATATGGCTACAACGGAATATATGAAAAGGTAACATACAGCGGTGAGTTTGGCGTTGAACGATATTTTTGCTGTACCAAACTTAAAGGCAAAAATAAAAAAGGAATGATATACATACATTTTGCATTCAACGATAATATCTAAAATACGGAGTAAACAGGCTTGTTTTTCTCATTATTTTTTACTTTGAGGAAAAAGTTTTGTTCGGGGCTAATAAAAGGAAAAAATCACATATATTTTTCTCAAAATAAAAAAATGCTAACAATCTAAAACTAAGTTATAACAGGATTTTTTAAATATATTAATTTTATACCCCCCTAGTAAGAAAGTCTAAATTTTTGAAACACAGAAACCGTTTTAGTACCAAAAAAGACCCCGATAGTGATTGAGGGGAAAAATGAAAAAAATGCCAAAAAATCGGATACGAAAATTATCCGATTTTTTTGTTGCATTTTAATAACGTTCGATATTAAAACGCCAATTATTAACTAAAAACTAAAAATTATGAAATACGTTGTATATTACAGAGTTTCAACAAAGAAACAAGGGCAAAGCGGTTTAGGCTTAGAGGCTCAAAAAACTATTGTACAGAACTACATTAAAAACAGTACAGTAATTGCCGAATTTACCGAAATAGAAACAGGAAAAAGTGCCAACAGACCGCAACTAAACAAGGCTTTGGACTGTTGCAAGTCAAATAATGCTACTTTAATTGTGGCAAAATTAGACAGATTGGCGAGAAACTTACATTTTGTAACGTCCCTACAAGTCGCAAATGTTGATTTTTTATGTTGCGATATGCCTACGGCAAATAGGCTCACAATTCACATCATTTCTGCGATAGCTGAAAATGAGGCTACTTTGATAAGCCAACGGACAAAACAAGCATTAGCCGAGAAAAAGAAACAAGGCGTAAAGTTAGGTAATCCACAAAACAACGGCTTGACTACAAATAGTATCGCGAAAGGAAGAAATATAAGACGTGAAAACGCCTTTTGTAATGAAAGAAATAAACAAGCGGGAACGTTAATATTATCAATGCGCAATAACGGTTCAAAATGGATTGAAATTGTTAATCAGTTGAATAATAACGGATTTAGAACACGCCGAAATTGCAATTTTGACATTACAGCCGTCAAACGCCTTTATTCTCGATATGAATAAAAAAATATTTTAACTTTTGTGCGAAAATTAAACACTTTTGCTACCTTTGCGATAATTCCAAAAGAGCATAGAGTTGTTATTTGGAAGGACTTTTTGATAACGTAAGCGTTTAAATATTACCCTCAAATTCGGAATTTCGGCAAAATCTTCTATCACATGAGGGTAAAAGTAACATTCCTACGTCTATAATTTATGGGCGTGGGAACTGTTACTTATCTGATGTGGTGGGTGTTTGCCGATACCTCGAATTTCAGGTAAGTTTAGCAGTTCCTACGCTTTCGTATTTTATAAAATCTAATTTTATTAACAGTCTTTTGAGGGGGAACGAAAAGGCACAAAAATTAAAATTTATGAAAAAAACAATTAAAAAATTAATCTTTATTATCGTTGTTGCTTTATCATTAAGTTCGTGTGCAACTTTTTTTTCTTCTTCTTCAAGCAGTGTTCAGTATGATAAAACATATCCGCTTGCCTCATATAGTACATTAATTAATGGTTATTGGGGCGATTGGAAAAAAACAACTGACTATGCGGGTAACTATAATTACAAAGTGCGGACTAAATATAGTATGCAATCTTTAGAAATTCTTATTTATGAAAAGGACAAACACCCTTCTGATTATGCCGTAAAAATAACTATTGATAAAAGAACAGGGAAAGTTCATGATAAAGTTTGGTTTTCGTATCAAGGAACAATATCAACAATAGAATACCTGCCTATTAATATGGACTATGGTTTTAATAAATGTATCTTAGATTGGAACGGTAATATATGGTGTCGTGATTTTGAAACACATCAATGCACAATTTGGTGTGATAATACAATGCTGAGAGCAATACAAGAAAACGGTTTGGTTGGAACAATAAATGTATTTTATGGCAATGGCTCGGGAAATGGTTTTACTTTCAGATAACTAAATGTTGAAGTGATAGGAAAGCAAATTTCCAATGCGAATGATATAATTAAATAAGACGAAAATAAAAAGAATTTAATATGAAAAAGAAAATTGAAGATTATTTTAAACAGCCTTTATGGTTAATTATTTTGCTTTGTATTTCAATCGGCAATTTTGCGAGTGCACAAACTAATAAAGGTACATCGGGACAAAAACAACCCAAAAAGGAAACAATCACTAAAAACATCAGTGGTCGTATTGAAATCTTTGATACAAAAACCAAACAAACTTCGTATGAAAATACTATGCTTACTGTAAGTTATACAAAAACAACTTATTACAGTCCAAATGGTTCGGAAGTGCGCCACTTGAATTTTGAAGGATATAGAGGCTATCCACGTCTTACGATAGACAAAGTGTCCTATTTCAATAACAAATCATTTTATGTTTCTGCAACTTGCAATAATAGTGGAGTTTACGAAACTGAATG
>Ga0082212_10009423_pt1 | contig 12601 bp, 10 predicted proteins | sample TergutNt197P3_FD_71548 | JGI IMG/M metagenome (GOLD analysis project Ga0082212, IMG submission 71548) | Neocapritermes taracua P3 segment gut microbial communities from Petit-Saut dam, French Guiana - Nt197 P3 | ecosystem: Host-associated > Arthropoda: Insects > Digestive system > Gut ... | reverse complement strand
GTACCAAATGCATACCAAACACATCAATAAAAGTGCTTTTCCCTGCACCCGGAACTCCTGTAATGCCGATTCTCACCGACTTTCCCGAGTGTGGCAGGCATTGTTCAATAATTTGCTGTGCTTGTTTTTGATGCTCTTCCTTTGCACTCTCGATCAAAGTAACTGCCCGGCTTAATACGGCAATATCTCCTTGTAAAACCCCTTCGACAAAATCGGAAGTTGCATATTTTTTTTGCGGTGTGTGTTTTTTTAAATAAGGGCTGACAGAGGGTATGTCGGCCACCCCTTTATTCACTTTCAGGCTTTTGAATTGCCGGTCATTTTCCGGATGATCCATTCCGTATTATTTTTCTGCTGTGATCCATATTGCCTGAACCGGATTTTGCGGATCATTGCTTACAATAAATAAATCCGTTGATAAAGAGCCTTTCATATCTTTTGGATTTACAAAAACTTTTAATTTCAACGTTTCTCCCGGCTGAAGTTCTCGGCTTTTGATTCCTGTAATCTCAGTAACTTTTGCATCGTCAATAGAGATGCTGTGAAGCCGAAGGGCAGATTTGCCTGTATTGGCGATAGATAGCTCTTTTGATACGCGTTTTTTCTTTAGTTTTCCGTAATCCAATAGTTTGGTTGAAATTTGTAAAGATGGCCCGTCGGCTCTTTCGGCGGCGGGCATTTTTCTGAAATCGTCAATAAAATTGACGGATACGGGTACTATTTTCGATACTTTTTCTCCTGATTTACTTTCAGTGGCCCATGATAATTGAGCTAATTGCCTTCCCCTTAAATCCTCACTCACATTGGAGGTATTTATTTCAACCACCATCCTGTCGGGAAAATTACTTTCCAAATAGTCAGGAACGGTAACAGTCAAATAATCAGGAATATTACTTACAGTCAGATTCAAATCTTCTTCGCCAAAATTCTGAATCCATATTTCGTGTGATTGAGATTCGTTCAAACGTACTGCGTTGAAGTCGAATGCCGCCTGTTCCATTTGTACCACTCCGATGGTATCTTTAAAAAGAACGTTTAAGGTTTGAGGTTTTGGAATCACATCGCCTTTTATTGTAAATACACGGCGTAGCGTTCTCTCGTTAGTGTAGGCAGTTATATTTTTCAAAAATGGACCCGGACGGTTTACCATATCGTACGATACAATCACAAAGCCTTCCTTACCGGGTTCAATCGGATTTCTCGACCATTCCGGTTGCGCACATCCACAGTTAGTTAATACATGCGAAATAACCAATGGCGCCGTACCTGTATTTTTAACAATAAATTGATGTACTGCATAACCATTTGTCTCTCTGACTCTCCCAAAGTCATGAATCATTTCATCGCATGTAAATTCAGGCGTTTGCATATCCGTTGCCTGCTGACACCACACAGAATAAGTATGACTCACAAACAGGAGCCACAATAGAAAAAGACTGAACACTCGCATGGTCTTCTTCATAATGATTTGATTCTTGCTATTTTACGTCACCCTTAATGGTTAAAACATAATTACCTGTCTTCCCATTGCTGTAAACAGAAATTGTTTTTGTGAAAGGCCCCGGCCGGCCGACCGTATCGTAAGTGACTCTAATATCTCCGGTTTTGCCCGGTGCAATAGGCTCTTTTGTCCAGTCGGGAGTAGTACATCCGCAAGAAGCTATCACGCGTGAAATAACCAATGGCAATTCTCCATTATTAAGCACTGTGAAAGTGTGAGTGGCAGAACCATCCGATTCTTTAATATCTCCAAAATCATGCACAGCATCGCCTACTACTGTGATAGACGCTTCCCTTTGTTGTGCAGAAACCATTCCTGTTGCAAAAACAACAATCAACAAAAATAAAATACGTTTCATATATTTTTTAAAATTAGTTAATGAATCATTTTGCAAAGATACTATTATTTTCAATAAGTTATATTATTTTTTTAATATATTCGTAAAATGTAAACGAAAATTTATTTTTTTCGTCTGCCGGATGCGTTTCTTCGCTTCTTTTTATCCATTTTGTTGAGTCAATTTCCGGGAAAAATGCATCCGCTTCCGGAAAACTTGCATGGACTTGTGTGAAATAGAGCGTAGATGCATAAGAGAGCGCTTGGCGGTAAATTTGACTGCCGCCTATGATAAAGACTTCCGTCTCACCGGAAAGTTTAATCCACGCTTTTTCTAATGATGAAAAAACGAGGCAGTTTGGGGGCGTAAATTCCGGATTTCTGCTTATGACCACATTCTTTCGGTTGGGTAATGCACCGTTCGGTAAAGACTCGAATGTCTTTCTTCCCATCACAACAGTATGACCTGTGGTGAGTTCTTTAAAACGTTTTAAATCGGCAGGAAGATGCCAAAGCAAGCCGTTCCGGCAGCCAATTTCGTTGTTTTCGCCTACTGCGACAATGACAGATAAAACCATATAATAGTTATGAGTTATGAGTTACAAGTTATGAGTTAAATACGAATATCTGTTGCCTTTCGTTTTCTCAGTTCGGCGTAGCGTCCTCGCTACGCCGCCACGTGATACTCATGTCTCTTTTTTTAGGTATTTATAATTTTTAATTCTTATCTCTCAACTCTTAACTCAAACCGCTACTTCCCCTTTGATGTGCGGATGCGGGTCGTAATTATCCAATATAAAATCATCATACCGAAACGAAAAAATATCTCTTACCTCCGGATTGATTTTCATTGTGGGTAGCTTGCGGGGCTCGCGACTCAGTTGCAACTTTACCTGTTCAGTATGATTGGCGTAGATGTGCACATCGCCAAACGTGTGAATAAAGTCGCCGGGCTGTAATCCCGTCACTTGGGCAACCATCATTAGCAGCAATGCGTATGAAGCAATATTGAAAGGAACCCCCAAAAAAACGTCGGCGCTACGCTGATAAAGTTGCAGGCTCAATCGCCCTTCGCTCACATAAAATTGAAATAAGACGTGACATGGTGGAAGGTTCATGTTTTTTAAATCGCCCACATTCCATGCGCTTACAATGATGCGACGCGAATCGGGATTATTTTTTATCGTATGAATTACTTCCGAAATTTGGTCAATAAATCCACCGTCATAGTCAGGCCAGGAACGCCATTGATAACCGTAGATATGTCCTAAATGGCCGGTCGAATCAGCCCATTCGTTCCAGATACGCACACCATGCGCTTGTAAATAACTGACATTAGTGTCTCCTTTTAGGAACCATAACAATTCGTGGATGATTGATTTGAGATGCAGTTGCTTGGTCGTAATCAAAGGAAAACCATCTCTTAAATCAACACGCATCTGATAGCCAAACACGCTGATAGTACCTGTACTTGTCCGGTCTTCTTTTGCTACACCATGTTGGAATATATGATCGAGTAAATCTAAATATTGTTTCATATCGAATTCAAAAATAAATAAAACTGAAAGATTGCAGATGTAATCGTGGGGATAGATATCATAATGCTATGCAAATTCTTTTTTTGCTTGCAGGAGCGCCCGGATATTCTCTGTGGTCACACCTGGGGGCATACCACCGGCGCACGAAAGTATAAAGCGTGAGGTGTCATTTAATTCATTGAGTTGAATAGAGGTAGCTTGCTTCACCTGCTCAGGAGTGCCTGTGGCTAATACATCGCGTGGAGGGATGCTCCCTAAAACGGTAAGATTTTTGTTGGTTACCTCCTTGATTTCGTTAATTCCCATTTGAACGCCGGGATTAAACAGGTTGACGCCCATGTCGGGATAATGCTTTACCGACACAACGAAATCGGCGTCGTTATGGAAAAACTTCACTGACGAAGGGGCTACATCGTAAATTTCTTTGATATAGGGAAAACCAAAAGTTAGAAAATCTGCTTCACTGATAAACCCTACAATATCATCCAGCATCAATATTCCGTCGATAGATGAGATCGTTTGTCGTTGTAACTCATGCCATTGTTTTAGAAAATCAGTAATGATACGCATCAGGCGGTGTACCCTGTCCGGTTCTAAGACAATAGCCATCATCAATTCCGTTGTACCCATCAAAAAAGATGCGATATTCAACGGACCACGCGACACGGAAAATCTGATTCGATGCCCCGCTGATTCAATAGCCGGTTGCATTTTTACTAAACGATTGAGCATAAACGGCAACAAACCATTTGTGCCGGGATCAGGAATCGACAATTCATCAATTTCTTCCGGTTTTTTGATGATTTTTTCGGCAAAAGGAAATTCATCTTTCCAAAAAATACATTTTGCGCCAAAAGCGGACGGCTCGGTACACATCCCGTATTCGCTCCAAAAACCCGGAAGGAACATCACTTCGGGAAAAGTTTCAATCGCAGTAAGATTAGCTTTAAGCCACAAGTCATCATTTGAAAAATAATCCAAAATTGAAATTCCATACCAGTTGGGTAACCAAGGACTGTCAATAATAAATCCCACCGGAATATCGGCAAGTTGTTTGCCGTTAATTACCTCAATGAGGTTTTTCCACTGTACATCTGTCATAAATATTCATTAAAATTTGTGCCCTGTTGAAATGTGAATAAACTTTGTTTCGCAAAATTGAATAGATTGCAATAGATTTTTTGCAAATATAAATGAAATTTTCGTGGATTACACACAAATAGAAAAAAATACCATTCTGATTTTAGAATGAAGTGATAACAAAAGACATAATTTTGTCACGATGATTTGTTTTTTTCATGAAAAACATGGATTTTTGTTTCATTTGCAAAAATAACACAAAAAAAGTGTGTTATTTTCAATTGTATTCTGTATTTTTGTGATTTGATTATTATTAACTTTTTAAATTATATAACTATGAGCATTCAATCAAACTTTTCCCGGAGGGATTTTTTGAAGACTTCAGCTATGGGAGTAGTGGGAGCATTTGTGGCGCCCATGGTCGTGCCATCATCGGTATTTGGGGCTAATGCGCCATCTGACCGTATTCTTATCGGCGTGATCGGTACCGGACGACAATCGCGTTATGACATGAATCCAATCATGCGTTTTGCGGATGTGCGTATTACGGCGGTATGTGATCTCGATTCTGTACGGCTTGCCGAGGCAAAGCAATTTGTAGAATCCACCACTACCAATGCACTTAACACTCCTCATTCAGGAGTGAAGATGTATGATGACTATCGGGAATTGTTGGCCAACAAGGAAATTGATGCCGTACTTATAACTACTCCCGACCATCAACATGCACGGATTGCAATTGATGCTGCCTGGGCAGGAAAAGATATGTATCTTGAAAAACCTGCGTCGCTTACCATTGCCGAAGGACGACTGATGAGTAATGCAATGCATGCTTCGGGCCGTATCATGCAGATCGGAAGCCAACAGCGTTCAAACAGAGAGTTTCGTCGTGCTTGTGAATTAGTGCGTAGCGGTCGAATAGGACAACTCAAAATCGTGGAAGTCCGTCTTCCGGGCGATCCTCCCGGTGGAAGTACAGCACCTATGCCGATTCCCAAGAACCTGAATTATGATGCATGGTTAGGTTCAACTCCGGATGTGTTTTATACGGAAGAACGTGTGCATCCTCAAACCAGATCGAATGGAACAGCCGATTATGGTCGGCCGGGTTGGTTACGCTGTGAACAATTCGGTGCAGGAATGATTACCGGATGGGGGTCGCATCATTTTGATATTGCGCATTGGGCAATGGATACGGAATATACCGGACCCATAGAAATTTCTGCTTCCACTACTTTTCCGGCGCCGGGCTCCGGCTTATGGAACGTACATGGACCATATCAATCGGAAATGCTGTACGCAAACGGGGTAATTGTAAAAGGGATGGAAGAGAGTGCAAATAAACCCAACGGGCTTCTTTTTATCGGTACCGATGGTTGGATATTTGTGAATCGCGGAGATGGACGTGTCACTGACAGCGATCCTATACGAATTGACTCGGGTGGTTTGGAAAAAGGGCCGATCAGTGCTTCGAACCCAAAGATACTGAGTGAACTTACAGAGGACGATGTGCATCTTTATGTTTCTGAAAATCATCAACGTAACTGGATTGATAGCATTCGTTCACGTGCGCTTAACATTGCTCCGGCTGAAGTAGCTCATCGTTCGTGTACCGTATGTTTGTTGCAACAAATAGCCATGCACTTAAAACGGAAATTATATTGGAATCCGAAAACAGAACGTTTCATTAATGATGACGAAGCCAATGGTTGGCTATCACGTCCGGAACGCCCTCCTTATGCAATCAATATTTAATCAGGATAAATAAACCGTATTCAATTTGGAATTATATGAAAAATATTTTTGTTATTGCGCTTTTGTGGATAGCTGCTTTTGCACAGGCAGCTCCAATATCATTGAATAAGACAAGGTTGAAAGTGGATGCTGATGGGGTGGCGCGTCAAAATACGATCGCTTCGTTCGATATCACTTCTTATGCCGATGTGCCGGCAGGTTCGCAAGTTGTGGTGAAAACTGCCGATGGAAAAACATGCCCAACTCAGGTAATAAAGAGTCATGATGCCAAAAGAACCACGTTATATTGGCGTATTGATGGCCCGATGACTGAAAAAGAATCTCGTAATTTTGTAATTGAAATTGTGGCCGCCTCCTCTGCCAATCCTGTGATGGAAGTGACAAACGCCACGCAACCAAGACCGGGAGCTCCCCTTAACCAGGAAGGAAATACGCCTGTAATGAGCAATCTTATTTTAAAAAAGAATAATGCGAATGTATTGCAATACAATACAGTGGCCCCACGTCTTCCCGGAGGGGTAGATCAGGCTTATCGTCGTAATGGCTTTATCCACCCGGCATGGTCGCCTGCCGGTAATGTACTGACTAATATAAATCCGACTGATCACTGGCATCATTATGGAATATGGAATCCGTGGACTTCGGTCGAATATAATGGGAATCATTATGATTTGTGGAATATAAATGACAAAACCGGTACTGTCCGCTTTGACTCGCTCTATCGTTCAGCTTCGGGCGATCTTTTTGCCGATATCTTAGTACGTCATCGTCATATTATTTTTGAGGCTCAAAGCGAAGAAATGACGAATTACACATGGGGAACCATGCGGTTTATCCCCAAGCACGAAAAGATTATCATGGATGAATTACAAGGTATCCGCGTTTGGAATGTCGGCGAAGGCACTTTTCTGTGGGATCTTGATTTTACGCTGTATCCATGTACCGATCTTCCGGTCATTCTGAAAGAATATCGTTATGCCGGCTTTGGTTGGCGCGCTACTCCTGACTGGACAAAAGAAAACTGTGTGATGATGACTTCTGAAGGTAAAACCCGTCAGGAAATTGATGGAACGAAAGCCCGTTGGATCTACGTTACAGGAATGAGTCCTTTGGGTAAATCCGGTATCCTGTTTATGGCTTCGCCTAAGAATCACAATTTTCCTGAACCGTTACGTATTTGGGATGAAACTCAGAATGGCGGCAGAGGCGATGCGTTTATCAACTTTGCGCCTACCAAAGATGAAGATTGGATTCTTGAGCCGGGAAACAGTTACGATTTCCGCTATCGTATGTTTGTATTTGACGGAGATATCACTCCGGATAAGGCCGAAGCGATTTGGAAAGATTACGCCACCCCGGTAAAGGTAACTGTGACAAGGTAGATGTGAATCATTTCATACTACTGCCATGTGAACGTTAAAATGGCGCCAAATTCCCCCTTTGAAGGGGGTTAAGGGGGATGTGATAAAACATTTCACGATTAACTTGGATTATTTACTGAATATCCCCTTTTAGTTTATGTTTCCCCGATTTTGGCCCATTAACCGTTTTTGGGGGGACACTGCAAAGACACAAAAAATCCCAACCTTTTCAAAATGAATCGGTTGGGATTTGAACTTTATTTACTGAATATCCCAATGAAACAGTGAGTTCAATGGATTTTTAGAAGTCACCTAAAATCCGAAAACCATTTTAAATCTTAAACCGCCATTTGGTGTCCCTATATGATCACGATACGATAATCGCCAAACATAGTCTATCCGAATCAGTTTAAAGATGTTTTCTACCCCTGCGCCGATTTCCATATAGGGTTTGTCGCCCATCATATAGGTATTGTCGGGGAAATGATATAAGCCTTCGCCATTCTTGTACGGATTATTTTTATCACTCAAATCACCATACCATCCTCGGAAAGAAACTACTTCGCGAAACTGCAACTTTTTTATCAGCGGCAAACGGTTGAACAGCCAACCGTTTAGATAATAGGTGGTTTCCCACGATACAAAACGGTCGTGAATAAACTCCATCGGATCCATCAACGGAAACGACTCCCATTCGATACTGTACGACAGGTTGGCATTGGGGATATGCAACAACGGATACGGTACCCGATCCCACACCTTGCCTGCCTGCCCGAAAATATCTATGTATCCGAAAGGCGAAAGCCAAAAACGTTTGCGAAGCCCGATTTCTGTACGGTTATAGTTATGATCTGTACCGAGTATACCTTTGCGAGCCATGGTATGCTTTAAAGAAATAACAGGTGCATCCAAAGTGATCGGATAGCGGTAATTGCGCGATTGATAGAATTTTTCATTCGGCGCCCAGCGAACAAACAATTCCAATTGAGCCGAAGTATAATGGTCAACCGGCCGTTCGCTCCCGTCAGCCTGTATTAAAAGAAAAGGAACATCGGGTGTCGCCCATTCTTTCTGATGGCGGAGCATGATACTGTATCCAAGTCCCTTATAGTTTTCCTTATAGTAACTGAGTTCGGCTAACTGCATATAAGTAAGCAGGTTGTTGTTACGACGCTTAGGCATCATAAATAAGTTGTCGGGATTGGTGTACAGGTAGTGTTGTCCGATTTGGTTAATGTCATATTTATACTCAGCCCTCAGATAATGAAATGGATATTCTTTACGGAACGATCGTTTTTTGTTCAATGAATATTCGAAAATAGCATTGCCTTTGGGTTTGCGGTCTTTAAACCCATAAGCCATGTATCCGTCAAGAAACAGTTGATTGCTCAGGTTCACCGTCGTAGTACCCCCCGCACGCAAACGAAACCCTTCCAACGCATTCCCACTGAGAAACGTATTCACAGGCCCAAATTCAAACTTGCTGTCGGTATCCGATGTTTGTACATAACCGTTGATAAAGGCATTGAGTGTTTTTTCCGTCCAGTAAAATGCAGGAACCTGACGCAAACGCACCATCATTTCTTCTACCGAAGTCTTCTGAATGTCGTCTGCTCCTTCTCGTGCTTCGTTCCAAAACTCTTCAGTCTGCCGGCGCGCTCCTTCCGATTCCATCGCCGGATTTTTTTCTTCAAACACTCCCCTGTCCGCAGGCCTTTCGAACGAATGATTACGGTACAGGGCCACACGACGGGCATAAGTACTTTTCGCATTTTTACTAAACTGAAATGACAATGCCATATCATTTTTCATCAGTATGCGGGTACTGTCTTTTTCTGTGCGTACAAATTCTTGTGAGATAGACATTTCGCCTACAAAATTCAGGTTGATGTCACGAGGTGTATTCAAGATGGCTTTTTTAATAAAATAGGTCGAGTCCAACGTAACATACAGATGGCCCACAAACCCAAATGATTCAGTATTGAACGGTACAAATCCAAGATCCAGACATTGTTCGTTGTCAATCATTACTGTGTCCAACAGATAGTATCGGTAGTAAAGAGGACCAAAGGACGACAACGGGCTGACGAATCGATTCAGGAACAACGGAATATTATCCTGAAATATATCCACATCTTTAAAAGACTCGTCAATAAACTGCTTAATACCTTCTTCGGCCAAGAACTCAATCACGCCGGCGCGTTTATAAGCAGTGATGATTCTGCGTTCTGCACGCGGTGATCTCCGGAAAAAATAATCCTCTATGGTCTCCTCATTGTAAAGAGGCAACATGGTGCGTCCTAATACCGAAGTGGAATCTACATAATCAAGCACAAAGTCGAACTGTCTGTACATCCAACTCTGACGCGCTTTTTCCACGTCAAAATCATCGAACGCAAAAGTGCGCTGTTCGTACATATTGTAACTGTAATAGTCATGATCGTGCGGACTGTGCAATCCTCTTCTTTCGATCATGTTTTGCACAAACTCTACTGCCGGATTGTTTCTTCTTGAATAGTATTCGCGTCCGGGACGGACAACCACTTCGCTCAATTCATAATAGGCCGGTTTCAGTAAAACGTCAATCCGGTTTGTTCCTCTTCTCAAAGGGAAATATTGTGTTTCGTACCCGACATACGAAACCATTAACGTCAAACTATCTGACGTTGCTCTAAATGAATAGCGTCCATTGTCTATCGTAGTGGTACCGATCGAAGTACCTCTCAGACTAACAGCGACGTATGGCAAGGCCTCATTGGTGATCGAATCTCTGACATAACCCTCTACCTGTATTGTATTTTGGGCGACAAGCGTGCTATGTCCCAGGAGTGTCAGGGAAAACAATACAAATAATAATATGATACGCCTCATCCTTATTCAGTTCACACATCAAAAAACGCGGCAAAGGTCGGTTTTTTTTTTCATTCAACCAAAAAAGATACAAAGTTGGATGCATTTGGCTAAGGCCGGTTTTCAATTCATATTGTTGCATCTCTGAATTATAATATCCTCTGAATCTCGTTCAAAGTACGCACCTGATACGTTGGAATGATTGTTTTGCAGGGTATGTTACCGGGGTTGAACCATAATTGATCAATTCTGGCATAATAAGCGCCTTCGATATCGGCTTCATAACAGTCGCCTATCATCAAAGATTCGCTACGACGTGAGTTCGTGTTTTTTAATGCAAAGTCAAAGATTTCTTTATGCGGTTTTTGGATACTTGCATCTTCGGAAAGGATTATCTTTTCAAAATAGGGAGCAAGACCTGCGTTTTGTAGTTTTAATGCTTGTATTTCGCGGAAACCGTTTGATAAAATAAACAAACGGTAGAAGGGTTTTAAATACTTCAATAGTTCACCTGCGCCTTGAATCAGTTTTGTTTTTGATGTGGTCCGTTGCAGAAAATCTCGGTTGAGCCGGAGCACATATTCATTGTCAGTAATTCCCATTGGCCGTAACATATACAAAAAACGTTCGAGGATCAACGTTTGCCGGTCAATCTCGTGGTTGCGATATTTTTTCCAAAGCATCAGGTTATGGGGCATATAGCGTTGAAAGAATGTCTCGAACGAATCATAATGCCGGTCAAATTGATAATCGGAAAAGATTTCTTCAAGACATTCCCTGTTATTGTGCCAAGTATCCCACAACGTATCATCCAAGTCGAAGAAGAGAGATTTGTATCCGGTTATCATTCTACTTCGATCACCAAATATCTACTCATACTCCAGAATAAATTGGGTTCGGTAATCATTAATGTCAGATTCCCATTCTGATCTTTGGTGTATACGTACGAATTTTCCGGATGATTAGTATGCACTTTGGCTTTTCGCGTAAAAAGTTGGATTTCGGTGTTTTCTCTTATATCAAGCGAAAGAAAATAATCCCTGTTGAAATTACCTTGTAAAACCTTTGTGCTGGAGAAAAGCCCTCCTCCGGTAAGAATATCCTGCTCTCTCAACTCTTTTCTCGTGCCAAAACAATAGTAAGCCAAATGTAATTCCTTATCCTGATCACTTATTATCCGGCCTTGAGCAGTTGCTGTTTGCAACAGATTTTCAATATGTTCATCCAATTCCTGTATGCGTATATCCTTTCCGGCCAATTCTTCCTGCAATGCTGAAATCATCTGCGCCTTTTGGTTGATTTCAGCATTGAGGCGTTCGATGGTTTTTCGCAAGGCGTCAGATTGTATGTTGCTGTTTTTCAGCCGTTCTTCCAGTGTGGCTAACTGTTGGCGATTGGATTGTAATGTTTCTGCTATCAGGCGGATATTGTTTTTGATTTGTGTCTGTTTGTCGACACTGAGTTCGCCGGAAGGTTCGATAGTAAGGTAGTTTTCGGCCTCACGAAGAGATTGCATATCTGTATAAATATCATTCAGGGTAGTAATCATATCCTCCATATCGTAGGTTGTTCTTATCTTTTCTGCTCTCAGGATTTCAATTTCACTTTGCAGATTTTTGTATTTATCGGATTTTTCCACACAGGAAAACAGTACGATTGCACTCAGGCAAAAAAATAAAATTCTCTTCATAATGACTATATTTTAAAAATTTAACTAAACTCTAAACTCTACTAACTAAACTCTAATCATTCCTCTGCCTGTCCGATTCTTTTCCCGCCAAAACAACCACAAACTCTCCTCTTGGTGCGTTTTCCGTAAAATGCGTAATGACCTCTTGCAGTGTGCCTCGGCGAGTCTCTTCAAAACGTTTGGATATTTCCCTTGAGACGGACACATAGCGATCTACCCCAAATGTTTCGGCCAATTGCGAAAGCATTTTAAGCAGCCGGTGGGGCGATTCGTAAAAGACGATACTTCGTTCTTCCGTCAATAATGACCGCAAACGTGTTTGACGTCCTTTTTTGAGAGGCAGAAACCCTTCAAAACAAAACCGTTCGTTTGGCAGTCCGGATACGACTAATGCCGGAACGAAAGCCGTAGCGCCGGGAAGACATTCTACCTCAATTCCCTGACGCACACATTCCCTGACTAACAGAAAGCCGGGGTCTGAGATGGAAGG
>Ga0082212_10009422_pt1 | contig 12601 bp, 7 predicted proteins | sample TergutNt197P3_FD_71548 | JGI IMG/M metagenome (GOLD analysis project Ga0082212, IMG submission 71548) | Neocapritermes taracua P3 segment gut microbial communities from Petit-Saut dam, French Guiana - Nt197 P3 | ecosystem: Host-associated > Arthropoda: Insects > Digestive system > Gut ... | reverse complement strand
TCTGACAATGGTGTCGTCGTAGATGACCGTCAACGGTTCATGGTCTTTTAAGCCCTCGACGACAGCCTTGCGGGCTGGCGCAAATAGAGCTTGTTTGTCTATGCGTTCCGAGGAGAATACCCGCTAGGCCGCTGTCCAGTCTTGAAAATGCTCGGCTCCAGCGCAAAGCATTCCTGAGATGGTGCGCTTGCCCAAGCCCACAATGGTGCTGACGGCCAATTTCCTGGCTCGCTGAAAAACGCGCTCTTGCTCGAATGCTGGTCTGGTTTGAGCAAAAAGGCTTTCGAATTTTTTCACTATGGATGAAGTTTTTTTTTCAGGGCCGAGGGCGGTACGTTCTGACGTTTCAGCGCCAGGAGTCCCTTGTCTTCGATAATCCACTCCACCGTTTCTCCTCGTTCAAAATCCATGGCCTGGGCGATGGCTGAAGGAAAGTTGATGTACCATTGCTCGCTTTGTTTGCGCTTAATGAGCTGAACTTTAGTCGGGAATCCCATGCTCTGCCTCCTACTAGTATTTTATCTAGTTGTATAACTAGAACACAAAACGTTGAAAAAGTCCAGCATTTTCTGCCAGACTTAATCATTATCTAGTTAAAGGCCAAACATGAGAAGAGGGAGTCAATCTCCCTCTTTTATCAATAACTATGTCGGCAGCCCCTTATCCGCTAAATCGGGGGACCAGCGACGGGCATTAATATTTAATCATTCTACTGGAAACCCCTCCAACTGTCAATCTCTCTTTGAGCGAAAACAACCGTCCGTTCAGGCACGACCTGAGCGGTCAAAACCCGAGTGGCCGGACGACCCGGCCCCCCCAAACAAGAGGAACACATGATGAACGAGTTACAGACTTTTGAAAACGAACGGTTCGGGCAGCTTCGCACTTACCGTGACGAAAAAGGCACCCTCTGGTTTTGTGCAAAGGATATAGCGGATGCCTTGGGTTATTCCTCAACTTCAACCCCTGCTGTTTTATTTCAAGCGGTTCCTGATGAATGGAGATGTATCAAACTGTTTGATAGTTGTAATGGAATCAAGCAGATGCTTACACTTTCCGAACCCGGCCTCTACTTTTTCCTGGGCCGTTCCGACAAGCCCAAGGCTCTCCCCTATCAAAAATGGGTCGCCGGCGAGGTCATCCCGGCCATCCGCCAGACCGGCGAATATAAACTGCCTGTTCGGCCGTCTCCAAGACCGCCGATGAACTCGCCAATGCCCGGCTCCAGGTGGTCACCTTGCGGATGGCCGATATGCTCAATAAGTTGATGTTTAATGCCGGTAGGTACGGTCATCGCGTTTCCCCACTTGGGCTATTTTAAAGCTGTTCTTGCCCAGAGTACAATGTTCATGATTGCATTATAGGTAAAGATCAAGAAAAAGATGATGTTGCGTTTTTGCCTGAAGCGCAAGGCTTCTTTTTGCCATAAAATCACTCTTTAAATCAGGCGAAACCATTTATCAGGCTTGGCGGGCGAACTTGCCAAACGAGCCAAAGAATTGAATTTGGATGTGAACCATGATACAGTTTATGAAGTGGCGCGGGACAAAAACAGAGAAGGATAAACAGTTGATTATATGACAGAGTTTCGTTCTAAGTGTGTATCAGAATCACAAACTGAGCAGGTCCAAATTGTCATGCAGGGTGACGCGAATGGTCACGGGCGTCTTTTCGGCGGGCGGCTGACAGAATGGATCGACATTGTCGCCGCTGTAGTCGCGAGGCGTCACTCTGGCTGTGAAGTCACCACCGTATCTATTGATAATCTGCATTTTAAAGCACCGGCCTACATCAACGACACTGTCGTCCTGATCGGATGCGTTACATTTACAGGCCGCACCTCAATAGAAGTGCGAGTAGATACTTATGCTGAAAATTTACAGGGTGAGCGCAACATGATAAACAAGGCCTATGTTGTTATGGTCGCGTTGGATGAAAACGAAAAACCCGCGCCGGTTCCGGCTTTGACGCTTGAAACTGATAGGCAAAGAGCGGAATGGGCGGCGGGCGAAAAACGCTATGCGTTTATTAAACAGAGACGGTCTGAAATTTTTTAGCCGGAAATAGGCAGAGGATGGGCTTTGATGAAAATCGCTATGGATAAACTTTGGGTTCATCCGGGTAAAGCATACTTGGCTTGTTGTATGGCCATGGTTCTGAGTTTAAAGAAGGGTAGATATCTGAAGCCATAGGCTTGTATTTTGACCGTTTTTGCGGTATCTTATCAATGATATTCCGGCTTTAATGGTTTCACCAGATGGCGATGAGCGACCTGCCTATCGGCGGATTTCCGTTGGTGAGACTCACAAAGAAATATATTTTTAAAAACATCAAGAGGAGGATAGGTTAAGATGTCAAAAAGCATACTTGAAAAAAGATTGCTAAGCCAGTATTTGCTGGTTTTTATAGCTTTTTTTCTGATGGTTATGATAAGCAACTATTATGCCGGAGACATAGTTACCAAAAATCTTACCACCTATGGCGAAGAATCGATAACCGCTTCAGTTGAAACCCTTCAAACATACCTTGAAGGGCATCAGATCACTTTTGAAGACGTGGCCTATGTTGTCGAAGAACTGTACAGGAAAGACGCCGGCGTTGAGGAAATCGTCCAAGAACTGGTGAACTGGAACACCCGTCTGCACGGCAGTGACGCACGATATCAAGGCTTCCTCTTCATTTACGGTGTTATTGACGGGCAATTCGTGCAGGGGTCCACGTGGGACGTCCCGGTTGATTACGTCCCGGCAACACGGCCCTGGTATATCGGCGCGTATAAACAAAACGGAAAAACATATTACAGCGATCCATATATTGACGCGCAGACCGGCCAGTGGATCATGTCGCTTTCAAAGGTACTGTATGATACAAACGGAAACTCTTTCGGCGTGCTGGCCTTTGACGTTTTCCTTTCGACAATAGCGGACTATGTAGGCGGCATGCACCTTATGAACCGCGGTTATGGCGTGCTTTTGGATTCCGAAATGCGGTTCATCGTTCATCCGAATGAATCTGTCTTTGGCGCAAAAATGGAGGACCTTCAGATAGAAAAAGCGGCCATGATGCGTGAGAATGATAAATTAAGCGCCTATAATTATACCAATCTTTCGGGAGTGGACAGTGTTCTGTTCAGCAGGAAGCTGTTTAACGATTGGTATCTCTATGTATCAGTGCCGTATAATGAATATTACAAGGACGTCAAGGTCATGTTTACCGTATTGTCGTTGGCCGGGATGCTGTCAACGGTGGTGTTGTGCAGCCTTCTGATGGTTATGCACAGGGCCAAAGCCCGGTCGGACGAGGCCAACAGAATCAAAACTTCCTTGCTTGAAAGCGCCAACGCGCAGACGGCCGCTGTTTCCGATGCCCACAGGCGTGCCAAGAGCATGTTGGACGCAACGCCATTTGGCTGTAAAATGTGGGACAGGGATTTGAATATTTTTGATTGCAATAAGGAAGCGGTCAAACTCTTTGGGCTAACAGACGAGCAAGAGTTTATTGATCGTTTTTCCGAACTTTCACCCGAACGTCAGCCTGATGGAACCCTTTCCTCCGAGAAAGCCGCAATGCAGATTCAAAAAGCCTTCTTGGAAGGCCGGCAAGTATTTGAATGGATGCACCAGTTGCCTGACGGTACGCCGCTACCGGCGGAAATTACTCTCGTCCGTGTTAACTATGGCGAAGACATTGCCGTAGCGGGATATATTCGGGACTTGCGCGAATACAAGCATATGATGACTGAAATTGATAAACGAAACGAGATTATAAGCAGAGAACAAAGAAAATTGGAAGCAGCTTTAAATGAAGCCCGAAATGCCAGCGTAGCCAAGAGTGAATTCCTGTCAAACATGTCCCATGAGATACGGACGCCCATGAACGCCGTCCTCGGCATGACCGAGCTTTTACTCCATGAGCCGCTGAGTAAGCGCCAAATGGATTATGTCCATGATATCCATGTGTCAGGGCAGTCACTTTTGACAATTATCAACGACATATTAGATATGTCTAAAATCGAAGCGGGGAAATTGGAGCTTTCCCCGGTTCATTACGGTTTTCACGTGTTTTTGGATAATCTTAGCTCAATGTTCAAATTCGTGTCCGGACAGAAGAATATCGATTTCCGGTTTGAGGCCGGGCCGGACCTTCCGGATTACCTCTTCGGCGACAATATCAGACTCCGGCAGGTACTGACCAATATCTGCGGGAATGCCGTCAAGTTCACCGAAAAAGGCTATGTCCGGCTAAAGGTGACTAAGGTAAATCAGCAATTACTGTTTGAAATCAAGGATACCGGCATGGGCATCAAAAAAGAGGATATGGGGAGGCTGTTTAATGCTTTTGCTCAAGTCGATACGCATAAAAACCGGAATATTGTCGGGACAGGCCTGGGGCTTGCCATCAGCAAATCTTTTGTGGAAATGATGGGCGGCAACATAAGCTTTGATAGCGAGTACGGGCAGGGGACTGTTTTCACCATTATGATCCCGATCGTGGCCGGTAACGAGGGAAAAGTCCGATATGATGAAAGAGAACAGGAGGTACAGTCTATAATCGCGCCGGAGGCCAAAATTTTAGTGGTTGACGACAACGAGTTTAACCTCAAGGTGGTGAACGGGCTGCTCAATCTGTCAAAAATCGATCCTTTAACGGCGTCGTCCGGCCAAGAGGCGATTGAAATGATTTCGCAGACCGATTATGATATCGTATTTATGGATCATATGATGCCGGAAATGGATGGAGTTGAAACGACCGACGCAATAAGAAAGCTCGGCGGGAAATATGAAGATCTTACGATCATCGCGTTGACCGCCAACGCTGTGTTTGGCGCGAAGGAGATGTTTTTGGCAAACGGGTTTAACGGGTTTCTTTCAAAGCCTATCGACATTCATGAATTGAATGAGATACTGAAAGAATGGCTGCCGTCAGGCAAGATCGAGCAGGTAACGGAGTCAGGAGAGGAGGCGCTGGCCGATCCAGAGGAGACAGGCTCAGAGGAGTTTATGAATTCGCTTGAAAACGTAAAAGAAATAGATAAGGACCTAGGTTTGAGCCGCGTGGATGGTGCGGTGGATATGTATCAAATTACGGTGGAACTCTTTTACAATAGCCTTATACGGGAATGCGACAATATGTCCGCTCTTTTGGAGGGCAAAGACATAAAAGGGTTTGCGACATCAGTTCATGCGATGAAGTCCATGCTTTCCACCATCGGCGCGATGAAGCTGTCTGAAGCGGCGCTGGAACTGGAATTGGCCGCTAAGAAAGATGAGGAGGATTATTGCCTGAATCACTACCCGATTTTGCTGGAAAATCTCCGGGCATTGCATAAGCGTCTGTCGGTTGTTTTCCAAAGCCAGGAAACTATTTAATCTCATTCCGCTTGATCTGGTCTCCAAATTTCACCAACGAATTGTTCAGGCTTTGATCTATGATCGAAATACTTATGTAAGCTTTATCAATATTGCTGATGATACCGCTAATCATCTCGGTTATGGAAGAAATAGATTCAACCGACTTCTTCGAAAGAATTTCCGATTCGGAAACGGTATTCTTGGATTTGCTGGCAAGTTTTCGGATTTCATCCGCGACCACAGCAAATGTTTTTCCGGCTTCGCCTGCCCGCGCCGCTTCAACGGCCGCGTTTAATGAAATAAGATTGATATAAGACGCAATTGAATTGATGTCTGTTGATATGCTGTTATATTTTGTGATCACATCATTGAGGACGTCAACTAAATTATTGATATCATTCGATTTACTTTTTATATCGGCAATATCATGCGTAAGGTGGTCTATGCTTCTCATATTTGATTCCGCAATTTTTAGAATGGTGCCCTTTTCTTCGACGACTTCATCACGCAGTTTTTGGATGCAGTTGTGTGGAATGCTTAAGCCCAAAACGATTCTTCTCGCCATATCATAGCAGGAATCACAGCCGCACGCTCCGCAGTCAAATATCCTTTGATCCTGGGTCCTTTTGTTAAGTGCAATATAGGCCTGTTCCATCTGTTCATCCGTGACGGATTGCCGCCTCATGGCTTTGGAGCTATATTTTCTGATAAAATCGTCCAGTCTCAGTTTGCGGTCGTATTGCCGCAAGAGCCGTTCATAATTTTTAGGGTCATAGTGGCTTAACACCTTTTTCCGGTGCTCATCCATAATCATGCCTGTCTGGAATCTGCTTTTATTGTGATCTACGCCGGTACCGATATTACAGCCATCATGACAATTCAGCACGTCGAATACAGCCGGAAGACAATCCTCGCTTTCATGTGAAAATTCCCTGAGCGCGTCATAGACGATTTGCGGACCTTCCGCCTGGTCCACACGCACTTTTTTGCCAAAATAAAATTCAATATTTTCCTTCAGCCCGCCCGGCATGGGATACAGACGCCCAAACGCCGAATCCGCATGGTCGAACCCGGAAGGGTTTGCCGGAAGCTGAATATTATTCCTTTCTATATACTCGAACAATTTTTTGGTCGTCACGTTATACTTTACATAGCTTGTGGCCTCGAACTCGTGGGCTTTGGCGATGCACGGGGAAAGCGCCGCGATGCTGTCGCTGATATTTTCGTATTTCTTCATGTAAATGGCGGCGCAAAGCATCGGGCTGTGTACAGGCGAGAGATACTTGAGCAAATCAGGCTGGTACAGTTGGATGAAATCCACAATGGCCGGGCAGGGCTGCGTGATAACTGATTTTGGCTTGTCTCTCTGGATCAAACGAAGATGGCCCCAGGTGCAAATGTCCGCGCCTAGTGAGACGTCATATATCTTGCGGACGCCTAAATTCCTGAGCCAAGTGAGCACCCTTCCGCCGTCCTCGCCGTTTATGCGGTTCGCGGGCGCGACCATCATGGAAATAGGAGCCCCTTTTTTCAAATCGTTTATGAACAATTCTGTATCGTCTTCGTAGCCCCTTACTTTGTGCCTGCAGGTAGCTATACACGAACCGCAGGCGATGCATCTTTCGTTATTGACAGAAATATTGATTTTACCATCCACCATAAGTACATCGTTTGCCCCATCTATGGGACATACGCGAATACAGCGGTTGCAACCGACGCATTTTGTTTCGTCGTTCGTGATGAGTTTGCGCATAAAAGCCCCCCTCACTCCCAAATAATGTTCAATAAAGTAGTTATTGATACCAATTATAACACATTAATATAAAGTATTCAACTCGCAGTTTATTCGGTAACAGCTTAAAAAAATTATAGAATTTCCGTTGTAACCGTATTTCTGGGTATTGCATAATTAGTCTTCGAATGATATACTTAAGTCCGTACATACATTTTAAAGGAGAATAAAACTATGGGCAAACCAAAAATAGTGGCGATCGATGACACGCCGTTCATCGGTGATACGTTAAAAGCCTGGCTGAAAGGTGAATACGAAATACGAACATTTCTATCCGGCAAGGAGGGGTTGCAATATTTATCGGATAATGATGTTGATTTGGTATTGCTTGATTATGAAATGCCTGCCATGACAGGATACGAAGTGTTGATGGGTATCCGTACAAATCAAAAGATCAGTAAATTACCCGTCATCTTTCTGACAGGCGTTACCAATGAGCGGATGGAAGAGGAAATGATGGAACGCGGAGCGTCCGACTTCATACGCAAACCCCTTGATTTGACCCTGCTGCGTCAGCGTATAGTGAAGCAACTTAAATCTAAAGTGTAAATCTTTCAAATAATTAGCTGTTTTTAAGTGGACGAGGAAGGCTATTTGTCCGCCATGGGCAAGCGCGGTCGTCTCGACCCCCAAAGCGGCGATCTTGTTTTTGACGGAATACCGGGCGAGTTCGTCAGGCAGGAATGAAAAAAGTTGCGTCAATACTCTTGGCGGCCTCGATAATCCTGGGCCTGGTTGACCTGTTTACGGCCACTAAAAGCTCCCAAATTAAATATCCCGTCGAGAGCGGGGCGGTTAACGAGGTTCCCCTGCCGGGTGAACCTGAATCGGCGCCCGAGCCAATACATCTTCGGCCCGTGAATATCACCATTGATCCCGACGACATCGCCCCGGGCGCCAGACTGGACGAATTCAAAAAATTCTCATGGCAGGTGTTCGTCGGCAGGACAAAAATCGACGACTATGAGAGGGATGACCATATTGAGTTTGACCTAACAGGCCATTATACCGAATATCCCATGGTAACGGCGTTCAGGGGAGGGAATTTCCATGACCGGCCCTACTATGGGTCCCCCGAGGTGATCGAAGAGAAGCTAACAATAGTCTGGTCAAAAAACATCGGCGCTATCGGTAAATGGACCGGGGTGGGCTGGAATGGCCAGCCCTCCATTGTCAAATGGGATGAAGATATGAAACGCCTGATGAACCTTAAGGAGGACAAAAAGGATAACCCCGATTTAAAAGAAGTGATCTACGGCACGATGGACGGCAACATATACTTCCTCGACCTTGACGACGGCAGCGAGACCCGGAGGCCTATCCGGTCGGGGGCTCCGATCAAGGGGAGCGTGGCCGTTGACCCCAGGGGCTACCCCCTCCTCACCATGGGGCAGGGCTTGCCTGGGGATACCCCGTTCGGCTTCAGGATATACAGTCTCATCGACCAGAAACAATTGTTTTTTCTGCCCGGGAACGACCCTCAGGCCAGGAGAGCGTGGGGCGCCCACGACTCGACCGGGCTTATAGACCCGAAAAACGACACCTTGGTGCAGTGCGCCGAGAACGGGATAATCTACACAGGGAAACTGAACACCGTATTCGACCGGGAAGCCGGCACCATAAGCATAAGCCCGGAAATTGTAAAGTTTGTATATTCCCATCCTTTTGGGCGGATGCTGGGCATTGAAAGCGCCCCGGCCGCCTATGGCAACCTCTTATATACCGCCGATAACGGCGGCTTTCTCTTGTGCCTGGACTTGAGCACCATGCGGCCTGTCTGGGGCCGGGACGTCACGGACGACACGGACGCCACGATAGTCATAGATGTTGAAGGTTCCGGGACGCCGTTTTTATATACAGCCTGCGAAGTCGATCTCCAAGGCCGGGGCGGTTTTAGCTACATGAGGAAGATCAACGGTTTCACGGGTGAACTGGTATGGGAACATAAAATACCGTGCGCGCATGACCCCAGGGTAAACGGGGGAGCTTTGGCCACGCCGGTCGTCGGCCAGGGAGAGATCGGCCACCTGGTCATCTTCAACATCGCCAAAACCAACAACAGCCAGGCGGGCAAAATGCTCGCCTACAACAAAACGGACGGCGCGTTGGTGTGGGAGCTCGACTTGAGAAGCTACTGTTGGAGTTCACCCACCGTTGTATATGCCAAGAGCGGCAAGCCTTTTATAATCCAGTGTGATTCGGAAGGCAGAGTGTTCCTGATCGACGCGAAGAACGGCGTGATCATAGACTCCATAACCTTAAACGGTAATGTCGAGGGCTCCCCCGCGATATTCGAAGACATGATAGTTGTCGGCACCCGGGAAAAGAAAATATACGGAATCAGGCTTTTATAAGCCTGGATGCGACCGGAAAAGGTAAGGGCGATCGGATACAGGTGAATGTAAGGAGAGGGTCGCCACTATCGACGGGGAATACCTGAGAGAGAAAAAATGAGGGCTACGCTCAAGAAGGCCGGTTTCGGCGCGAAATCGGCCCTGACGGTTCTGTTCGTTCTGACCATGGCCGGCGGGGCCTCCGGCCACGACCTGGTTGTATATCATACCAATGACGTCCATGGCTATGCCTTTGAGGAGCGTGACGAGGGCGGCCGGCTGACTCGCCTCGGCTATGACCGGCTCAAAGCCATTGTGGACTCGGACGAAACCGGGCGCAAACTGCTCATTGACGCCGGCGATGTGCTGCACGGCCAAGCCTTTGCCACGGCCCGGCGCGGCGATTTGATGGCCCTGGTCCTGAGCCTGACCGCTTACGACGCGCTGGCCGCTGGGAACCACGATTTCGATTATGGTGACGGGCGTTTTTTGCACCTGACTGACAAATATCGGCTGAACTTTCTGGCCGCGAACGTGACGGGCCAGACATTGGACGGCGCGAAAAAATACATCCTTCCGCCGTATCTGATCCGTTCCTGGAGCGACTTAAAGGTAGGCCTCTTCGGCCTCTCCACGCCGGAAACCATGACCGCCACCGACCCGCGCAACGTGGCCGAACTCGCCTTCGGCGATCCGGTCGCTGCGGCCCGGGAGATGGTGGCGCTTTTGCGGGCCGAGGGCGTGGACCTGATAATCGCCACCATGCACATGGGCAGCGATCCTTACTGCCAGCCCATGTCGCAGACCGTGGCCGCCGAAGCCCCGGGCCTCGACCTGATCGTGGACGGCCATAGCCACAGCAAGTTGGCGGAACGGGTAAAAGGCGCTGACGGCCGGGAGACGCTGATCGTCAGCGCGGGCTCGTATTTGGAGAATCTCGGCCGGGTATATGTGGACCGGAAGCCCGAGGGCGGCTTTGCCTTCAGTGCCGAGGTGCTGCCGGCTTCCTCGTTTGATGCTATTCCGGCCGACCCCGCCCTGAACCAGGCCATGGGCGCTCTCCGGGAGGAACTTGAGGCGGAACTTGGCCAAGTGGTAATGAAGACGCCATTGGCCCTCGACGGCGCGCGTGATAGCCTCAGGAGCCGGAGCACCAACCTGGGCCGTATAATCTGCGCTTCGCTGGCTGAAGCCACCGGCGCGGACGCCGCCTTTCTGAACGCGGGTTCGATCCGCGATTCCATACCCGCGGGCGAGGTGACCAAGGGACAGATCCTCTCCGTATTGCCCTATGGCAACTACATTTATGTTCTGGAAATAACCGGCCGGGATCTCCTGGCCGCTCTGAGCCACGGCCTGGGCCAGCCGGATTCAGGAGCCTTCCCCCAATTCTGGGGCCTCATGGTGGAAGCCGATAAGACCACCCTCACCGGCAGCGACGGCACCAAAAAAGAGGCTTTGGCGGCCAGGTCGGTCAAGATAGGCGGAAAGCCGCTTGAATTGAACGCGAAATACCAGCTGGCGACCAATGACTTCCTTAAGGCCGGCGGCAACGGCTACGAAATGTTCACCCAGTGCGATTATCGCGAGTTCGCCACCCTGGAAGAAGTGTTTCGGAAATTCGTAACGGAAAGTGAACCCGCGGCCTTGAAGAAAATCTCCGAGGCGGAAGTCATCCGCCTCGTGAAGTGAGGTAAAACAGATGAACATGTTTTCAATAGGATCAAACTGAAAAGAATTGGAGATGGCCAGGACGGAAGCGCGAATCTCACCTTCAATCCCTGACCCTGTGAGGAACCTTGCCTTGGCGCAGTTGAGAGGCGTTTTTCCGGCGGTCTTGAATATCCACCATATATCGCGGTATTATCCAGGTAGGCCTTCGGTTGGTCTTTAGTCGCTTTAAACCGGCTATGCTGTGGGACCAATAAGATCAAGCCCCAAGATATTGTGCTTCGGGGGAGAAAATAAGGCTTGACTTGGGGCCGGTTTTTGGATAAAATTTGCCGCGACTCTACAAGATGATGTGGGGCTGGTACGCTTCGGGAGCCAGACCCGCCTTGTCTGTCCAGACCGATTTTAAAATATATAACACCTTGAAGTTAAAATAAAATTTGGAGAGTGATCATGCGGTTTGCCACCATCAAAAAGAGGGATGGCCGGACGGATGTTTTCGAGGCGGCCAAGATAACCCGGGCCATAGCCAAGGCTGGCCAAGCCACCGGCGAGTTCGGGGATCAGGAAGCCCGGCGTTTGACCTTGAAAACTCTGGACCGGGCGGAAGCCCTAGTGGCCGGGACCACCGCTGAAGTTGAACAAATACAGGATATTGTTGAATATGTTCTCTTGGACTCCCCCTTCCGGATCACGGCCAAAGCCTATATCCTCTATCGGGCGCAGCGGGCCCAGAACCGTAGCCTGATCGCCAAGGCCAATGGGGACCTGATGGATAGCTACCTTGAGGAGTTGGACTGGAGGGTACGGGAAAACAGCAACATGGGTTTTTCCCTTCAGGGCCTCAACAATTATATTTCTTCCGAGATCACCTCGGAGTACTGGCTCAACCGCATCTACACCCCTAAGATTCGCGAAGCCCACCGCTCCGGGGATATTCACATCCACGATCTCAGCCAGTTGTCGGTCTATTGCGTGGGTTGGGACTTGGCCGACCTCCTGAAAGAAGGCTTCAAAGGCGTTTCCGGCAATGTTGAAAGCGCGCCGCCCCGCCATTTCGGCTCCGCCTTGGGCCAGTTGGTCAATTTTTTCTACACCCTCCAGGGTGAAGCGGCCGGCGCCCAAGCCGTCTCCAGCTTCGATACCCTCCTGGCTCCTTTCGTGCGGAGCGATGGTTTGGGTTATAGTGAAGTCAAGCAGGCTCTGCAGGAATTCGTCTTCAACATCAACATTCCCACCCGGGTGGGGTTCCAGACCCCCTTCACCAACATCACCCTGGACCTGAACGTGCCGCCCATTTTCAAGGATGCGCCCGTTATTCTCGGCGGCCAGGAGCAGGCTGAGACTTACGGCGACTACCAGGAGGAAATGGACCTCATCAACCGGGCTTTCGCTGAAGTGATGATGGAGGGCGACAATAAAGGCCGGGTCTTCACCTTTCCCATTCCCACCTA